>Ga0189287_100175_pt1 | contig 31262 bp, 27 predicted proteins | sample UW86minimetaG_FD_130319 | JGI IMG/M metagenome (GOLD analysis project Ga0189287, IMG submission 130319) | Marine microbial communities from the Costa Rica Dome - UW86 mini metaG | ecosystem: Environmental > Aquatic > Marine > Oceanic > Photic zone | place: Costa Rica: the Eastern Pacific... | reverse complement strand
AGCTTGAAGAAAGACCGCTCCACCTTGTAGGCATCGGCCTCCGCCGACCCCTCGTCGCGCCGCCAGATCGCCCAGGCCCCCTTCAGGAACAGCGCATTCAGCACGACGGCGGTGGCCAGGTAGACCGGCCCGCCGATCGAGGTGAACCCCGCACCCACGGCCAGCGCGGCCAGCAGCACGGTATAGACAAGGATATGCGCCCGCGTCGCCCGGCGCCCGTGGGTCACCGTCAGCATCGGCACGCCCGCATCGTCGTAATCCGACCGCATGAACAGCGCCAGCGCCCAGAAATGCGGCGGGGTCCACATGAAGATCAGCGCGAACATCAGCACCGATTCGAGGCTGAAGCTGCCGGTCGCGGCGACCCAGCCGATCATCGGGGGGAACGCCCCGGCGGCCCCGCCGATCACGATGTTCTGGGGCGTCCAGCGCTTCAGCCACATGGAATAGATCACCACGTAGAAGAAAATGGTGAAGGCCAGCAACGCCCCCGCCAGCAGGTTCGTGGCCAGCGCCAGCATCACCACGGCAAAGCCCGCCAGCGCCATGCCGAAGCCGAACGCCTCGGATTCGGTGATCCGACCCGACGGGATCGGCCGGTTCCGGGTGCGCTTCATCACCCGGTCGATATCGGCATCCCACCACATGTTCAGCGCGCCCGAGGCGCCGCCGCCCACGGCGATGAACAGGATCGCGGCGAAGCCCACCACCGGGTGCACGTCACCCGGCGCGGCGTAGAGGCCGACGAAGGCGGTGAACACCACCAGCGTCATCACCCGCGGCTTGAGCAGGGCGAAATAATCGCCGAACCCGGCCTCGCCGGTCTGCGATGTGCTGGCTGAAACGCTTGCGTCGCTCATCTGGGTCTCCGGATGGCGGGTCTCACCCACCCTACGCACGTCCCGTAGGGTGGGTGCCAACCCACCAATAACTCACATCACTCGGCGGCCGAGGCCACGTTGACCGACCGCGGCGTGCCGGCGTATTCCTCGATCGCGCCGTCAAGCCACTCGTCGTATTCCTCCTGGCTCACGACCTTGACCGTGATCGGCATATAGGCGTGGTCCTTGCCGCACAGCTCCGAACACTGGCCGAAATAGGTGCCTTCCTTCTCGGCGGTGAACCACAGGCGGGCGGTCCGGCCCGGCACCGCGTCCTGCTTCACGCCAAAGGCCGGGATCGTCCATGAATGGATCACGTCGGCGCCGGTCACGTGCATGACCACGGTCTGGCCCACCGGCACCACGACGGCGGTATCGGTCGCCAGCAGGTACTCGTCGGGGCTGTAGCCGTTCTCCTCAAGCTCCTCGCGCGGCAGCAGGAAACTCTCGAAGCCGAAATCGTGGTCTTCGTACTCGTAGCCCCAGAACCACTGGTAACCGGTCACCTTGATGTTGATGTCGCCTTCGGGAATCTCCTGCTGCTTGAACAGGACCGGAAGCGAGAACGCGCCGATGAAGACCAGGATCACGATCGGGATAATCGTCCATGCCACCTCGACCGGCGAGTTGTGGGTGAATTTCGCCGGCTCAGGGTTGGCCTTGCGGTTGTAACGCAGGATGCAGATCGCCAGCAGCGCACAGACGAACACCACGATCGCCGCGATGATGATGTTGATCATGCCGTCCAGCCAGTGGATGTCGCGCGCCAGTTCGGTCGCGGCGACCTGGAACCCGATGCCCCCCTCGTGCGGCTTGCCGATGTTCTCTGCCGCCTCCTGCGCGATGGCGGGGAAGGCGGTCATTGCGGCCATGGCGGCCAGCAGGCTGGAAAGTCTTCGCATTTTGCACCCTGATCGGTTGAAGCGTTCGTCGTGTATAAGTAAATCTCTGGGCAGGCCGCAGGGCAGCCCCCTCGTTCGCTGACGGTAAAAACCATATTCTGCCCCCGCAGACAAGAAAGACCATTGCGGCAAACGGACGCTTTTTTGATTCAGATCAAGTTTTCGCGCCCCCCGTGACAAGGACAACGCCATGAGTGACACCCCTTTCCGCCCGTTCGAGACCGCCCTCGACCGCGATCTCGCCCTGAAACGGCTGGGCGAGGCGACCGCCGGCGCCGATGACGGCGAGCTGTTTCTCGAGCGCCGCCGGTCCGAGGCCATCGTCTTCGACGACGGACGGGTGAAATCCGCCTCCTACGACGCCTCCGAAGGCTTTGGCCTGCGCGCCGTGCGAGGCGAAGTGGCAGGCTATGCCCACTCTTCCGACATTTCCGAAGGGGCGCTCACCCGCGCGGTCGAGACCGCCCGCCTCGCCGTGGGCGACGGCGGCGGCACCATGTCCGCGCCGCCCGCCCGCACCAACACGCACCTTTATACCGAAGACGACCCGATCGCCGGCGCCGCCTTCCCGGTCAAGCTCGAAACCCTGCGCGAGATCGACGCCTTCGCCCGCGATCTCGACCCGCGCGTCGTGCAGGTCAGCGCCACGATCGCCGCCTCGCACCAGGAAGTGGTGATTCTCCGCCCCGACGGCACCGAGGTGACCGATATCCGTCCGATGACCCGCCTGAACGTGGGCGTGATCGTCGAACAGGACGGCCGCCGCGAATCCGGCGGTGCCGGCGGCGGCGGGCGGCTCGGGCTCGACGGGCTGCTCGACCCGGCCGACTGGCAGGCGAAGACGCAGGAAGCGCTCCGTATCGCCCTCGTCAACCTCCGCGCCGAACCGGCGCCCGCGGGCGTCATGGACGTGGTGCTCGGCCCCGGCTGGCCCGGCATCCTCCTGCACGAGGCCATCGGCCACGGGCTAGAGGGTGATTTCAACCGCAAGGGCTCTTCCGCCTTCGCCGGCCTCATGGGGCAGCGCATCGCCGCCCCCGGCGTCACCGTGCTCGACGACGGCACCATCCCCGACCGCCGCGGCTCGATCACCGTCGATGACGAGGGCACGCCCAGCCGCCGCAACGTGCTGATCGAGGATGGCATCCTTGTCGGTTTCATGCAGGACCGCCAGAACGCCCGCCTCATGGGGGTCGAGCCCACCGGCAACGGCCGCCGCGAATCCTACGCTCACGCGCCGATGCCCCGGATGACAAACACCTACATGCTGGGCGGCGATGCCGACCCGGCCGATATCCTCGCCGATCTGCAGGACGGTATCTATGCCGTTGGCTTCGGCGGCGGGCAGGTCGATATCACCAACGGCAAGTTCGTCTTCTCCTGCACCGAGGCCTATCGCGTGAAGAACGGCAAGGTCGGCGCGCCCGTCAAGGGCGCCACGCTGATCGGCGACGGCGCCACCGCGCTCCAGAAAATCCGCGCACTGGGCAACGACATGGCGCTTGACCCGGGCATGGGCAATTGCGGCAAGGCCGGCCAGTGGGTGCCGGTCGGCGTGGGCCAGCCAACGGTGATGATCGGCGGGCTGACCGTGGGCGGCTCGGCCGCCTGAGCGGGCCGCGTCCCATGTCGCAGCCCAACGCCCCGCAAGACCCCGACGCCCTCCGCGCCTTCGGCGGCAGTGTCTCCTTCGGCCGCACCGCCGCCGATTACGCGACCCATCGCGCGGGCTTTCCGCAAGCCTTCTTCGACCTCCTCGCCGCCCGCGGCTACGCAACGCTCCCGGCCCGCGCCCTCGATATCGGCACCGGCACCGGCACACTCGCCCGCGGCCTCGCCCGCATGGGGCTCGAGACCACGGCCCTCGACCCCTCCGACGAGCTGATGGCCCAGGCCGTCCAGCTCGACACCGAGGCAGGCGTCACCACCCGATATGTGAAGGGCACCGCCGAATCCCTGCCCTTCGAGGATGCCGCATTCGACCTCGTCACCGCCGGCCAGTGCTGGCACTGGTTCGACCGGCCCCGCACCGCATCCGAGACCGCCCGCGTCCTCCGTCCCGGCAGCCGCTGCCTCATCGCCCATTTCGACTGGTTGCCGCTGCCCGGCAACGTGGTCGCCGCAACCGAGGCGTTGATCCTCGACCACAACCCGGGCTGGGCGGGGGCCCACGGTACCGGGCTCTACCCCGCATGGCTGACGGACCTCGCCACCGCGGGCTTCACCGGCCTCGAAACCGCCTCCTTCGACATCGACCAGCCCTATTCCCACACCGCATGGCGAGGCCGCATCCGGGCCAGCGCCGGCGTCGCGGCCAGCCTGCCGGAGGCCGAGGTCGCACGATTCGATTCGGCCCTGGAACAATTGCTGCGCGCCGATTACCCGGACGAGCCCCTTCAAATCCCGCACCGGGTGTGGCTCGCCACGGGCCTGAAGGGCTGAAATACAGCTGGTCCCGCAAAAAAATCGCGGCCCGGACAGCTTTCGCCAAAATTTTTCTGTTTGGTTTACCCGGCGTTAACCCTGCGTGCGCTACCCATGGTTTGCAAGCAGGCGGAGTCACGATGTCCGAGGATACACATCCTTCCACTCACCCCCCACTCCCACCCACCACGGAAGATGATCGGATATCGTGGCTCCGTTTGCTGCGTTCACGGCGGGTCGGCCCGTCGACCTTCTACCGCCTGCTCGCCGAGAACGGATCGGTCTCCGCCGCGCTCGAGGCGCTGCCGGACCTTGCCCGCGCCTCTGGCGCGAAGGATTACTCCCCCTGTCCCGCCGGCGTGGCCGAGGCCGAACTGGCCACCGCCCGTGCCACCGGCGCCCGCATGATCACCATCGGCGACGACACCTACCCCAGGCTGCTCGCCGAAACCGCCGATGCCCCGCCGCTTCTCTGGGCCATGGGCGACCTCTCGGCCCTCTCCCGCCCGATGATCGCCCTCGTGGGGGCGCGCAACGCCTCCTCTCTCGGCCTGCGCATGGCCCGGGCCCTGGCCAAGGAACTGGCCGAGGCGGGGTATATCGTCGTCTCCGGCCTCGCCCGCGGCATCGACACAGCCGCGCATACCGCCGCCTGCGAAAACGGCACGATCGCCGTGCTCGCCAGCGGGGTCGACGTGATCTACCCGGCCGAGAACGCCCGGCTGGCCGACGACCTCCTCGCCCACGGTCTGCGCCTCTCGGAACAGCCGATGGGCCTCGTGCCGCAGGCCCGCCACTTCCCCGCGCGCAACCGCATCATCAGCGGGCTTGCCCAGGCGGTGGTGGTAATCGAGGCGGCCGCGAAATCCGGCTCGCTCATCACCGCCCGCACCGCCCTCGACCAGGGGCGCGAGGTGGTCGCCGTGCCTGGCCACCCGTTCGACGCCCGCGCCTCGGGCTGCAACATGCTGATCCGCGACGGCGCCACACTCGTCCGCAACGCCGCCGACGTGATCGAGGCGCTGCCGGCCGCCCCCACCGAACCGGCCGAAACCGCCGCACCCGAACTCCCGCTCTCCCCCCAGCCTCTCCAGCCTGACGCTCCCCAGCCTGAACTGACCCGGCCGGATACCGCCCACGCCGTGCCACCCCCCGACAAGCGCAGCCTGCGCGACACGGCGAAGCTGCACAGCGAGATCCTTCACCGCGACATCCTCCAGCGCCTCGGCCCCACCCCACTGGCCGAGGATCAGCTGATCCGTGACCTCTCGGCCCCCGCCGCCGCCGTCGCCCCGGTCCTGACCGACCTGGAACTCGACGGCCGCGTCATCCGCCACCCCGGCGGCCTCCTCTCCCGCAGCGCTTGAGCCCGCGCGACAGCCCGCAAGGGCTGGCAAGCCGCCGCCGTCCCGCCGCCAGAAGACAGGGGGGCTTGATCCCCCCTCCCGCTTGAGGGCAAAAGATGCGGACGAAACCGCACGCCCGCCCGCACCCTGCCGGGCCCCCCGGGCAGGAGACCCCGCTTGCAATATCGCCCAGATATCGACGGTCTGCGCACGGTCGCGGTGGTGCCGGTCCTCGTCTTCCACGCCGGCCTCGGTCTCTCCGGCGGTTTCACCGGCGTCGATGTCTTCTTCGTCATCTCCGGCTACCTGATCACCACCCTCCTGCTGGGCGAGATGGATGCAAGGCGCTTCTCGCTCCTGGGCTTCTACGAACGCCGCGCCCGCCGCATCCTGCCGGCGCTCTTCACCGTCCTGCTCGCCACCACCGGGACGGCCTTCGTCCTGATGACCCCCACCGACCTCGTGAGCTATGCCAAAAGCGCGGCCTCCACCGCCGGTTTCCTCGCCAATATCTGGTTCTACACACAGGAAGGCTATTTCACCCAGGCCGCCGAGCTCAAACCGCTGCTGCACACCTGGTCGCTCGGCGTCGAGGAGCAGTACTACCTCCTCTTCCCACCCCTCCTGTGGCTCGTTCTCCTCCTCGGGCGCAACCGCCCGCCGGCGATCCTGCTTGCGCTGGCAGGCCTCCTCTCCTTCGCCCTGTCGGTCCGGGGCGCAACCGATGCGCCGGAAGCCGCCTTCTACCTGCCCCACTACCGTGTCTGGGAACTGCTGCTGGGCTCCGGCCTGGCGCTGGCCACCGCCCGCGGCTGGCTCGACCGCCCGGCCCGCCACGCCTGGCTCACCGGTTCGGCCGGGCTCGCGGGCCTCGCGATGATCGCCGCCGCCACCCTGCTCTACGGTCCCGAAACCCGCTTCCCCGGGGCCGCCGCCCTCCTGCCCTGTCTCGGCGCCGCGCTGGTCATATGGTCCGGCACCAACGCCCGCGCCCCCGCCGCCCGCCTCCTCGCGCTGCCGCCGATGGTCTGGATCGGCAAGCTGTCCTATTCCCTCTACCTCTGGCACTGGCCGATCATCGCCTTCGCCGTCTACCGCAAGGGCGAAGACCTCTCGACCGCCGAAGGACTGGCCTGCCTTGCGCTCTCCCTCGTCCTCTCGGCCCTCTCCTGGCGCCTCGTCGAACAGCCCTTCCGCAACCGCGCCCGCCTCTCGCGCGGCGCCGTCTTCGCCGCCGCAGCCACCGCCACGGTCGCCACCCTCGCCGTCGCCGCCTATACCGTCCACCGCGACGGGCTGCCCGCGCGCATGCCGCCCGACTTCCTCGAACTCACCGAAACCGGCCCCCTGATGCAGCCCCGCATCGACTGCCACTTCGTCACCGCCGCCCGCGCCGACGCGGGCGACGTGTGCCGCCGCGGCGCGCCCGAGACCCGCGCCAGCTTCGTCTTCGCCGGCGACAGCCACGCCTTCGCCCTGTCGCCCGCCATCTTCGAGGCCGCCGAAAACCTGGGCGTCGCGGGCTTCCACTACACCTATCCCGGCTTCCGCCCGCTCGCCGGGGTGCGCAAGCCCGGCTACCCCGAGCTGCGCGACCAGGTCGAAGCCTTCATCGCCTTCCTCGACGCAAGGCCGCATATCCGCACCGTCTACATCACCGCCTTCTGGCAGCACCAGATGACCGGCTACACCTATCGCACCTCGGGCGATGTCTGGGTCGATGACGGCTACGAGGGCCAGGGCAGCGCCTACAACGCCACCGCCACCCTCAACGGCCTGCGCCGCCTGGCCCGGCGCCTGCCCGGCCGCCGGATCGTGCTCCTCGACGACGTGCCCGCAGGCGACGCGCTCCATCTTCCCACCCAGGCCCGCCGCCTGCTCTTCGGCCACGAGGTCACGCTCGGCCTGCCCCGGTCCGAGGCCGACGCCCAGCGCGCCAGCTACGCCCCGGCCTTCGAACGGCTCGCCGCGGCGCAGGAGCAGATCTTCTTCGAACCCATCCTCGACGCCGTCTGCGGCCCCCAGATCTGCCCGCTCTACGACGGCGACACCCTCCTCTTCCGCGACGGCGACCACCTCAGCCACCAGGGCGCCCTCCGCCTCACCCCTGCCGCCGAAGACCTCCTGCGTCGCACCCTGCTCACGCCCGACGGCTGAAAGAAACGGCACCGGCGGCGGCCCGCCGCGGCCCCGCATCCGGGCCTCATTGACATTCCCGCTTGCCAGCCCACATGTTGCCCCGCCATAAGCGACCCCCGAGTCGAAAGGAGTTTTCATGCCAGTTGTCGTCGTCGAATCCCCGGCCAAGGCCAAGACCATCAACAAGTACCTGGGGTCCGACTACACGGTTCTGGCGTCCTACGGCCACGTCCGCGACCTGCCCGCCAAGGATGGCTCGGTCGACCCCGAGAACGGCTTCGACATGACATGGGAGATCGGCGCCGACAGCCGCAAGCACGTGAAGGCCATCGCCGACGCGCTCAAGGACGACAACGCCCTGATCCTCGCCACCGACCCCGACCGCGAAGGCGAGGCGATCAGCTGGCACCTCGAGGAAGCGCTGCGCAAGCGCAAGGCCCTCAAGAAGGACACGCCGGTCAGCCGCGTGGTCTTCAACGCCATCACCAAGTCCGCCGTCACCGAGGCGATGAAGAACCCCCGCGAGGTCGACGCGCCGCTGGTCGAGGCCTATCTCGCCCGCCGCGCGCTCGACTATCTCGTGGGCTTCAACCTCTCCCCCGTGCTCTGGCGCAAACTGCCCGGCGCCCGCTCGGCCGGCCGGGTGCAATCCGTCTGCCTCCGCCTCATCGTCGAGCGCGAGATGGAGATCGAGGCGTTCCAGCCCCGCGAATACTGGTCCGTGAAAGCCCTGCTCGCCACCCCCCGCGGCAAGGAATTCGAGGCCCGCCTCGTCAGCTGGGCCGGAAAGAAGCTAGACCGCTACGACATCCCCGACCAGACCCAGGCCGAACTGGCGGTGCAGGCCATCACCAGCCGCGACCTCACCATCGCGGGCGTCGAGGCCAAGCCCACCTCGCGCAACCCGTCGGCCCCCTTCATGACCTCCACCCTGCAGCAGGAGGCCAGCCGCAAGTTCGGCATGGGCGCCCGCCAGACCATGAGCGCGGCCCAACGGCTCTACGAGGCCGGCCTCATCACCTACATGCGGACCGACGGCATCGACATGGCCCCCGAGGCCGTGCACGCCGCCCGCGACGCCATCGCCGATCGCTACGGCGCCGAGTATGTCCCCGACAGCCCGCGCATGTACAAGAACAAGGCCAAGAACGCGCAGGAAGCGCACGAGTGCATCCGCCCCACCGACATGACGCGCGACGCCAGCCAGGTGAAGATTTCCGACGCCGACCAGCGCAAGCTCTACGACCTGATCTGGAAACGCACGCTGGCCTGCCAGATGGCCGCCGCCCGGCTCGAACGCACCACGGTCGAGATCGAAAGCGCCGATGGCCAGGTCGGCCTTCGCGCCACCGGCCAGGTCGTGCTCTTCGACGGCTTCCTCAAGGTCTACGAGGAAGGCCGCGACGACACCGGATCGGAGGATGACGACGACAACCGCCTGCCCCAGATCGACCAGGGCGACAAGGCCGAGAAGCGCGGCGTCACCCCCGAACAGCACTTCACCCAGCCCCCGCCCCGCTACACCGAGGCGACGCTGGTGAAGAAGATGGAAGAACTGGGCATCGGCCGTCCGTCCACCTATGCCTCGATCGTCACCACGATCCAGGACCGCGAATATGTCCGCAAGGACAAGAACCGCCTCATCCCCGAGGACAAGGGCCGCATCGTCACGATCTTCCTGCTGAACTTCTTCCGCAAGTACGTGGGTTACGAGTTCACCGCCAATCTCGAGGAAGAGCTCGACGTGATCAGCGCGGGCGATGCCGACTACAAGAAGGTGCTCGCCGAGTTCTGGCGCGACTTCTCGGCGGCCATCGCGGAGACCTCCGAACTGCGCACCGCCGAGGTGATCGACAAGCTCGACGAGGCGCTGGCCCCCATGCTCTACCCGCCCCGCGACGACGGCACCGACCCGCGCGCCTGCCCGCTCTGCGGCGAGGGGCAGCTGCACCTCAAACCCTCCCGCTCGGGCGGCTTCGTGGGCTGCTCGCGCTACCCCGAATGCCGCTACACCCGCCCGATCTCGGGCGACGCGGGCGAGGCGGGCGACCGTGTACTGGGCGAAGACAACGGCGACGAGATCAGCCTGCGCTCCGGCCGCTTCGGGCCTTACGTCCAGCGCGGCGAAGTCACCGAGGACAACAAGAAACCGCCCCGCGCCAGCCTCCCCAAGGGCTGGAGCCCCGATGACATGACGCTCGAGAAGGCCCTGACCATTCTCAGCTTGCCCAGGGAGGTCGGACCTCACCCCGACGACGGCGAACCGGTCGAGGCCGGCATCGGCCGATACGGGCCTTACGTCAAGCACGGCCGCCTCTACGCCAACCTCAAGGAGGTCGAGGAGGTCTTCACCATCGGCATGAACCGCGCGGTCGAGGTGCTGGCCCAGAAAGCCGCCTCCCGCGGCCAGGGCCGCGCCGCCGCCAAGCCGCTCAAGGAGCTGGGCGAACACCCCGAAAGCGGCGGGCCGGTGAACGTGATGGACGGCCGATATGGCCCCTACGTCAAGTGGGACAAAGTCAACGCCACCCTGCCCAAGGGCACAGAGCCCGATGACGTCACCATGGAAATGGCCGTCGAACTCATCGCCGAGAAGGCCGCCAAGAAGGGCAAGGGCAAAGGCAAGGCGCCCGCCAAGAAGAAAGCCCCGGCCAAGAAGGCCGCCGCCGGGAAATAGCCCTATATCGATGCACCCGGCACGCAGCCGCCCCGTTTTCGGGGCGGCTCACGCGCTTGTGACGGCCCGTTGGCTTCCGCGCCGCGCGGGGCCGTGGCACATCTGCCCGAAACACCCTCGAGCAGAAGGAGCACGCAAGATGCCCCGCCACACCCTCACCCGCCGCACCCTGGTCCTTTCGGGCATCGCCACGACCATCGTCACCCCTGCCCTCGCGCAGGAGCAACTCCCGGCCGAACCCGGCGTGCGCCGCAACATCTCGTCTTTCGAGCAGAAGGACTGGCGCGACCATTTCGACCCGGGCGCGCCGGCCTACATCATCGCCGACACCGTCTCGCGCGCACTCCACCACTGGAACGGCGCGGGCGAGGATTACCGCATCTACCCCACTTCCGTGCCGATGACCGACGAATTGACCAAGCGCGGCTTCACCGAGATCGTGCGCAAGAAGGTCGGCCCCGACTGGACCCCGACCCCCAGCATGGTCGAACGCAACCCCGATCTGAAATACATGCCGCCGGGTCCGGACAACCCGCTCGGCACCCACGCCATGTATCTCGACTGGCCCGCCTACCTGATCCACGGCACCCACGACACCCGCAAGATCGGCCGCCGCTCCTCGGACGGCTGCATCGGCCTCTACAACGAGATGATCGAAGAGCTCTACGGCATCTCGCCGGTGGGCACGAAGGTGCGGATCATCTGACGCAGGTCTGATACCCGCCCCGGGCCTGACCCGGGGCCTCGGGTGCCGCGAGGTGCCGAGCAAGAAGTGATCAATCGCACCCCTTCCCTCTCGGCCAGACACACGCCCGGAATCAAGCCGCGCCATGGCGCGGCGCCGGGCGAGCGCCGGCCCGTCCCGGCGGGCTAACCAGAAGCTGGCACTCACCTACGTAGAAACCCTATTCCACCCCCTCTTCCGGGCCCAGCCGTTGACTCTCTCCCGCCCGCTCCGTCATATCGGGGCCGAATGACAGGAGGGTTCATTTCATGAGCAAGATCTACGGGTCCGCCGCCGACGCGCTGGACGGGCTTCTCCAAGACGGGATGCTGATCGCCGCGGGCGGTTTCGGCCTGTGCGGCATCCCCGAACTGCTGATCGACGCCATCCAGAAATCCGGCGTCAAGGATCTCACCGTTGCCTCGAACAACGCGGGCGTCGACGATTTCGGCCTCGGCCTGCTGCTGCAGACGCGGCAGGTCAAGAAGATGATGTCGTCCTACGTGGGCGAGAACAAGGAATTCATGCGCCAGTATCTCGGCGGCGAGCTCGAGCTCGAATTCAACCCGCAAGGTACCCTGGCCGAGCGCATGCGCGCCGGCGGCGCCGGCATCCCCGGCTTCTACACCAAGACCGGCGTCGGCACCCAGATCGCCGAGGGCAAGGAGCACAAGGATTTCGACGGCGAAACCTACATCCTCGAACGCGGCATCTTCGCCGACATCTCCATCGTCAAGGCATGGAAGGCGGATGAAACGGGCAACTGCATCTTCCGCAAGACCGCCCGCAACTTCAACCCGCCGGCGGCGATGTGCGGCAAGACCTGCATCATGGAAGTGGAAGAGATCGTCAAACCCGGCGAGCTCGACCCCGATCACATCCACCTGCCGGGCATCTACGTGCACCGCCTGATCCAGGGCGAGCACGAGAAGCGCATCGAACAACGTACCGTGAGGGAGGCCTGATCATGCCCTGGGATCGCAATCAGATGGCGGCACGCGCCGCACAGGAGCTGGAAGACGGCACCTATGTCAATCTCGGCATCGGCATCCCCACGCTCGTGCCGAACTACATTCCCGAAGGCGTCCACGTGACGTTGCAATCGGAAAACGGCATGCTCGGCATGGGCCCCTTCCCGGTGGCGGGCTCGGAAGACCCCGACCTGATCAACGCCGGCAAGCAGACCATCACCGAACTTCCGCACACCTCGTACTTCGACAGCGCCATGAGCTTCGGCATGATCCGCGGCGGCAAGATCGCCATGGCGATCCTCGGCGCCATGGAAGTAGCCGAGAACGGTGACCTCGCGAACTGGATGATCCCCGGCAAGCTGGTCAAGGGCATGGGCGGCGCGATGGACCTCGTCGCCGGCGTGCGCCGCGTGATCGTGGTGATGGACCACACCAACAAGGCGGGCGAGTCGAAGCTGCTCAAGGAATGCACCCTGCCGCTCACCGGCACGGGTGTGGTCAACCGGATCATCACCAATCTCGGCGTGCTCGACGTGACCGAGGGCGGCCTGAAGATCGTGGAATGCGCCCCCGACGTCACCCGCGAGGAGATCATCGAGAAGACCGAGGCGACAATCGTCTGAAACGAAACGGGCGCCCCGGGCCAGCCCCGGGGCCTCGGCACCCCCCCGAGCTGGGGCTTCGCCAGTCAAAGGCCGGAGGCCCCGGGTCAAGCCCGGGGCGGGACTTACCTACTTCACCGCCAGGTTCAGCGCGCAGGCGTCGGTGATCAGCTCGGGCCGCGTCTTGCACAGCCCCCCGGCCACCTGGAAGGCCGCCAGCACCTTGGGCACGTAATCCCGCGTCTCGCTGTAGGGCGGCACGCCCTCATGGCGCTTCACGGCGTTCTCTCCCGCGTTGTACCCGGCCAGCGCCAGCACGGCATCGCCCCCGAACTCCTTCAGCAGCCAGTCGAGATAGGCGACCCCGCCCTTGATGTTCTGATCGCTCGACAGGCTGTCCGTCACCCCGAACCGCGTCGCGGTATCGGGCATGAGCTGCATCAGCCCCTGCGCGCCCTTGTGGCTCTCCGCGGTACTGCGACCGCCCGACTCCACCGAGATCACCGCCAGCACCAGCGCCGGCGACACGTCCGTCCCGATCGTCGCCCGCAATATGTTGGCCCCCTGGGCGGAGGCGATGTTCTGCAGCGCCTGCAGCCGCGGCCCGGCGACCTTTACCCCGCCCGGCCCGTCCTCGAGGCTGGCAAAGGCGCTCCGCAGCCGCAGGGCGGGGTCCTCGGCCAGCCCGGGTGGCACCTTGCTCCAGAACCAGTCATACCGCCCAGAGGCCGCAGCGGCGCTCTGCGTGCCCCTCTCCTTCTCCTCGGGCTTCGGCTTCGACGGTTTCGCCACCACCTGGTCGCCCGCCTCGATCTGCACGTTGATCCGTTTCTTGGTGCCGGGCTTGGGCGGTTTCGACATCTTGAAGGTGAAATCGGGATAGGGCGGCGGGCTGTCCGCGGAACCGGGCATCGCACCGCACAGGCCAAGGCCCAGCGCCGCCGCGCATATAATATAGGGTTTCACTGCACTGCCTCGTTCTTTTTGCGCGACCCTATCTCAAAAATGGATTTGTTTCACGGCTTTTGTGCCCGCCACAGAAACGGAAACAGGTACGATTTCCGCCCAAAAGCCGGGAAATCCACCTCTGCAAGACAAATTTTTAACTTTTAAATCGTTCTATTTCAGATAGTTAACCCCCATCAAGCCAAAAAAATTCCGATTCACAAAATGCTACCAAAGCCGCCCAAATCCTGCCCGATTCCACTGGCTATATCTGCTCATACCGCAACGGCAGCGGGCCTTAGAGAGAGGCGGCCCACAGAAAGCTGAAACGGTTACGAACAACTGAAACCCAAGTGATCCTTTGGAGGGACCAACCATGATCAAGTTCATCAAAAAATTCCGCAACGACGAAGAAGGTGCCGTGACTGTTGACTGGGTCGTTCTGACCGCAGCTGTTGTCGGCCTGGGCGTTGCCGGCGTGTCGACCGTCTCCGGCGGTGTGAACACCCTGGCCAGCTCGATCCAGACGGGCGTTTCCGGCAAGTCGGTTTCGAACGGCGACTAATAGGCGCCTTCGCCTGACGACATGCACGTGGCCGCGAAGTTCCGATTTCGCGGCCATTTGCTTTTCTACGAGGGCACGCGTCGCGTGGTCACCGGGCCTCGGCCCATCCCTTGATCTGACACAGGACCCGGACCGCCGTCGCAATATGAACGGCCGGCCGGTCGACAAGACACGAGAGCGAGCCCGACATGAAACTCCCCAGCAGTATCCGCCGCACGATCAATACCCACCTCCGCGAAGAGGACGGCTCCGCCAACGCCGAATGGGTGGTCATCGTCGCCAGCGTCGTGGGCCTGGCTGCCGTATCGACCGCCAGCATTAGCGGCGCGATCGACGTCCTGTCGAGCGATATCGGCACCTCCGTCTCGGGCAAGCAGGTCACTGCCGAAAGCTGACCCCGGCCCGCCGCGCCGGCCTGCCGGCGGCACCGCGCAGGCCCGATCGCGGGCGGAACAATCGTCAAACCGCCACCGGCCTTCCCTTCTTTCGCCATATTGCCGCGTCAGAACATCTGCCGGAAAACCGGCCCGAGAGGGGCCGCACGAAGAGCAGTCCATCGAAAGGATAAGGCCATGCGTTTGGTTTTCGGACTCGTCCTCATACTCGGCCTCGGCCTTGCCGGCTTTGCCGTCTACATGGCCAAGAGCTATATCCAGCGGTACCAGGCCGAGCTGGCCCACGAGCGGTCGAACCGCGACCCCGGCATCGACACGGTCGAGATCTATGTCGCCACCAAGAAACTGAAATACGGGCAGGAGCTCAACCTCGACGACGTCCGTCTCACCCCCTTCCCGGCCATGTCGCTGCCCGAAGGCGTGTTCGAGACGGAAGAGGCGCTCTTCCCCAAGGGCGAGGCCGAGCCGCGCACCGTCCTGCGCTCGATCGAACCCAACGAGGCGATCCTCACCGTCAAGGTGACCGGCCCCGGCGAAGAGGCCGGCATCACCTCGCAGCTCGAACGCGGCATGCGCGCCTTTGCCATCAACGTCGACGTCACCAGCGGCGTCTCGGGCTTCCTGCGCCCCGGCGACCGCGTCGACATCTACTGGACCGGCCAGTCCGCCACCTCCGGCACCCAGCTCGAGGGCCGCGGCGCCAAGGACGTGACCAAGCTGATCGAGACCAACGTCAAGCTGATCGCCGTCGACCAGGAGGCCAACGCCGACACCACCGAGGCGACCATCGCCCGCACCGTCACCGTGTCGGCCCGCCCGCAACAGGTGGCCGCTCTGGCACAGGCCCAATCGACCGGGCGTCTCTCCCTGTCGCTGGTTGGCGCCGAGGACGATTCCATCGCCGACGCGATCGAGGTCGATCAGCGCAGCCTGCTCGGCATCGAGGAACAGGTGGTCGAAAGCGCCCCCGTCCAGCAGGAGGTCTGCACCATTCGCACCCGGCGCGGCGGCGAAGTGATCGAGACCCCGATCCCCTGCACGAACTGACCCGGTTTTCCCGACGAGACATCCAAAGGCGCCGCCTCCCGCGGCGCCTTTTCGCATTCCCGCGCACAGGACAAGGGTTTCATTCGCGCAACGATCCCGCAAAAACTTCATCAAAGCCGGGCCGAAAGTCATTGATTCTTGCAAAAATTTCGGAATTGGCACATCCTGACGGAAATGCGGGCGCCAAGACCCGCTTCTCGAGGCGTGATCGGAAAGGCAGGTCACATGACAATTACGCGCTTTTTCAAGGCCGCCCTGGCCGGGCTGGTTTTGGCGTACGGGCCGATTGCAGGCGCGGCCATGGCCGAGTCGCTCCAGGTCGTCCGCAAGGGAACCGGACGAGACCTCAGCATCACCATGAACCAGGCGGTCGTGGTCGAAAGCGACGTGCCCTTCGCGGAACTCAGCATCGCCAACCCGGCCATCGCCGACTTCTCGACCCTGTCCGACCGCACGATCTACGTGCTTGGCAAATCGCCGGGCCGCACCACCCTGACCCTGCTCGACGCCACCGGCCGCCTCATCACCAATGTCGAGGTCCGCGTCAGCGCCGACATCTCCGAATTCAAGGAACGGCTCCGCCAGGTCCTGCCGGGCGAGGCGATCGAGGTCCGCTCCGCCAATGACGGCATCGTGCTCTCGGGCACGGTCAGCAGCACCACCCGCATGGACCGCGCCCTCGAACTGGCCCAGCGCTACGCGCCCGAACGCGTCTCGAACCTCATGTCGGTCGCCGGCAAGCACCAGGTCATGCTCAAGGTCCGCTTCGCCGAGATGCAGCGCAGCGTCTCCAAGGCGCTCGGCACCTCGCTCTCGATCGACGGGCGCAACAATTCCGGCCTCGGCGTCATCGGCGGCACCAACACCACCAACACCCAAGGGGCCGTGCTCAACACCCTTGCCGGCGCCATCCCCTCGGTCCAGAGCAACAACGGCGCCATCGCCTTCGGCTTCGACATCGGCTCGACCGAGGTCGGCATCCTGCTCGAGGCGCTGGAAACCAAGGGCGTCGTCCGTACGCTGGCCGAACCGAACCTCACCGCCCTGTCGGGGCAGGAGGCCAAGTTCCTTGCCGGCGGCGAATACCCGATCCCGGTGGCCCAGGAAAACGGCGTCACCACGATCGAGTTCAAGCCCTTCGGCGTCGAGCTCAACTTCATTCCGCGCGTCGTCGATGACGGGGTGATCAACCTCGAACTGGCGGCCGCCGTCTCCTCGATCGACGCCGCCAACGCGCTTGTCGTCGACGGGCTGACCGTCAATGCCTTCCGCCGCCGCGACACCTCCACCACCGTCGCCATGCGCGACGGGCAAAGCTTCGCCATCGCCGGCCTTTTGCAGGACGACTTCCGCGACAACAGCGGCCAGGTGCCCTGGATCGGCGACGTGCCGGTGCTCGGCGCGCTCTTCCGCAGCGCCGATTACCAGCGCGCCCAGACCGAACTGGTGATCATCGTCTCGGCCCATCTCGTGACGCCCACCACGGGCGAGGCGCTGGCCCTGCCCACCGACCGCGTGCGCATCCCCAGCGAACGCGAACTGTTCCTCGACGGCCGCGTCGCCCGCGACATCCCCGAGAACAGCCCGGCAGGCGAAGTCGCCCGGCAGGATTTCAACGGCTCCTACGGCTACGTAATGGACTAGGCGAGAGGACAGCGCCATGAAACGACCCCTCATTGCGACAACGGCCCTTCTGGCGCTGACCGCGTGCTCCTACCCCACCGAAGTGCTCCGGTCCTACTCGGAATCCGGCTCCATCACCGATGGCGGCACTTTCGGCAATTCCACCATGAACAACACCCAGGTCATGACCGGCGAAAAGCATTACGCCGTCGATCTGTCGCGCCGCTTCGCCAGCGAGGTCGGCAACACGGTGAACTTCGCCTTCAACTCGGCCCGGCTCGACGCAACCGCCGTCAACGTGCTGCGCCGCCAGGCCCATTTCATCCGCCAGTTCCCCGAGGTCCGCTTCCGGGTCTACGGCCATACCGACCTCGTGGGCTCCCCCTCCTACAACAAGAGCCTCGGGCTCCGCCGGGCCCAGGCGGTGGTGAACTTCTTCGCCAGCCAGGGCATCAGCCGCTCGCGCCTCGAGGCCGTGACCTCCTTCGGCGAAACCCAGCCCGTCGTCATGACGCAGGGCCGCGAGCGCCGCAACCGCCGCACCGTCACCGAGGTCAGCGGCTTCGTGGCCTCCCACCCGATCATCATGGACGGCAAGTATGCCGAGGTCGTCTACCGCGAATATGTCGAAAGCGCCACGTCCCCGACAACACTGCAGATCGTCGGCAACGAGTTGGCGGGCGCCGCCGAATAGGCGCCCTTCGGGGCCGCCACACCGGAATCTCCCTGTCCGGCAACTGCCGGGCCACCTGAAGAAGCCCGCCACAATGGCGGGCTTTTTTTGTCTACCGCTTCCGCACAATTGGAGTTTTTTGGCCCAAATGTTGCCCAGATTTTCGGCGAAGTTCCCACCATAACGAGTTCCCCGGGACGTGATCGGGGGCGGCGCTGCGAGGGGCGCAGGGGCGCACCGATGCGCCGCAGATTGATGAATGGGACCCGGAATGACGAGTAGTGAGAGCAGCAATACGGACCAGATACCGCTTGTCGCCTGCACGGTCAGCCGAGATGTGCAGAACTTCGACCTGCTCATCGAGGACATGGAAGCCGCGCTGGGCGAAGCCTGGGGCGATCTGAACATCAACGAGGCGCTGGCCTTCTTCGGTCAGCCCGAGGCCGCCGGAATCGAGTTCGCCGCCGTCGCGATCGACGATTCCGACGAGGACGACATCCCGCTGCTCAGCGAAATCATCACCATGGCAAGCGCCCGCGGCATCCGCGTCATCCTCATCGCCGAGGATGTTAGCCCCGCCGTCCTGCACCAGCTCCTGCGCCAGGGCGCCGACGAATTCGTGCCCTACCCCCTTCCCGAGGGCGAGCTCGAGGCGGCGATCGAACGCATCCGCCGGCGCGAGGAACAGGCCACCGTCGAAGGCACCCCCTTCGCCGCCGGCAACACGCCCGGCGACGGCGTCCTGCTCGCCGTCCAGGGCCTTGCAGGCGGTACCGGTGCCACCACGATGGCCGTCAACCTTGCCTGGGAACTGGCCACCGTCGACAAGAACGACCCGCCGCGCGTCTGCCTGCTCGATTTCGGGCTTCAGACCGGCTCCACCGCCACCTATCTCGACCTGCCCCGCCGCGACGCGGTGTTCGAGATGTGGTCCGACACCGAATCGATGGACGAAGACATCTTCAAGCAGTCGCTGATCGCCTTCGAGGACAAGCTCTGGGTGCTCACCGCGCCCACCGACATGCTACCCCTCGACATGATCACGCCCGAGGATGTGGGCCGCGTGCTCGAATTCGCCCGCTCGAAATTCGACTACGTGATCGTCGACATGCCCGCCACCCTCGTGCAGTGGACGGAAACCGTGCTCAATGCCGCGCAGATCTACTTCGTGACGCTCGAGCTCGACATGCGCTCGGCCCAGAACGCCCTGCGCCTCAAACGCGCGCTCCGCTCCGAGGACCTGCCGGTCGAGAAGCTCCGCTTCTGCCTGAACCGCTCGCCCAAGTTCACCGATCTCAACGGCAAGAGCCGCGTCAAGCGCATGGCCGAAAGCCTCGAGATCAGCATCGAGGTCCAGCTGCCAGATGGCGGCCGCGTCGTCACCCAGGCCGGGGATCACGGCACGCCGCTCGCCCATTCGGCGGCCAAGAACCCGCTGCGCAAGGAAATCGCCAAGCTGGCCGCCTCCCTGCACGAAATCGGCAAGCCCGACGCCGAGGAAGCGGCTTGAAAAGGTAGTTGACACATGTTCTCTCGTTACAAGAAATCGGGCGCCGCGCCCGAACAGGCCGCCAAGGTCAAGACCCCAGTCGAGATGCCCAAGCCGCAGCAGGCCGAGGCGCCCAAGCCCACCTCGCTGCGCCGGCCCTCGCCCACGCAGGCGGCCGCGCCCTCGCCGATCGACAAGGACCGCAAGCGCAAGGAGCGGCTGGCCGAGATCAAGCTCGACCTGCACCGTTCCCTGCTCGACAACCTCAACCTCGCGGCACTCGACACCGCCACAGAATCCGACCTCCGCGCCGAGATCAGTTCGATCGCGGCCGAGGTGCTGGAAGAGCGCTCGATCGTCCTCAACCGCGAAGACCGTTCCACCCTCACGCAGGAGCTCTACGACGAGGTCAAGGGCCTCGGCCCGCTCGAAACCCTGCTCAAGGACGACACCGTCAACGACATCCTCGTCAACGGCCCGCACCAGATCTTCGTCGAGCGCGACGGCAAGCTCTCGCTCTCCGACGTCACCTTCAAGGATGAAAAGCACCTCCTGCGGATCATCGACAAGATCGTCTCCGCCGTGGGCCGCCGCGTCGACGAATCCAACCCCTACGTCGACGCCCGCCTCGCCGACGGCTCGCGCTTCAACGCCATGGTGCCGCCCATCGCGGTCGACGGCAGCCTTGTCTCGATCCGGAAATTCAAGAAGGACAAGCTCGGGATCGACGATCTCGTCCGCTTCGGCGCCTTTTCCGAGGAAATGGCCGCCTACCTCCAGGCCGCTGTCGCCACCCGGCTCAACGTCATCGTCTCGGGCGGTACGGGCTCGGGTAAGACGACCACGCTCAACGCGCTCTCGTCCTTCATCGACAACTCCGAACGCATCCTCACCATCGAGGACACCGCCGAACTCCAACTCCAGCAGACGCATGTCGGCCGGATGGAAAGCCGCCCCCCCAACGTCGAGGGCAAGGGCGAGGTCTCGCCCCGCGACTGTCTCAAGAACGCGCTGCGGATGCGCCCCGACCGCATCATCGTCGGCGAGACGCGCGGCGAGGAGGTGATCGACATGCTGCAGGCCATGAACACCGGCCACGACGGCTCGATGACCACGATCCACGCCAACAACGCCCGCGACGGCATCTCGCGGCTCGAGAACATGGTCGCCATGGCCGGCATCGAGATGCCGCTCAAGGCCGTCCGCAGCCAGATCGCCAGCGCCGTGAACCTCATCGTGCAGGCCTCGCGCCTCCAGGACGGCTCGCGCCGCATGGTCTCGATCACCGAGATCACCGGCATGGAAGGCGATGTCATTTCCATGCAGGAAATCTTCCGCTTCCAGCGCACCGGCCTGACCCCCGACAACAAGATCATCGGGCATTTCACCGGCACCGGCGTGCGCTCGAACTTCTCGGAACGCTTCCGCCTGTGGGGCTACGACCTGCCCCCCAGCATCTATGAACCCGTCGCGGCAGAGTAACGCACATGAGCCTCAGTATCGAACCCATCATCTACGGCCTGATCTTCTTCGGCGTGCTCGTCCTCGTCGAGGGCATCTACCTGACCGTCTTCGGCAAATCGATCAGCCTCAACAGCCGCGTCAACCGCCGGCTCGACATGCTCGACAAGATGGGCAACCGCGAGCAGGTGATGGAGAAACTCCGCAAGGAGATGACCCAGCACCTCAAGGCGCGCAACATCCCGATCTACGCGATCCTGTCCTCCAAGGCGCAGAAGGCGGCCATCGCCTTCACCCCGAAACAGCTCATCATGCTGATGGGCGCGGTGTCGGTTGTCGCCTTCGCCGGGCTTACCGTCGGCACCGATACCGAGGTGCCGGTCCGCGCCGCGGTCTCCATCGGCATCGGCATCGGCGGCGTCTTCGTCTGGATCAACTCCAAGGCCTCCAAGCGCATGCAGCTGCTCGAGGAACAGCTCCCCGACGCGATCGAACTCATGGTCCGCAGCTTGCGTGTCGGCCACCCGTTTTCCTCGGCCATCTCCATCGTCGCCAACGAGGTCTCCGACCCGCTCGCCACCGAGTTCGGCATCATCGCCGACGAAAGCGCCTATGGGCGCGACGTGGGCGAGGCGCTGAAAGACATGGCCGAACGGCTCGAAATGCAGGATCTCCGCTTCCTCGCCGTCGCCGTCACCATCCAGCAGCAATCGGGCGGCAACCTGGCCGAGATCCTCGACGGTCTCGCCAAGGTGATCCGCGCCCGCTTCCGCCTGTTCCGCCGCGTCAAGGCCATCACCGCCGAGGCGCAGTGGTCCGGCAACTTCCTGTCGGCCTTCCCGATCCTCGCCCTCGTGGGCATCCAGATGGTCAAGCCCGACTATTACGACGAAGCGATGACCCACCCGCTCTTCATCCCGGCCTGTATCGCCGTGGGCGGGTTCCTCGTGACGAACATCTTCGTCATGCGGTCGCTCGTGAACATCAAGGTCTGAGGCCATGCTCGATCAACTCACCGGAACCCTCACCGATCAGCTCGGCCCCTTCGGCCCGCTGATTGCCGTCGGCACGCTCGGCGTGGTCCTGATCCTGATCTGCATCCCGATCCTGATCAAACAGTCCCAGGACCCGCTCGAAAAGCTGAAGAAGGCCAACAATTCCGGCAAGGCCCCCGACTCCGGCAAGGATCGCCTGCGCGCCAAGTCGCGCAACGAGAAGCTGGAGAAATACGCCACCTTCCTCGAACCGCAGGACGAGAAGGCGCTCAGCAAGATGCGCCTGACGCTGATGCAGGCCGGCTACCGCGACCGCGACGCCGTGCGCTACTTCCACTTCGCCCAGTTCGCCCTCGGCCTCGGCGGTCTGGTGCTCGGCGTGATCTACTTCGTCTTCTTCGTCTCCAACGATGAAACCACCACCCAGCAGACGCTGATGTACACGCTCGGGCCCGGCGGCGTGGGCTACATGCTGCCCAAGTACTGGGTCACCAAGCGCCTGCAACAGCGCCAGGAAGAGATCGAACAGGGCTTCCCCGACAGTCTCGACATGATGCTCACCTGCGTCGAGGCGGGCCAGTCGATGGACCAGGCGATCGTCCGCGTCGCCCGCGAAATCCAGGCCTCCTACCCGGCGCTGGCCCAGGAATACGAGATCGTCTCGCAACAGATGAAAGCCGGCCGCGACAAGCCCTCCGTGCTCAGCGACATGGCCGAACGCTGCGGCGTCCAGGACATCTCCAGCTTCGTCACCGTGCTGATTCAGTCGCAGACCTTCGGCACCTCTATCGCCGACGCCCTGCGGGTCTACGCCAGCGAGATGCGTGACAAACGGGTCATGCGCGCCGAGGAAAAGGCCAACAAGCTGCCGACGAAGATGACATTGTCCACGATGATGTTTACAGTGCCCCCACTACTGATCATCCTTGTCGGGCCGTCGGTTCTGGGCATCATGGAACTGTTCACGATGGCGGGCAAGTAACCACAACGCCGAAATGGCGGGGCAGACATGATACGGGCACGGGCAGTTTTCCTGACCTGCATCGCCCTTGCTGCATGCAGCGAGGGCGTTTCGCGTGACAACCCCTTCGCGCCGGGCATCAAGTCCGGTGCCGAAGCCGTCGACGGCATGCTCGTCGGGCACCGGCTGATGGATGCGGGCGAATACGAACTGGCCATCGACGCCTATTCCCGCGCCGCCCTCCAGCAGGGCATGACCGCCGAGGTGCTCTCCGGCATCGGCACCGCAAACCTCAAGCTCAGCCGCCTGCACACCGCCGAACGCCTGCTCCGCCAGGCCCTCGACAAGGACGAGCGCAGCCCGGAAATCTGGAACAATCTGGGCGTCGTGCTGATGGAACGTGGCGAAATTGCGGAAGCGGAACAGGTCTTCCGCCGCGCCTACGCCCTCGATAATGGCCAAAGTGACTCAATTCGCGACAATTTGCGGTTAGCACTCGAAAAATCCGAAATTTCCGAGTACACTCCCGAGGAAGAACAAGATTACAAATTGGTACGGCGGGGCACCAGCGACTACCTGATCCGCAAGATACCATGACGAGGCAAGGGCAGTAAAAGGACGCAAAAATGCGCCAACTGATGATCATGAGCGTATGCGCTGTCAGCGCATTTGCGCTTTCCGCATGCGACAAGAAGTCAGGCACCGATGTCGACCGCGCCTTCCAGGGCGTCAACGTGGTCGACGAAACCAACCTCAACGACGTTATGCTCTCCGTGGCCGACCCGAACGAGGCCGTCTCCTATTTCCAGCGCGCCACCGGCGAACAGCCCGAACGGCTTGAACTGTCGCGCGGCCTTGCCAAGTCGCTCGTGCGCGCCAAGCGCTCGACCGAGGCCGTCTCGGCATGGAAGGCCGTGGCCGAACACCCCGAGGCCACCGACGAGGATCGCGTCGATTTTGCCGACGCCCTCATCCGCAACAACGACTGGGAGCGCGCCGAGCAGGTGCTCGACCGCATCCCGCCGACCTTCGAAAGCTTCAAGCGCTACCGGCTCGAGGCCATGGTCGCCGACAGCAACCAGGAATGGCAGAAAGCCGACAGCTTCTACGAAACCGCCATCGGCCTGACCACCCGCCCCGCCGGGGTGATGAACAACTGGGGCTATTCCAAGCTGACCCGCGGCGACTATGCCGGGGCCGAACGCCTCTTCACCGATGCCATCCGGCAGGACAAGACGCTCTTCACCGCCAAGAACAACCTCGTCCTCGCCCGCGGCGCGCAGAAGAATTATTCCCTGCCCGTGGTCGACACCTCCCAGACCGAACGGGCGCAGCTCCTCTACACGCTGGCGCTCTCGGCCATCAAGCAGGGCGACACCACCATCGGCAAGGGCCTCCTGCGCGACGCCATCGACACCCATCCCCAGCATTTCGAGGCCGCCGCGCGGTCTCTTGCCGCGCTCGAGGCCAACGTGAGCAACTAGATGGCCCTCGCGATCTCGCCATCCGAGGCGCTCTGGTTCCTGCCCTTCGTCGTCCCGCTCTGCCTCTGGGTGATGTGGAGCGACCTGTCCGCCATGCGCATCCCGAACCTATCGGTATTGACGCTGGCGGCGGTCTTCCTCGTGGTCGGCCTCATCGCCCTGCCCTGGGCCGATTACCCCTGGCGCCTGCTGACCATGGTGGTGGTGCTGGTGCTGATGTTCGGCGCCAACGTCATCGGCCTGATGGGCGCGGGCGACAGCAAGTTCATCGCCGCCGCCGCCCCCTTCATCGACCCGGGCGACGTGGGCCCGCTCTGCCTGATCTTCGCAGCGAACCTGCTGGCCTGCTTCGTCACCCACCGCATCGCCAAGCACACCGCGCTGCGCCGCCTCGCCCCCGACTGGACAAGCTGGGACCGCGGCCGCAAGTTCCCCATGGGCTTTGCCCTCGGCGCCACGCTCATCGTCTACCTTGCCCTCGGCGCGGCCTACGGAACCTGACGCCCGGCCATCCGCGCCACGATGCCCACACCACGCCCGCCCGCTTCCACATTTTCACCGTTTTTCCCCCCGATATTGCCCCGACCGGAACCGACAACAGGGGCAGACTCCAATGAACATGCAGGCATCCCAGGGCGTCCAGCCACCCCCGCCCCCCAAGGGGCTGGAGGACATGCAACTCCCCGTCGTGATGATGCGCGACATCCTGATCAAGACGATGTTCCGCAAGAACCTCGACCTCGTCAGCGACCTGGCCGAAGCCATCTGCCTGCCCCGCGCCGTCACCCAGGAACTGATGGACATGGCCCGCTCCCAGTCGATGGTCGAGGCGATGGGCACGCTCAGCGCCACCGCCGGCTCCGAAATGGGCTACCAGCTCACCGACAGCGGCAAGGCCCGTGCCCTCGACGCGCTCTCGCAATCGGAATATTTCGGCGCCATGCCCGTGCCCCTCGCCGTCTACGGCGAACAGGTCAAGCGCCAGTCGATCCGCAACATCCAGATCACGCGCGAGGAACTGGTCCAGTCGATGGGCCACCTCGTCCTGCCCAACAGCCTGCTCGACTATCTCGGGCCCGCCGTCTCGGCCGGCCGCTCGATCCTGATGTACGGGCCGCCGGGCAACGGTAAGTCCTCGATCTCCAACGGCATCCGCGACGCGATGGGCGACAAGATCTACGTCCCCCGCGCCATCGAGTACGCGGGCCAGGTGATCACCGTTTACGACCCGATCGTCCATTCCAAGGCCGAGGTCGAAACCGACGACCCGAAGAGCCTCCGCCGCCGCCGCACATGGGACACCCGCTACGTCCGCTGCGAACGCCCCACCGTGGTCACCGGCGGCGAGCTGTCGCTGTCGATGCTCGACCTCGTCTACAACCCCACGGCCCGCACCTACCAGGCGCCGCTCCAGCTCAAATCCTCCGGCGGCATCTTCATCGTCGACGACCTCGGCCGCCAGGCCGAACCGCCGCAGGCGCTGGTCAACCGCTGGATCGTGCCGCTCGAGGAATCGAAGGACATCCTCGCCCTGCAATCGGGCGAGAAATTCGAGGTGCCCTTCGACACGCTGGTGATCTTCTCGACCAACTTCCACCCCAACGAGATCTTCGACCAGGCCGCGCTCCGCCGGATCTTCTTCAAGATCAAGATCGACGGGCCCAGCCAGGCCGACTTCCTCAAGATCTTCGCCATGGTCGCCAAGAAGAAGCAGATGCCGCTCGACGAGGCCTCGCTCCTGCACCTGCTCAAGAAGAAATACCCGACGATCAAGAACATCTACGCCAACTACCAGCCGGTCTTCCTCATCGACCAGATGATCGCCACCTGCGAATTCGAGGGCATCCCCTACCAGATGACCCCCGAACTGATCGACCGCGCCTGGGCCAACATGTTCGTCGCGGACGAGAAGATCGTGAAGTGACGGCCGGATAGCCGACCGCTTCACCCCCCCGGAATCGCGAGGCCGCCCGCAAGGGCGGACGAGCAGAACGGCGCGAGACGGCCCGAAAGGGCCGGCGAGCAAACACCCCTCGCCCTCGCCCCCCCGCCGGTCTAGATACCGGGGCATGACCACCCTGCCCCCGCTCTTCATCGACTGGTTCGCCGCCCGCGGCTGGCACATCCACCCGCACCAGCAGGCCATGCTCGACCGCGCGGACGCCCCGGCGCAGCTCCTCATCGCCCCCACCGGCGGCGGCAAGACGCTGGCGGGCTTCCTGCCCACCCTCGTCGACCTGACCGAGAACGACCATACCGGCCTCCACACCCTCTACATCTCCCCCCTCAAGGCGCTGGCCGCCGACATCAAGCGCAACCTCACCACCCCGGTCAGCGAGATGGGCCTGCGCATCCGCATCGACGACCGCACCGGCGACACGCCGTCGTCGCGCAAGAAACGCCAGCGCGCCGACCCGCCCCATATCCTGCTCACCACGCCGGAAAGCCTCGCCCTCCTCACCTCCTACGAGGACGCCCACAGAACCTTTGCCGGCCTCAAGCGCGTGGTCATCGACGAAATCCACGCTCTGGCCGAGTCGAAACGCGGCGACCAGCTCATGCTCGCCCTCTCCCGCCTCCAGGCCCTCTGCCCCGGCCTCCGCCGCGTCGGCCTGTCGGCCACCGTCGAAGATCCCGCCGCCATCGCCCGCCTCCTCGCCTGCCACCCCGACCCCTGCGACATCCTGCAGGCCGATCCGGGCCCCGAACCCGACATCGCCATGCTCACCACCGAGGAACGCCCCCCCTGGGCCGGCGGCGGCGCCGCCTACGCCATCCCCGCCGTCCTCGACCAGGTCCGCCGCCACCGCACCACGCTCATCTTCCACAACACCCGCGCGCAAGCGGAAATCTTCTTCCACAACCTCTGGCTCGCGAACGAGGAAAGCCTGCCCATCGGCATACACCACGGCTCCCTCGACCGGGTCCAGCGCGAACGGGTCGAGGCCGCCATGCAACAGGGCCTCCTCCGTGCCATCGTCTGCACCGGCTCCCTCGACCTCGGCATCGACTGGGGTGATGTCGACCTCGTCATCCAGGTCGGCGCGCCGAAGAACGTCAAACGCCTCGTCCAGCGCATCGGGCGGGCGAACCACAATTACAACGCCCCCTCCAAGGCCCTGCTCGTGCCCGCCAACCGCTTCGAGGTTGTCGAATGCCAGGCCGCCCTGCAAGCCGTCCGCGACCACGACCTCGACGGCGACCCCCGCGGCCGCGGCCCCCAGGACGTGCTCTGCCAACACATCCTGATCCGCGCCTGCTCCGGCCCCTTTTCGGCCGACGACCTCTACGCCGAGGTCACCACCGCCGGCGCCTATGCCGATCTCACCCGCGCCGAATTCGACGCCTGCCTCAACTTCTGCGCCACCGGCGGCTACGCGCTCCGCGCCTACGACCAATGGCAGCGCCTCAAGCAGACCGACGGCCTCTGGCACCTCCGCGACCCCCGAAGCGCCAAGCTTATCCGCATGAATATCGGCACCATCCAGGACACCGACCTCCTCAAGGTCCGCATGCAACGCTCCCGCGGCGGCAAACCCCTGGGCGAGGTCGAGGAAGCCTTCGCCGCCTCCCTCACCCCCGGCGACACCTTCCTGATCGGCGGCGAATTCGTCCGCTACGAGGGCTTGCGTGAAATGACCGTCGAGGTCAGCCGCGACCGCGGCCGCCAGCCCAAGATCGCCGTCTTCGGCGGCACCAAGTTCGCCACCTCCACCCAGCTCAGCCAGCGCATCCTGTCGCTGCTGGATGGCGGCGACTGGTCCTCGCTCCCCGCCCACACCGCCGACTGGCTGCGCCTGCAGGCCGAGATGTCCCGCTTGCCCAAATCCGGCGAGCTGCTGATCGAAAGCTTCCCCCACGAGGGCCGCGAACACGCCTGCATCTACGGCTTCGCCGGCCGCAACGCCCAGCAGACCCTCGGCCTCATCCTCACCAAGCGGATGGAAGAACTTGGCCTCCACCCGCTTGGCTTCGTCTCCACCGATTACGCCACCCTCATCTGGGGCCTCGACCCGCTCACCGACCCGGGCCCCCTCTTCGAGCTTTCCGCCCTCCGCGACGGGCTCGACCGCTGGCTCGCCGGCAACCAGCTCATGAAACGTACCTTCCGCGCCTCGGCCACCATCGCCGGCCTCATCCAGCGCAACACGCCGTCCGCCAAGAAATCCGGCCGCCAGGCCACCTTCTCCTCCGACATCCTCTACGACACGCTGGCCAAGTACGACCCCGACCACCTCCTTCTGCAGATCACCCGCACCGAGGCCATGCGCGGCCTGATCGATTTCGGCCGCATCGAGGAAATGATCGCCCGCATCGACGGCCGCATCGACCTCCTCCGCCTGCCCCGCGTCACCCCCTTCGCCGCCCCCCTCTTCCTCGAACACGGCCGCATGCCCGTCGAAGGCGCGGCACAGGAACGCCTGCTGGCCGAGGAAACCGAGCGGCTCATGGCCGCCGCCGGCCTCTCCACCTGAATTTCCGTGCGCAGGGCCTTGAAATCGCCCCCTTTCCAAGCGAAGAACAATGCATGAACGGGCATGATTTCTCCCTCGCAGGCGCGCCGCTCGTGGCGCTCGGCTCCGGCGCGCTCTACTGGCCCGCCGAGGGGCTGCTCTGCATCTCCGACCTGCACTTGGGCAAGGCCGAACGCCGCGCCCGTCTGGGCGACGGCTACCTGCCCCCCTACGAGACCCAGGACACACTCTCCCGCCTCGAGGACGATCTCCGCCTGACCGAGGCCTCCACCGTCATCTGCCTCGGCGACAGCTTCGACGACCGCGCCGCGGCGCAAGCCCTCCGGGACGAGGAAAAACTCTGGATCGCAGCTCTCCAAGCCGGCCGCCGCTGGGTCTGGATCGAGGGCAATCACGATCCCGGCCCCGTCGAACTCGGCGGCACGCACCTGGCCGAGCTTCCCCTGCCGCCCCTCACCTTCCGCCACATCGCCAAACCCGGCCAAAGCGGCGAGATTTCAGGCCATTACCACCCGAAGACAACCCTGCGCACCCGCGGCCGCGCCATCACCCGACCCGCCTTCCTGATCGACGCCGACCGCGTGATCATGCCCGCCTACGGCACCTATACAGGGGGCCTGCGCAGCAACGACCGCGCCTTCGCCCCCCTCATGCGCGACGAGGCCATCGCCGTGCTGACCGGCCCCGTGCCCCACGCCGTGCCCCTGCCCCGCTGAAACCCGTTCCCCTTCCCGCGCCGCCCCGCTACCCTGCGAAGCGAACAGGAAAGGCCCGCCATGACCCCGCAAATGGAAGAGAAAATCCGCCAAAGCTTCGCCAAGCAGTCGATGATGACCACCCTCGGCGCCCGCCTCGGCCACCTCGAAACCGGCGCCATCGAGGTCGAGGCCCCCATCCTCCCCGGCAGCCTCCAGCAACAGGGCTTCGCCCATGCCGGCCTCACCTTCGCCATCGGCGATTCCGCCGCCGGCTACTCGGCCCTCTCCGTCATGCCCGACGACGCCGAAATCCTCACCACCGAACTTAAGATCAACCTCCTCGCACCCGGCCAGGGCGAGAAACTCATCGCCCGCGGCAAGGTCATCAAACCCGGCCGCCGGCTGGTCATCGTGCAATCGGACGTCTACGCCGTGCAGGACGGGAAAGAGACGCACATCGCCATGCTCATGGGCACCACGATCGCGGTGAAGCCCGCCGCCTGACATCGCGCGGAATCAAGGGCGTAAGCCCGCCGCGCGAGCGCCTGCCCGTCCCCACGGGCTGGCGCTTTTGCGGTCGTCACGCCACGCTGGAATGTCGGATGTGCTTGGCCACCATAAAGTACCAACTCCAAGCGTGGGCAGCGCCACCCCACGGGCAGGCCCTCGCGCGTCTCCGCACCGTAGGGTGGGTGCCAACCCACCTAACACCCTCATACAAAAAAAACGCCCCGGAACCCCCGGGGCGCCCTTCATTCAAAAACCCGACAAATCAGGCCGTCAGCCCCTCCGGCTCCGGCACCCCGTTCGCCCGGCAACAGGCCGTCACGGTATTGGCCAGCAAACAGGCAATCGTCATCGGCCCGACACCCCCCGGCACCGGCGTGATCGCCCCTGCCCGCTCCGAGGCGGACGCAAACTCCACGTCCCCCACGAGCCGCGTCTTGCCCTCGCCCTTCTCCGGCGCGTCGATCCGGTTGATGCCCACGTCGATCACCGTGGCGCCTTCCTTGATCCAGTCGCCCGGCACCATCTCCGGCCGGCCCACCGCGGCCACCACGATATCCGCACGCCGCACCACCTCGGGCAAATCCTTCGTTCGCGAATGCGCGATCGTCACGGTGCAGCTATCGCCCAGCAGAAGCTGCGCCATCGGCTTGCCCACGATGTTCGACCGCCCGATCACGACCGCATCCATCCCCGACAGGCTCCCGTGATGCTCCCGCAGCATCATCAGGCAGCCCAGCGGCGTGCAGGGCACCATGCTCTTCTGCCCGGTCCCCAGCAGCCCGACGTTGGAAATGTGAAACCCGTCCACATCCTTTTCGGGGCTGATCGAGTTGATCACCAGGTCCTCGTCCAGGTGCTTCGGCAGCGGCAATTGCACAAGGATCCCATGGACGTCCGGGTCGTTGTTCAACTGGTCGATCAACGCCAGCAGGTCCTTCTCCGACGTGTCCGCCTCCAGCTTGTGCTCGTAGGAGTTCATCCCCGCCTCGACGGTCTTCTCCCCCTTCGAGCGCACGTAGACCTGGCTCGCCGGGTCCTCGCCCACCAGGACCACCGCCAAGCCCGGCGTGATCCCGTGCTCGTCTTTCAGTTTCGCGACATGCGCCGCGACTTTTTCCCGAACCTTCGCGCTGAAGGCTTTCCCGTCGATGATCTGAGCGGTCATTTATCCATCCCTGACTTGGCGGTGGGTTTCCCCCACCCTACGCACCATCCGTAGGGTGGGTGTCAACCCACCTGCCCCTTAAAAGAGACCTTCGATCTCGCCCGCGTCGT
>Ga0189287_100174_pt1 | contig 31576 bp, 28 predicted proteins | sample UW86minimetaG_FD_130319 | JGI IMG/M metagenome (GOLD analysis project Ga0189287, IMG submission 130319) | Marine microbial communities from the Costa Rica Dome - UW86 mini metaG | ecosystem: Environmental > Aquatic > Marine > Oceanic > Photic zone | place: Costa Rica: the Eastern Pacific... | reverse complement strand
CTGATCATCTATTCGGACGCGCTCAACCATGCCTCGATGATCGAGGGCGTGCGCCGCAATGGCGGGGCCAAGCGCATCTTCCGCCACAACGACATGGACCACCTGCGCGAGCTGCTGGCGGCGGATGATCCGTCGGCCCCCAAGCTCATCGCCTTCGAATCGGTCTATTCGATGGATGGCGATTTCGGCCCGATCGAGGCGATCTGCGACCTGGCCGACGAGTTCGGCGCGCTGACCTATATCGACGAGGTGCACGCGGTGGGCATGTATGGCCCGCGCGGCGCCGGCGTGGCCGAGCGTGACCGGCTCATGCACCGGATCGACATCATCAACGGCACGCTGGCCAAGGCCTATGGCGTGATGGGCGGCTATATCGCGGCCAGCGCCAAAATGTGTGACGCGGTGCGCAGTTACGCGCCGGGCTTCATCTTCACCACCTCGCTGCCGCCCGCCGTGGCGGCGGGGGCTGCGGCCAGTGTCGCGCATCTCAAGCGCGACGGGTCGCTGCGCGAGGCGCACCAGACCCAGGCGAAGATCCTCAAGACGCGGCTCAAGGGGCTGGGCCTGCCGCTGATCGATCATGGCAGCCATATCGTGCCGGTGATCGTGGGCGATCCGGTCCACACCAAGAAGCTGAGCGACATGCTGCTCGAGGGCTATGGCATCTACGTGCAGCCGATCAACTTCCCCACCGTGCCGCGTGGCACAGAACGGCTGCGCTTCACCCCCTCGCCGGTCCACGGCCCGCGCGAGATGGACGCCCTTGTCGGCGCCATGGACGCCCTCTGGAGCCATTGCGCGCTGAATCGTGCCGAAATGGCGGGCTGACGCCGTCGAAGGTGCAATACCCCTTGTAATGTGTTAGTTCTGGTTAAAGAAAAGCGGGGTCTCCGAATCGAGTCATACGGAGACAACCCACACGTTTCGAGGGGCAGGGTACATGATAGGGCGCCGGTTTTCGCGCAAGACCGATAAGGACGAAGTTGAACCTCGCGGGTTCGACGACTTCGATATCCGTCTCGGCGACCTGATGCGCGGTGAACGCGCGACCTTGGGGAAATCCCTTCTCGACGTGGAACGCGAATTGCGGATCAAGGCGGCTTACGTGGCCGCCATTGAAAACGCCGATCCCGATGCCTTCGACACGCCGGGCTTCATTCCGGGCTATGTGCGGTCTTACGCGCGCTATCTGGGCATGGATCCGGATCGCGCCTTCGAGGCGTTCTGCAAGGAAAGCAAGTTTTCCATCGCCCATGGCATGTCCGCCGAGGCGTCGTCGATCCGCAAGCAGAAACCCTCGTTCAAGTCCGCAGCCCCCAACCGCAAGGCCGATCCGCTTGTGTCGCCGGGCACGCCCTTCGCGCCCGCATCCGAAGGGGTGTTCGCGCGGGTCGAGCCGGGCGCCATCGGATCGGTGCTGGTGCTGGTCGCGCTGATCAGTGCCATCGGCTATGGCGGATGGACCGTCCTGAACGAGGTGCAGCGCGTGCAATTCGCCCCGGTCGAGAACACGCCGGACGTTCTGGCCGATCTCGATCCGCTGGAGGGCGCCATTGCCGGCGGAGCCACTTCCGAGGGCGATCCGGTGCGCAGCGCCGGCAGCTTCCTGCCGCCCGAGAACGACAGCATCGACCGGCTCTATCGGCCCGAGGCGCTGGATGTTCCGGTGATGGTCGCGCGCGATGCCCCCATCTCGACACTGGATCCCGCGCAAGTGGGCACGTTGCGGCCCGAACTGCCGCAGGCCGACCGCTCCAGCAGTTTCGCCGTGGCCGGCGCTCAGGCCGACACATCCCCGGCCAGCCCGCAGGTCGTGGAAGAGCCGGCACCCGGCGTGCGCGTCGTGGCGGTGCGTCCGGCATGGGTGCGGGTGCGCGCCAGCGACGGCAGCGTGATATTCGAAGGCGTGATGAACGCCGGCGACACCTATGACGTGCCCACCACCGAAGAGCCGCCGACCATCCGCGTGGGCGAATCCGGGGCCGTCTACTTCACGGTGAATGGCCAGCATTACGGCCCGGCCGGCGAAAGCGGCTCGGTCACCTCGGGGCTTGCGCTGGATGCCGAGGCGCTGACCACGTCCTATGCAGTGGCGGATCTCCAGAAGGACGAGGACCTGCTGCGCTACGTCGCGGAATTGCAGCCATCGGTCACCGCCCAGGACTAAGCGCAGCCAGTCATTGCAGCGGGCTGCTTTGGGGCTTATCCTTGGGCCGTGCTCAATTCACACGCTCTGACGCGAACACCCTGGGGAACATTCGATGTCGCTGAACCATATTCGCCCGTGGCGCAATATCTACCGCCGCAAAAGCCGCCAGATCATGGTCGGCAGCGTGCCGGTCGGGGGGGATGCGCCGATCAGCGTGCAGACCATGACCAACACGGCCACCACCGATGTCGCCGCCACCGTGGCGCAGGTGCAGGCTGCGGCCGAAGCGGGGGCCGATATCGTGCGGATCTCCGTCCCCGACGAGGCCAGCGCCAAGGCCCTGAAAGAGATTGTCGCCGAAAGCCCGGTGCCGATCGTGGCGGATATCCATTTCCATTACAGGCGCGGGATCGAAGCGGCCGAAGCAGGGGCCGCCTGTTTGCGGATCAACCCCGGCAATATCGGCTCCGAGGATCGGGTGCGCGAGGTGATCGCGGCGGCGCGCGATCACGGATGCTCGATGCGGATCGGCGTCAACGCGGGCAGCCTTGAAAAGCACCTGCTGGAAAAATACGGCGAGCCGTGCCCCGAGGCGATGGTCGAATCCGGCCTCGAACATATCCGCATCCTGCAGGACAATGATTTCCACGAGTTCAAGATCAGCGTGAAGGCCAGCGACGTGTTCCTGGCCGCCGCCGCCTATCAGGGCATTGCCGACGCCACCGACGCGCCCATTCACCTCGGGATCACCGAGGCGGGCGGGCTGACCAGCGGCACGATCAAATCGGCGATCGGGCTTGGCAATCTTCTGTGGATGGGCATCGGCGACACGATCCGCGTGAGCCTGAGCGCCGATCCGGTGGAAGAGGTCAAGGTCGGCTACGAGATCCTCAAATCGCTCGGGCTGCGGCATCGGGGCGTGAATATCATCTCCTGCCCAAGCTGTGCGCGGCAGGGGTTCGACGTGATCCGCACCGTCGAGGCGCTGGAAGCGCGGCTGGAGCATATCAAAACCCCGATGAGCCTGTCGATCATCGGCTGCGTGGTGAACGGCCCCGGCGAGGCGCTGATGACCGATGTGGGCTTTACCGGGGGCGGTGCCGGCAGCGGCATGGTCTACCTGGCGGGCAAGGCCAGCCACAAGATGTCCAACGACCAGATGATCGAGCATATCGTCGAACAGGTCGAAAAACGCGCCGCCGAGATCGAGGCCGAAACAGCCGAGGAGGCCGATCGCCCCGCTGCGGAATAGGGACGGGTCGGCGCGGGGCAAGGGCGGTCATCGCCCAAGCGCCGCTCAGAGGGGCAGGTAATCGATCGGCTCTCCGGCCTTGCGGGGGGCATCGTCCGCCGGGCGGATCATCAACGCATCGGCCCCCGCCAGCACCGACAGGAGCGAGCTGTCCTGCCTGTCCTCGGGGGCGATCATGCCGTCCCGAAGACGCGCGCGCATGTAATGCTCGCGCGGGCCGCCTTGGGGCAGGTCGTGGGCGAGACGTGCCGTCAGGCGCGGCGCGCGGGCGGCGCCAAGCCCCAGCATGGCGCGGATCATCGGCGCCACGAAGACCTTGCCGCAGACCATCGCCGAAACGGGGTTGCCCGGCAGGCCGATCATCGCGGCGGTGCCCATCCGGCCCGCCATCAGCGGCTTGCCCGGGCGCATCCGCACCTTGTAGAAGGCGCGCTCCATCCCCAGCTCGGCCGCGACGGCGCCCACCAGGTCATGATCGCCCACCGACGCCCCGCCGATGGTGATGACCAGATCGGACCCTTTCGCCAGGTCGAAGGCCGCGCTCAGCGAGGCACGGGTGTCGCGGGCAATGGGCAGGATGCGCGCCTCGGCGCCGATCCCGTCCAGCATCGCCTTCAGCCCGAAGGTGTTCGACGCGATGATCTGGTCGGGGCCGGGGGTATCCCCGGGCATCACCAGCTCGTCCCCGGTCGAGATCAGCACCACGCGCGGCTTGCGCCTTACGGTCACGGCGGGAATGTTCATGGAGGCCAGCAAGGCGATTTCGGCCGGGGCCAGGGTGCGGGGGGCCTCGAGGCGCTGGCCTGTGCGGAAATCCCCGCCAGCGGGACGCACATAGGCATTGTCGTCAAGCGCATCGCCCAGGGTGATGGTGTCGCCGTCGCGGGTTACATCCTCCTGGATCACCACGCGGTCCGTGCCGGCGGGAACCGGTGCGCCGGTGAAGATGCGCACCGCCTGACCGGCGCCGACAGGCCCGTCAAAGGCATGGCCCGCCGCCGCCTCGCCGATCACGGTGAAGCGCGCGCCGGGGCGCACGGCATCCGCCGCCACCGCATAGCCATCCATGGCCGAAGCCGCGAAAGGCGGCTGGTCGCGCCGCGCCACCGCATCGGCGGCCATCACCCGGCCCGATGCCTGCTGCAACGGGACCTCTTCGGTGTCCAGCGGCGCCACAAGCGAGAAGAGATGCGCCAGCGCCTCGTCTACGGTGATCATCGTGCCTCGAAGCGGCCGGATTTGCCGCCATCCTTCAGGACCACGCGAATGGCGCCGATCTCCATCGCCTTGTCGACCGCCTTGACCATGTCATAGACGGTCAGGGCGGCGGTGGACACGGCGGTCAGCGCCTCCATCTCGACGCCGGTCTGTCCGGTGGTCTTGACCGTCGCCTCGATCCGGACGCCGGGAAGATCGGGATCCAGCGTCAACTCGACCGCGACCTTGGTGATCGGCAGCGGGTGACAAAGCGGAATAAGCTCGGGCGTCTTCTTGGCGCCCATGATGCCGGCCAGCCGCGCGACCGACAGGACATCGCCCTTCTTGGCGCGACCTTCTGAAACGATATCAAAGGTTTGCGCGGCCATCTTCACGTAGCCTTCGGCCACGGCGATCCGCGCGGTCACCGCCTTGTCCGAGACATCGACCATATGCGCATCGCCCTTGCCGTCGAAATGCGTGAGGCCCGTCATGCTACATCCCTCCCGGTGTCAGGGGATCGGCCAGGATCGTTCGTGTGGCGGCCTCGACATCGTCCTGGCGCATCAGCGATTCCCCGATCAGGAAGGCGCGCGCGCCGTATTTCGCCATCTCGGCCAGGTCCGATGGGGTGGACAGCCCGCTTTCGCAGACGATCATGCGGTCTTCGGGCACCAGCTTGGCCAGGCTGCGCGTGGTGTCGAGCGTCGTCTCGAAGGTGTTGAGGTTGCGGTTGTTGATGCCGATCATTTTCGACGTCAGGCGCGCGGCGCGTTCGAGTTCCGCGCGGTCATGCACCTCGAGCAGCGCATCCATCCCCCAGTCACCTGCCGCGGCTTCAAGCTCGGCGGCCTGTGCGTCGCTGACCGACGCCATGATGATCAGGATGCAGTCCGCGCCCCAGGCCCGCGCCTCGGCGACCTGGTAGGTGTCATACATGAAATCCTTGCGCAGCACCGGCAGCGCACAGGCCGCGCGGGCCTGTTGCAGGTAGTCGGGTGCGCCCTGGAAGCTGGGCGTATCGGTCAGCACCGACAGGCAGGCCGCGCCACCGGCCTCATAGGCGCGCGCCAGGGCGGGCGGGTCGAACTCGGCGCGGATCAACCCCTTGGAGGGGCTGGCCTTCTTGATCTCGGCGATCAGCCCATAGCCCTGTTTCGACGCCTGCAGCAGCGCATCGGCGAAGGGGCGCACGGGGCTGGCCTCTTTCGCGGCGGCCTCGACCTCGTCGCGGGACCGCGCCGCCTTGGCCTCGGCGATTTCGTCCAGCTTGTAGGCCTTGATCTTCTCGAGAATGGTTGGGGTCGTCATGTCGCCTCCGATGTCACTTTGGCTAGGGCGTCGATCTTGCTGCGCGCGGCGCCGCTATCGATGCTTTCGGCGGCCTGCGCCACGCCTTCGAGCGGATCGCCCGCATGGCCCGCCACCATCAGCGCCGCCGCCGCATTGAGCAAGACCGCATCGCGGTAAGCGCCCGGCTGGCCGTCCAGCAGCGCGCGGAACGCGGCGGCATTATGCTCGGGCGTGCCGCCCAGGATATCCTCGAACGGATGCACGGCCAGGCCGAACATCTCGGGATGCAGCTCGGTTTCGGTGACCGTGCCGTCCTCGTCCAGCTGGGCCACCCATGTCACGCCCGAGATCGCGATCTCGTCGGTGCCATCGCTGCCATGCACCAGCCAGGCGCGCTCCGATCCCAGCTGTCCAAGCGTCTCGGCCATGGGCCGGATCAGATCGCGCGAAAACGCCCCCGTCAGTTGCCGCTTCACCCCCGCCGGATTGGTCAGCGGCCCGAGGATGTTGAAGATCGTGCGCGTGCCCAACTCGGCCCGCACGGGGCCCACATGGGCCATTGCCGGGTGGTGCATCGGCGCCATCATGAAGGCGATCCCCACCTCGCGCAGCGCGCGTTCCACCGTCTCGACGCCGACCATGACGTTCAGCCCCATCTGCGTCAGCGCATCCGCCGCCCCGGATTTGGAGCTCAGGTTGCGGTTGCCATGCTTGGCCACCGGCACGCCCGCGCCCGCCACCACGAAGGCCGTCGCGGTCGAGATATTGAGCGTGCCCTTGCCATCGCCCCCGGTGCCGACGATGTCCATGGCCCCCGCCGGGGCGCTGACCTTGTTGCACTTGGCACGCATCACGGCGGCGGCGGCGGCGTATTCGTCCACCGTCTCGCCGCGGGTGCGCAGCGCCATCAGGAAGCCGCCCATCTGCGCCGGTGTCGCCTCGCCCTCGAACAGGCAGGTGAACGCGTCCTCGGCCTCGGCGCGGGTCAGGGCCCGTTCGGCGGCCGTGCCGATCAGCGGCTTGAGACGGTCGCTCATGCCGGCACCTTCATCAGGTCGAGGAAATTCTTCAGCAGCGCATGGCCATGCTGCGAGGCGATCGATTCGGGGTGGAACTGCACGCCGTGGATCGGCAACTCGCGGTGTTGCAGGCCCATGATCGTGCCATCCTCGAGCTCGGCGGTGATCTGCAGCACATCGGGGCAGGTGGCCCGTTCGACCACCAGCGAATGATAGCGCGTCGCCTCGAAGGGCGAGGGCAGGCCGGCGAAGACGCCTTGCCCCTGGTGATGCATCTGGCCCATCTTGCCATGCACGATCTCGGAATGGCGCACCACATTGCCGCCGAAGGCCTGCCCGATGGTCTGATGCCCAAGGCACACGCCCAGAAGCGGTGTGCGCGTCTCGGCGGCGGCTTGGGTCAGCGCAAGGCAGATGCCCGCCTGATCGGGATCGCAGGGGCCGGGCGACAGCAGGATTCCGGCCGGGTTCATGGCCATCGCCTCCTGCACATCCAGCGCGTCATTGCGCCTTACGACCACATCGGCGCCAAGTTCGCCGACATAGTGCACAAGGTTGTAGGTGAAACTGTCGTAGTTATCTATCAAGAGCAGCATTTTGCCTGTCCTCGCGGCATTGGGGTCTGGAGGCGCGGGTCGCGGTCGGGGTATACATGTTCAGGGTTGCGCGGCAGGGTCAAGGGGCGCATAGGTGGGAAAAACTCATAACAGGGGGCATTCAGTGGCACGCGGGGCGTTTTCTGGTTTTCTTGTAGGAACTGTTCTATCGGGGCTGTCGGTCGGCGCCTTGTCCGTCCTGAGCTATCCTCCGATATCCGAACCGCCGGCCACGTCCGGGCTGGACGTGCCTGCAGGATCGGAATTCAACCAGTCGCGCGAAGACCGCGAAGCCCGGCTTCCCACGGTCGAAGAAGGGCCCGCGCCCGATGCCGTGCCCAGGGTGGCAGCCCCCGAGCCGGATGATCTTGCCTCGCTCGAAGGGGCCGATACGGACCCCGCCACGCCGCCCGCCGCCGTGACCGATGACAAGGCCCTCACGCAACCGGCAACGGGCGATGCCGCCTCGGGCGTCGCCGTCGAAAGCGAAAGCCCGGTGCTGCCCAGTCCGCAATCCATGGCTCCCGAAGCACCGGCGAGCGAGGGGACGCTGTCGATCTCGACCGAACCCGCGCAACCCGCGCTTCCCGAGATCGAGGAAGACAGCGGGGTGTTCCCGGGTGCCGGTGCCGATGAGGTTGAACCGGCCGAACAGCCCCGGACGGGCGAGGCCGGCACGGAAGAAACCGCGACGGATGACACCGGCGCCGATGCGCCGCAGGATCCCGCGCCCGAGACCACCGAGGCAACCGAGCCCGCCCCCCGGATCATCGGCGATGGGGCGCCGTCCGGGACGATCGACAACCGCGCCGAAGGCGTGACCACGGACCGCCTGCCATCGCTGCGTGAAACCCCCTCGGACGAGGCTCCGGACCAGCCTGGCGCAGAGCAGGGCGCCGATCCCGCGCCCGACGCCGGGGATCAGGACCAGCGCCCCGCGATCGAACGCTTTGCCGTGGACATCGACAACACGGATGGCAAGCCGCTCATGTCCATCGTGCTGATCGACGACGGTACCAGCCCGATCGGGCCGGATGCGGTGCTGGATTTTCCCTATCCGATCAGCATGGCGATCGACGCGTCCTGGCCCGGTGCGCTGCAAAGGGCGCGGGCCTATCGGGCCGCCGGGTTCGAAGTGCTGGCAATCGCCGATCTGCCCGATGGTGCCAGCGCCGCCGATACCGAAGTGGCCATGCAGACCTTTCTCAACGCCGTTCCCGAAGCGGTGGCGGTGATGGAGGCGCCGGGCGATGCCCTGCAGGCCAATCGCGTTGCCAGCGAACAGATGGCCACGATCCTGCTGGAAACCGGGCATGGGCTGGTGATGTTTCCCGATGGGTTGGATACGGCGCAAAAGCTGGTGGCCAAGGCGGGTGTGCCCTCGGCCACGGTGTTCCGGGATTTCGATGGCGCCGGGCAGGACAGTGCGGCGGTGCGCCGGTTCCTCGACCAGGCGGCGTTTCGCGCAGGCCAGGAAGAGGTGGGCGTGATCATGGTGGGCCGCTTGCGCCCCGATACGATCAGCGCCCTTTTGTTGTGGGGCTTGCAGGACCGGGCCAGCCGGGTGGCTTTGGCGCCGGTCTCGGCGGTGCTGCGCGCGCGCTGACCGCAGCGGGCCGACCGCGAAACAGCTCATACGCTCTGGACGGGCGGGGCAGGGTCTGCTTTCCTTGGCGGCAGGGGCCGGGTGTGCCCTTTGGGCCTGTGATGAGTGAAAGGTATCAGCTATGAGACTAATTATGACCGCCGCCCTCGGGCTGGGATTGAGCGCCGGGATCGCCTCGGCCGAGATGTCCGCGCAGTTGACGGGCGGCTGGACCGGGGGCAAGATACCCGCAGGACAGCATTGCCAGCTTCAGGGCGGCAAGGGCGGCACACCGCCGATGCGCGTCTCGGGGGTACCGGCAGGGGCCGCCTGGATCATCGCCCAGTTCAACGACAAGACGTACAAGCCGCTGTCGCGCAATGGCGGCCACGGCACGATCGCCTTTCCGGTGCGCGGCGCGGTGACCGATCTTCCGGCGGTGCCCGGCATGACCAAGAATTTGCCGGGCGGTGCGCAGGTCGTGGCGGCGGCGAAATCCAGCGGGGACTATGCCAGCCCCGGCTACCTGCCGCCCTGTTCGGGCGGGCGCAACAACCGCTATTCGGTCGATCTCAAGGCGGTGGACAAGGCCGGCAAGGTGTTGGCCGAGATCAAGGATTTCACCATCGGGCGGTATTGATCCTTCGCGTCGGTCTCGCACTGAAATGAGACCGACGCGATACCGACGTCATACCGACATGTTACCAACGCCGGTTTTTGGCCGGTTTTCCGGGGCTTAACGGCGGTGCGTCGCGCCATGTGCCGGGCGCCAGCCCGTCCAGTGACCAGGCCCCGATCCGCCAGCGCACCAGCCGGAGCGTGGGGTGTCCCACATGCGCCGTCATGCGCCGCACCTGCCGGTTGCGGCCCTCGGAGATGGTGATGCTGAGCCAGCAATCGGGCACCGATTTGCGGAAGCGGACAGGCGGGTCACGCTCCCACAGATCGGGGGGATCGATCCGGGCGACACGGGCCGGGCGCGTCGGCCCGTCCTTGAGGGTGACGCCCCGGCATAGCGCCTCGATGGCGGCGTCGTCCGGGATGCGCTCGACCTGCACGAGATAGGTTTTTTCCGTTTTGAAACGTGGGCTTGCGATGCGTTCTTGAAGCTTTCCATCGTCGGTCAGCAGCAACAGCCCCTCGCTGTCGCGGTCCAGCCGTCCGGCGGGATAGACCCCCGGCAGATCAATGTGATCCGACAGCGTCGCCCGCTTGCTGTCGGCCATGCCCTTGTCGGTGAATTGCGACAGGACGCCGTAAGGTTTGTTGAACAGGATCAGCCGTGCCATGGCGCCCTCATGCCCGAGCGCGCCATGGCTGGCAAGCGATCAGTTGGTGCCGGACGCTTGCGGCATCAGGTCGGCGCGGATCTTGTAGGTCCAGTCGCCACCGGCATTTTTCCAGCCATTCACGCTGCGCGCCCCGGTCTCGGCCTTGTCGCCCTCGAACCCGTCCACCACCGTATAAAGCGGCGCGGTCACCCCGGCCTCGACCAGCGCATCGACGGCGGCGGCACTGCGCGATCCCGACCGGCACATGATCAGCACGGCGGCGGGGTCCTTGTCTGCCAGAAAGGTCTTCATTTGCGGAACGAAATCGGGGTTGTCCATCATGCCGAAGATCTGTTTCTTCGCATTGTAGGGATGGTCCGGGTTCACCAGCTTGAAGGGAACAAGGATATCCGTGGCGGTGGCATAGCCCACGAACATCGCTTCTTCCGGGCTGCGGACATCCACAAGCAGAACGTCGTCGCGGCTGCCGATTGCGGCGATCGCATCAGCGGCGGTCACGTAAAGCCCGGTCTTGTTGATCTTCTTTTCGGGAAGGTCGGCCACGGCGACGGAGCTGTCGATGGTGGCAGACGGGCTGTCGGCCTGGACGGGCAGGGACTGCGTGGACAGCGCCACCACCACGGCAAGGGCGGGAATGGTGAGGAAACGGGAAAAAACGGTCATTTGGCCTCCGGTAAATTACATTCCGGTATGGGAATGTGAGGCCTGTGTAAAGATGATCCGCCCGTGCAGCCTTGATCTGTGTCAAGCGCCGTTCAAAGGCTGCCATCACCGCTGAAGCGCGCCGCATCCGCCGCCGCCCGCCGGATGGCACCGGACTTGTGCACGGTTTCCATGTATTCGGCCTCGGGGTCGCTGTCATAGACGACGCCGCCTCCGGCCTGGATATAGAGCTTGTCTTCCTTGACGACCGCCGTGCGCAGCGCGATGCAGACATCCATGTCGCCGCTGGCGCTGAAATAGCCCACGCCGCCGCCATAGACGCCGCGCTTTTCCGGCTCCAGCTCGTCGATGATCTGCATGGCGCGGACCTTGGGGGCGCCGGACACGGTGCCAGCGGGCAGCCCTGCCAACAGCGCCGAGAGGGCATCGTGTTCATCCGCCAGCTCGCCCACCACGTTCGACACGATATGCATGACGTGGCTGTAGCGTTCGATGATGAATTCCTCGGTCGGATGGACCGTACCGAGTTTTGCAACGCGGCCGACATCATTGCGCCCGAGATCCAGAAGCATGAGATGTTCGGCAAGTTCCTTGGGATCGGCCAGAAGGTCGGCCTCGTGGGCGCGATCCTGTTCGGGGGTGGCGCCGCGCGGCCTTGTGCCCGCGATCGGGCGGACCGTGACCTGTCCATCCATCACGCGCACCAGGATTTCGGGACTGGCGCCCACGACCTGAAAGCCGCCGAAGTTGAAATAGAACATGAACGGCGAAGGGTTCGTGCGGCGCAGCGACCTGTAGAGCGAAAAGGGCGGTTGCCGGAAATCCTGTGTCCAGCGCTGGCTGGGAACCACCTGAAAGATGTCGCCTGCGCGGATATAGTCCTTGGCGGTCTCGACCGCCTGCTTGTAGCCCTCGTGGGTGAAGTTCGATACGGGCTGAGTTTCTTCGGTGGCGGCCTTGCCCAGATCGCGGGCCTGGCGGGGCAGGGCACGGTCCAGATCGCGGACCGCGTCCATCACCCGTTCGGCGGCCTGAGCGTAGGCCGCGCGCGCCGACTGTCCCTCGGCGGCCCATGCGGGCGCCACGACGATCACGTCCCCCTTGACGCCATCGAGCACCGCCACGACCGAGGGACGGATCATGACCGCATCCGGCAGGCCCAGGGGATCGGGGTTCACGTCGGGAAGGTGTTCCACCAGGCGGATCATGTCATAGCCCAGATAGCCGAACAGCCCGGCGCTGGCGGCGGGCAGATCATCGGGCAGGTCGATCCGGCTTTCGGCGATGAGGGCACGCAGGTTGCTCAGCGGATCACCCGATTGGGTCTCGAAGCTGTCGGTTTCGTAGCGCGCCTGCCGATTGATGCGGCTGGTGGTGCCGTGGCATTGCCAGACCAGATCCGGCTTCATGCCGATGATCGAATAGCGGCCGCGCACCTCGCCGCCGGTCACGGATTCGAGGATGAAGGCGTCGCGCGCCGCCCCTGTCAGCTTGAGCATCAGCGACACGGGCGTGTCGAGATCTGCGGCAAGGCGCGTAAAGACGACCTGGTTGTGCCCGGCCTCGAAGCCCGCGGCGAAATCCTCGAAACTTGGTGTCAGCTCCACGTACGGCGCCCCTTACTGGAAATTGCTGTGCACGGCGTTGATCGCCTGCTGATCGACTTCGATCTCGGTGCGGGCGCGGATATCCGTGGCGAGAACCTGATAGAAATCCTGCGCCAGGCTCGAGGCCGACTGATCGCGCAGGGCCGTGCGAAGCTGGGCAAGATCCTCGTTGTCGGGCGCGGGCGGGCGCACGTCATCCAGACGCAGGATGAACACGCGCCCGGCGCCTTCAAGCAGGGTGACATCGCCTTTCTGCATGCCGAACACCGTTTCGATGAATTCGGGCGGTGTATCGGGCTGGAACCCCTGCCGGGTGAGGCTTTGGGCATCGAAGGTGGTCAGGTCAAGATCCGCAAAATCGCTGCCGCCGCGCAGGTCGGGCAACAGGGCTTCGGCCTTTTCGCTCAGGGCAGCCACGGTGGCTTGCTGTCTCCAGCCGTCAATGACCGCGCTGCGCACCTCGTCGAGCGGCTGGATTTCCGGCTCGATCACCCGCTCGAGGCGCATGGCGAAGATGCCCCCGTCGCCAAGCTGTTCTACATCGGGAAAATCATCTTCGGTGATGGCTTGGGCGGCCTGCCGGAAGGCGTCATAGGCACCGATCCCGTCGGTCACGCCGGGGTGCCAATCGATCTGACCCTGTTCCATGTCCGTTTCTGCGGCCAGATCCTCGATCGTGGCGCCGCCGGCCAGCAGGTCCGCGACGCGGTCGATGCGGCTGTCGATGGCGCGGCGGGCGCGGTCGCCTGCCAGCGCATCGCGCAACATGGGCTCGGCCTCTTCGAAGGTGGTGACCTGGGCCGAGAGAATGGCATTGATGCGGAACAGCGCCGGGCCGAGATCGGTGTCCAGCGGCCCGACGATATCGCCGGTCTGGGCGGCGAAGACGGCATCGGCGGCTGATCCCAGATCCTCGCGCGCGACATCGCCAAGGTCGATATCCACCAGCTCGAGGCCCCGCTCGGCCACGATGGTTTCGAAATCCGAGCTGCCATCGCGGATCGCGGCAAGGGCGGTTTCGGCTGCCGCCCTATCCGCAAAGGCCAGGCGTTCCACAAGCCGGCGCTCGGGTTGGTTGAATTCCTCGGCGCGGTCTTCGTAGGCTTCACGCAGGGATTGTTCATCCACCTCGACCGTGTCGATGATCATTGCGGGCGTCAGCCACGCATAGGTGATCCGCTTGGTTTCGGGTGTGGTGAAGCTGGGCAGGTTTCCCTGGTGGTAGTTGCGAAGGTCTTCTTCGGTGGGCGTCGGCAGACCGGTCTCCAGATCGGCGCGGTCGAGGATCGCCCATGTGATGTCACGTTCCTCGCCAAGGTAAGTCAGCAAGGTATCGAGATACGCATCGGGCATGGTCACGCCGGCCATGACGGCGCTTTGAACAAGGGCGCGGGCGGTCTCGTCGCGCATGTCGGCTTCGAATTCGGCCTCGGTCATGCCGATGCGGTCGAGTGTGAAGGCATAGGCTTCGCGGTCGAAATTGCCGTCGATCCCCTGAAAGGCCGGGATCCCGAGGATTTGCTGGCGCAGGTTGTCGTCGCCAATCGAGATCCCCAGGCGGTCGGCCTCGTGATCGAAGGAGGCGGTGGTGACAAGCTGTGCCAGCACCTGATCGGGGATGCCCATGGCGCGTGCCTGCTGGAACGAGATCGCCTCGCCGCGTTCGGACTCGCGGGCGCGGATTTCGTTCTGCAAGGCGCGGCTGTACTCGCCTTGGCGGATTTCGGCGGTTCCGACGCGGGCCAGGGTGCTGAACGCACCGCTGAGATTGGTTGCCCCGAAGCCGGCAAGGCCAATGATCAGCAGACCCATGAGGATCCAGACAAACGTTTTCGATATGCCTTTGGCTGCCATGCGGCCCCCTCGTGAAATGGCGTGCTACTCGTGGTTCGGACCTGTCTACGCGTTGACAGATGCAGGGGCAAGAGGCCAGCCGAGGGATGCCAGACGGTCGAACAGCACCCCGATCCGGGGCCGGTCCACATTGGCGAAGGCCACACGCATTTGCCGTGCGCCTGCGATGGACCCTTCGGGCTGGAACATCGTGCCGGGCAAGAGCAGAATACCGGCATCGCGCACCAGTTTCCGGGCCAGCTCATCCGAGGGGAGCGCGAAAGGATGCTGCAGATAGGCGAAATACGCACCGCACCCCATGAGCCGCCAGCCCGCATCCTGCAATTTGGGCATGTTGTCGTGGATCGCCGCGCGCCGGTCGAGGATTTCGGCCCGTTCCCCGGCCAGCCATTGCGACAGGTTGCGCATGCCCCAAAGGGCCGCGATCTGGCCAAGTTGGTTGGGGCAGATGGTCACCGTATCAAGGAATTTCTCGACCTCGGCCAATCTGGCATGGCCGGTCACCATCGCGCCGACGCGGTGCCCCGTCAGCCGGTAGGCCTTGGAAAAGGAATAGAGATGGATCAGCGTGTCGCCCCAATCGGGATCGGCAAAAAGATCATGCGGCGCACCGGGCCGCGCGTCGAAGTCGCGGTAGGTTTCGTCGATGATGAGCGCGATGCCGCGCGATTTGGCCAGCTCGAAGAAGGCACGCACCAGATCGGCGGGATATTCCACTCCGCCGGGATTGTTCGGCGTGACAAGGACGATGGCGCGGGTGCGATCGGTGATCAGGTTCGCGGCCTTGTCGGGATCGGGCAGAAGCTCGGCATCGGTGTTGAGCGGCACCGTGCGGACGCCGCTGATGTCCAGCCACATCTTGTGATTGAAGTACCATGGCGTGGGCAGGATCACCTCGTCGCCATCGGTGCACAGGCTGGCAATAGCGGCGCAGAACGCCTGGTTGCAGCCCGAGGTGATCGCGACATTCCCCAAGGCGATATCGCCGCCATAGGCGATGGACCATTGCGACGCCAGTTCCGCCCGTAGCTCGGGATTGCCGAGGACCGGCCCGTAAAGATGCGCCTGAGGGTCCGACAGCGCGGCCTCGGCGATCACCTGCCGAAGTGCTTCGGGCGGGACATCCACAGGGGCTGCCTGACTGACATTGATCAACGGGCGATCATTCGGGAACGTGACGCCATCCAGCCAGCGACGCGCCTCCATTACCGGTGGTGTAAAGGTATGGGCGGTGCGGGGCAGGTGCATCATGCGGATCTCCGGTAGGGGTCAGGTGCCGCGATAGGGCTCGACATATTGCAGGGCCATGTCCCAGGGGAAAAAGATCCATGTGTCCTGGCTGACCTCGGTAACGAAGGTGTCGACCATGTCGCGCCCCATGGGCTTGGCATAGACGGTCGCCACATGGGCCTTGGGCATCCGCTCGCGGACGATCTTGAGCGTGCGTCCGGTATCCACGAGATCATCGATGATCAGCACGCCCTCGCCGTCGCCGATCAGCTCCATGTCGGGCGATTTCACGACCTGCGCTTCGGACTGGGTCTGATGGTTGTAGGACTTGACGCTGATCGTATCGACAGTGCGGATGTCCAGCTCGCGCGCGACGATCATCGCGGGGGCCATGCCGCCGCGGGTGATGGCGATCACGGCGCGCCACTCGCCGCCCGCAGGTGCGACATCCTGCAGGCGCCACGCCAGCGCCCTGGCATCGCGGTGCAGTTGATCCCAGCTGACGTGGAAGCCTTTTTCATGTGGCAGACGATCTGGCATGGATGATCCTTTGGGTCTTGCGGCGAGGGGGGTGGTGATCCGGTGCCGGACAAGATCACCACATATCCCAGGCTCAGGTCTTGTCGATATCGGGCGCGTCGACCGCCTTCATGCCGACGATGTGATAGCCTGCATCGACATGCAGGACTTCGCCGGTGGTGCCGCTGCCCAGATCACTGAGCAGGTAGAGCGCCGATTTGCCCACATCCTCGATGGTTACGTTGCGCCGCAGGGGCGAGTTCAGCTCGTTCCACTTGAGGATATAGCGGAAATCGCCGATCCCGCTGGCGGCCAGCGTCTTGATCGGGCCGGCGCTGATGGCGTTCACGCGGATGCCGTCCTTGCCCAGATCCTCGGCCAGGTACATGACACTGGCTTCCAGTGCCGCCTTGGCCACGCCCATCACATTGTAATGCGGCATCACCTGTTCGGCGCCGTAATAGGTGAGGGTCAGCATGGAGCCGCCTGCCGTCATCATCTTTTCGGCGCGCTGCGCGATGGCGGTGAAGGAATAGACCGAGATATCCATCGTGTTCAGGAAATTGTCGCGGCTGGTATCCACATAGCGGCCGCGCAGTTCGGTCTTGTCCGAAAATCCGATGGCGTGCACGACGAAATCCAGTTTGCCCCATTCGGCCTCGAGCGTGCTGAACAGCGCATCCACCGTATCCATGTCGCTGACATCGCAGGGCAGGACGAGCGTCGAGCCCAATTGCTCGGCAAGGGGGGCCACGCGCTTCTTGAGCGCTTCGCCCTGATAGGAAAAGGCAAGGTCGGCTCCGGCATCCGCGCAGGCCTTGGCGATTCCCCAGGCGATCGACTTGTCGTTGGCAAGGCCCATGATGAGACCGCGCTTGCCCGCCATTAGTTGATTTGACATTTCTTGCCCTCGGCCCAGCTTGCTTTTCGGTGTTCCCTTTAGGCGATCACCGGTGGGGCATCAAGAGAAACGCGCCGGCGCCGCCCGCACAGGGGCTTGCCGAGGTGCTTGCGCAGTTGCCGGTGACGGGCTAGGCGCGATCGAAAGACAGTCAGATGGAAAACAGGACATGACCGAAAGAACAGGCATTTTCGCCGGGGATGACCCCTTTGTCATTGCGCAGCGCTGGCTGGAAGAGGCGGAGCAGACCGAGATCAACGACCCCAATGCCGTGGCACTGGCGACAGTGGATGCGCAAGGGCTGCCGAATGTGCGGATGGTCCTGCTGAAGGAAATCCGGCCCGACAGCTTCTGCTTCTATACCAACTACGGCAGCGCGAAGGGGCGCGAACTCGAGCAGTCGGGCAAGGCGGCGATGGTGCTGCACTGGAAGTCGCTGCGCCGGCAGTTGCGCATCCGTGGCACGGTCACGCGAGAGGATGGTCCCGATGCGGATGCCTATTACGCGTCACGCTCGCTCAAGAGCCGTCTGGGGGCGTGGGCATCGCGGCAGTCCGAGCCTTTGGATTCGCGCGGGACGCTGATGGCGAAAGTCGCGAAGATCACCGCGCAGAAGGGCCCGAATCCCGAGCGTCCGCCGTTTTGGGGCGGTTTTCGACTATCTCCGGTTGAAATCGAGTTTTGGGCGGATGGTGCGTTCAGGCTGCATGACAGGTTCGTCTGGCGGCGCGAAGACCCTGAAAACGAATGGGAAATTCTCCGGCTTAACCCCTGATATCCACGAGACGTGAAATGCAAGGCGCTGAATATAAATGGATTTTCTACTTGCAACTCACTGGTGATGTATCGCAAAACTCGGAGCAGTCTTGGGGGATGAAGACTGTTTGGGTAGGAAAGAAGTGACCAAAGAAAATGAACTCACTCGTAGGATAAAGGGACGTGTTAAGTGGTTTGACCCTGTAAAGGGATTTGGTTTTGTTGTCGCCGATGAAGGCGGTCCTGATATTCTGTTGCATGCGAATGTCTTGCGCAACTTCGGCCAGAGTTCTGTGGCTGATCGCGCAGGCGTAGAAATCGATGTACAAGATACAGAAAGAGGGATTCAGGCGGTTGAAGTTCACTCAATCGAACCGCCTGATGACACGGAAGGCACCGGGCTTGCCGATCTCGATGAGATCGACCCCGAAGTAATACGCTCGGCTCCGTTGGAGCCGGCACGGGTTAAGTGGTTCGACAAGGGCAAAGGTTTCGGGTTTGCCAACACGTTCGGCCGTGATGAGGACGTTTTTGTCCATGTCGAGGTCCTGCGGCGATCCGGGCTTGCCGATCTGCAGCCAGGCGAAGCGCTGGCAATGCGTGTGATTGAAGGTAAGCGTGGCCGTATGGCCACAGAGGTGTGTGGATGGGAAATGGCCGTAAGAGATCCTGGCTGATTACCTTGATCGCGGTAGTGCTTTGGGGCCTTCCGGCCTCGGCGACCGAGTGTCGTGAGGACTATCTGCACCTCAAAGGCGCGTGGGGCGAGGCACGTTTCTCCGTCGAAGTGGCGGATGACGACGCCGAGCGCGCCAAAGGTTTGATGAAACGCGAAAGCATGCCACGCAGTGCGGGCATGCTTTTCGTATATCCGGCACCCCGTTTGGTGGGCATCTGGATGAAGGACACCCTGATCCCGCTGGATATCATTTTCATCGATCGCACCGGGACGGTCCAGCATGTGCATCACGAGGCACAACCCGGAGACCTGCGCCCGAAATTCGGCGGCGACAAAACCCAGTACGTGCTCGAGATCAATGGCGGACTGGCACGTCGGATGGGGATCGGTCGCGGCACGTTGATCCGTCATCCCTCGGTGCCCGAAGATCGGGCTGCCTGGCCCTGTTAGGTCTTTTCAATCCCGATCGGGCAGAGTACACACGCTCACGGTCCGGGGCGTAGCGCAGTCTGGTAGCGCACCTGTTTTGGGTACAGGGGGTCGTGAGTTCGAATCTCGCCGCCCCGACCACTTTTCTCCATCAAGATCCATCCGGCGCGCGGCGCGGTGATTCCCTGTTCGGGCGTAACATTTTTGCACATGTTTGCGCTTCCTGTGGTGGGTTGCCTCTATTTTCACCACTACATGTAGTGGTTATCCGGTGGCACGTTTTTTCCCCTTCCGCGCGCATGCCGTGGGGGTGATGAGCCCCGACGAGATGTGGCAGAGCCTGAAAAACCGGGCGTAACCCCCCAAAAAAACGCGGCTTTTGCCTATACGATCGGATAGGGGGTGCTGCGCGTGTCAACGAGCCGTCCGTCCGACATGAATCACCCGGCTCCGGACGGCCCCCAAGACGCCAGTCAGGTCAATGAAATTTTTACGGTGAAACTGGTAAAAATTCCGTTGACCAGACCCGGTCACATACGTCAGTTTGTGTGGGCCGACGCAAGAGCCACAATATATAGTGTGCGGTCGTCGGTCGGGGACAGTACTCCAGCATAGGCTCGGGATTTCCGGGAATGGCACGCCGCGCGGGCGCACCGCAGCGGACGGGGGAGAGTCTCTGCCGGTCGACATGGCCCGACGGGGTTGCGCGGCCGATCGACCAGGAAGTGAAACGCTGATCATGGGGCAGCAAGAACATGAAGATAGAAAGAAAGTTCACCAAAGCAGGGCAGGACGCTTACGCAGAGCTGGATTTCGTGACCACCAGCTCGGAGATCCGGAATCCGGATGGAACAACCGTGTTCAAGCTGGACAATGTCGAGGTTCCCGCGCGCTGGAGCCAGGTCGCCAGCGACGTCATCGCGCAGAAATATTTCCGCAAGGCCGGTGTGCCCGTCAAAACCAAGCGCGTGAAGGAAAAGGGCGTTCCCAAGTTCCTCTGGCGTTCGGTCCCGGCGGATGACAACACAGGGTTCGAAGGCGAAACCAGTGCCAAGCAGGTGTTCGACCGCCTGGCCGGCGCATGGGCCTATTGGGGCTGGAAAGGTGGTTATTTCACCACCGACGAAGACGCACACGCCTATTTCGACGAAATGCGTTACATGCTGGCCCGCCAGATGGCCGCGCCCAACAGCCCGCAGTGGTTCAATACCGGACTGCATTGGGCCTATGGCATCAATGGGCCCAGCCAGGGCCATTACTATGTCGATTACCAGACAGGCGAGCTGACCAAATCGAGCAGCGCCTACGAGCATCCGCAGCCCCATGCCTGCTTCATCCAGTCGGTCGCCGATGACCTGGTGGGCGATGGCGGCATCATGGACCTGTGGGTGCGTGAGGCGCGCCTGTTCAAATACGGTTCGGGCACCGGCACCAACTTCTCGAGCCTGCGGGCCGAGGGTGAAAAGCTGTCGGGCGGCGGCAAGTCTTCGGGCCTGATGGGCTTTCTGAAGATCGGCGACCGTGCGGCGGGCGCGATCAAGTCGGGCGGCACCACGCGCCGCGCGGCCAAGATGGTCATCTGCGATGCCGATCACCCCGATATCGAAGAGTTCATCAACTGGAAGGTGCGCGAGGAACAGAAGGTGGCATCGATTGTCGCCGGGTCCAAGATGCACGAGCAGAAGCTGAACGATATCTTCGCAGCGATCCGCGAATGGGACGGCAGCAGCGAAGACGCGGTCGATCCCAAGAAGAACCCGGGCCTCAAGGCCGCGATCCGCGGTGCCAAGCAGGTGCAGATCCCGGAAACCTATGTCAAACGCGTTCTGGACTACGCGCGGCAGGGCTATTCCAGCATCGAGTTCCCGACCTATGACACCGATTGGGACAGCGAGGCCTATGCCAGCGTCTCCGGTCAGAACTCGAACAACTCGATCCGCGTGACGGATGCCTTCCTCGAGGCCGTGCGCAAGGACGAGGACTGGGCGCTGATCAACCGCACCGATGGTGGCGTTGCCAAGACCATCAAGGCGCGCGATCTGTGGGAGCAGGTGGGCCACGCGGCCTGGGCCTGTGCCGATCCGGGCATCCAGTATCACGACACGGTCAACGCCTGGCACACATGCCCCGAAGATGGCGCGATCCGTGGCTCCAACCCGTGCTCCGAGTACATGTTCCTGGATGACACGGCCTGCAACCTTGCGTCGATGAACCTGCTGCAGTTCTTCCATGACGGCGCGTTCGATGCGGAAAGCTATGTGCATGCCACGCGTCTGTGGACCGTCACACTGGAAATCTCGGTGATGATGGCCCAGTTCCCGTCCAAGGAAATCGCGCAGCTCAGCTATGAGTTCCGCACGCTTGGCCTCGGCTATGCCAATATCGGTGGCCTGCTGATGAACATGGGCCTTGGCTATGACAGCGATGAGGGCCGCGCGATGTGCGGTGCCCTGACCGCCATCATGACCGGCGTCGCCTATGCGACATCCGCCGAGATGGCGAGTGAGCTTGGCGCCTTCGCCGGCTATGGCCGCAACCGCGAGCATATGCTGCGGGTGATCCGCAACCACCGCAACGCGGCCCATGGCAATGCGGACGGGTACGAGAAACTGGCGATCAAGCCGGTGCCGCTGGACCTTGCGAACTGCCCGGATGCGCGGCTGGTCGAGCTGGCCAAGGCCAGCTGGGACGAGGCGCTTGCCCTTGGCGAAAAGCATGGCTACCGCAACGCGCAATCCACCGTGATCGCCCCCACCGGCACGATCGGCCTGGTGATGGACTGTGACACGACGGGGATCGAGCCGGACTTCGCACTGGTCAAGTTCAAGAAGCTGGCCGGTGGCGGCTACTTCAAGATCATCAACCAGTCGGTTCCCGCAGCGCTGGAAAAGCTGGGCTACGGGTCGGCGCAGATCGAAGAGATCGTCAGCTACGCGGTCGGCCATGGCACGATCGGCAATGCGCCGGGCATCAACCACACCTCGCTTGTCGGGCACGGGTTCGGTCCCAATGAGTTGCAGAAGGTCGATGCGGCCCTGGGAAGCGCCTTCGATATCCGGTTCGTGTTCAACCAGTGGACGCTTGGCGCCGAGTTCTGCACCAACGTGCTGGGCATTCCCGCCGAGAAGCTGAACGATCCGACTTTCGACATGCTGGCGCATCTGGGCTACTCGAAGGCCGATATCGAAGCCGCGAACGACCATGTCTGCGGAACGATGACGCTGGAAGGTGCGCCGCACCTCAAGCCCGAGCATCTGAACGTGTTCGACTGCGCCAACCCCTGTGGCAAGAAGGGCAAGCGGTACCTGAGCGTGGACAGCCACATCTACATGATGGCGGCGGCACAAAGCTTCATCTCGGGCGCGATCTCGAAGACGATCAACATGCCCAATGACGCCACGATCGAGGATTGCCAGAAGGCCTATGAGCTGAGCTGGTCGCTTGGGGTGAAGGCCAACGCGCTCTATCGCGATGGCTCGAAACTCAGCCAGCCGCTTGCCGCCAGCCTTGTCGAGGATGATGACGAGGCCGCTGAAATCCTGGAATCCGGCTCGGCGCAGGAAAAGGCCGCCGTTCTGGCCGAGAAGATCGTCGAAAAGGTCATCGTCAAGGAGGTGATCAAGTCGCAACGCACCAAGATGCCGGAGCGTCGAAAGGGCTATACCCAGAAGGCGATTGTCGGCGGGCACAAGGTGTATCTGCGCACAGGCGAGTATGAAGACGGGAATCTCGGCGAGATCTTCATCGACATGCACAAGGAAGGCGCCGGTTTCCGGGCGATGATGAACAACTTCGCCATCGCCGTGTCGGTGGGCCTGCAATACGGCGTGCCGCTGGAAGAGTTCGTGGATGCCTTCACCTTCACCAAGTTCGAACCGGCGGGCATGGTGCAGGGCAATGACAGCATCAAGAACGCGACGTCGATCCTTGATTACATCTTCCGCGAACTGGCGGTCAGCTACCTGGATCGGACCGATCTGGCGCATGTCAAACCGCAGGGTGCTGCCTTCGATGACCTCGGACGCGGCGAGGAAGAGGGTGTGTCCAACGTCAGCGAGATGAGTGACGCCGCCGCGTCGCGGTCGCTAGAGGTGCTCAAGCAGATCAGCTCGACGGGCTACCTGCGCAAGCGTCTGCCCCAGGAACTGGTGGTGCTGAATGGCGGGCAGGCCGGCTCGGCGGCGCTGCAGACATCGGGTGATCCGGTGCAGACCTTGCAGACACTCGTGCCGGAAACGGCCGGTGCCGCGCGGGCTGCGGTGGCCGCCACCACGACAACCACGACGACCTATGCGTCGGGTGCGGTGTCGATGGATGCAGCCTCGAAGGCGCGGATGCAGGGCTACGAAGGCGAGGCTTGCGGGGAATGCGGCAACTACACGCTGGTGCGCAACGGCACCTGCATGAAGTGCAACACCTGCGGCTCCACGTCGGGCTGTAGCTGAGGGGATCGCGCCCCCGACGGGGGGCGCGTAGACGCCGCGAGGCCAGCTGGCCCCGCAGTGTCGCAGAAACAGGGTGGGGGCGAATAAGCTTCGACTCATCGTGTTCCGGGGCGAGTGCGCTCGCCCCTGACGCGGATCGGGCCGCAGGCAGAAACCGGGCGGTACAAATAGTGAGCCTGATCTCGTGAACCTCAGGGGCGCCCATGGCGCCCCTTTTTTCTTGCGCCTCGGGGCGAGGATACTTTTCTGTGCGGGGGCGCTGTGACACACAGGACCCCATCACCATGCGAAGGACCATACCCATGCCGCTTTCCGCTTTCTCTTTCCTGTCACCCGGTGAAATCCAATTCGGACGGGGCGTGTCGAAAGGGGCCGCGCAGCGGGTTGCACGGCAAGGCGACCGTGTTCTGCTGGTCCATGGGGCGGACAAGGGGCGCGTGGCGTGGTTGGTGGATGACCTGGGCGATCTGACCTGTCAGGTCGCCTGTTTTGCCTGTCCCAAGGAACCCGATGTCGCGCTTATCGAGGCCGGGGTCGCCGCGGCACGGGCATGCAATGCGGACGTGATCGTGGCCTGCGGGGGGGGATCGGTCATCGACACAGGCAAGGCGATCGCGGCGCTGGTGCCGGCAACGCGCCCGATGCTTGACCATCTCGAGGTGGTTGGTCAGGGGGCGCCCCTGGATCATGCGCCCTTGCCCTTCATCGCGATCCCCACGACAGCCGGAACCGGGGCCGAGGTGACCAAGAACGCGGTCATCGCCGTCCCGCAGGCGCGGCGCAAGGTGTCGCTCCGGGATGCGCGCATGGTTGCGGATGTGGCGATTGTCGATCCTGCGCTGACGGACGGCGCACCCTGGCCCGTGACCCTGGCCAGCGGGCTGGACGCGGTGACGCAGGTGATCGAGCCTTATGTCAGCACCAAGGCCAACCCCCTGACAGATGCCCTTTGCCGCGACGCCATTCCGCGCGGCCTGCGGGCCTTGTGCCGGTTGCGGGCGGGCGACTGCCCGGATGCACGGGATGATTTGGCGCTGGTCAGTCTCTATGGCGGTCTGGCCCTGGCCAACGCGGCGCTTGGGGCGGTGCATGGCTTGGCGGGTCCGATCGGTGGCATGGCCAGCGCGCCGCATGGCGCGGTGTGCGGGCGGTTGCTGCCGTTCGTCCTGGCCTGCAATGCGGAGCGCGCAACGGGTGAGACCGCGCTGCGGTTGCTGCAGGTGGATGGCTGGATCGCCGATGCCATGGGGGGCGCACCGGATCAGGCGCCACAGACCCTCATGGCCTGGGCTCAGGATGCGGGCCTACCGGGGCTGACCGAGATGGGGGTCGAAACTGCGGAGCTCGAGACGCTTGCAGAGGCGGCGGTTGCCTCGTCATCGATGAAGGGCAATCCGGTGCCCCTGGATGTGGCGGACCTAGTGGCGGTGATGCGGGACGCGGCCTAGGGGGCCGCGCGCTGCAGCATCCCGAAAAGATCCCTTGGATCATCGGGGTCGGCCAAAAGGTCGAGGTCCAGATAAAGATCGGTCCCGGTGATCGCGTCACGCACATAGCGCAGGGCGCTGAAATCCTCGATCGCGAAGCCGACGCTGTCGAACAGGGTGATCTGCGCGGTGCTTGTACGCCCGGGTTTGCGGCCGGTGACGACCTCCCATATCTGGGTGACGGGGTGATCGGGGGGCAATTGCTGGATCTCGCCCTCGATCCGTGTCTGTTCGGGGTATTCCACGAAGATGTCGCTGCGCTGCAGGATTGCGGGGGCCAGTTCGGTCTTGCCGGGGCAGTCACCGCCGATGGCGTTGATATGCACACCGGCACCGACCATGTTGTCGGTCAGGATCGTCGCGTATTGCTTGTCGGCGGTGCAGGTGGTGATGATCTGCGCGCCTTCGATCGCAGCCTCGGCGCTGTCGCACACATTAACATCCAGCCCCAACCCCTTGAGATTGTTTGCGGACTTTCGTGTTGCGGTGGGGTCGATATCCCACAGTCGCACCGACCTGAGGCCGCAGATCGCCCGCATGGCAAGGCTTTGGAATTCCGCCTGCGCGCCATTGCCGATCAGCGCCATGGTATCGGCCCCGGCGGGGGCAAGGTGCCGCGCCACCATGGCCGAGGTGGCGGCGGTGCGCAGCGCGGTGAGGAGCGTCATCTCGCTCAGGAGGACCGGGTAGCCATTGCCGACATCCGCCAGAAGCCCGAAGGCGGTGACGGTCTGCAGCCCCTGACGGGTGTTGCGGGGGTGGCCGTTGACATATTTGAACCCGTAGGTTTCGCCGTCGGAGGTGGGCATCAGTTCGATGACGCCCTCGGTGGAATGGCTGGCGACACGGGGCGTCTTGTCGAACTGGTCCCACCGGCGGAAATCCTGTTCGATATAATCGGCCAGATCGCGCAACATCGGCTCCAGACCGATATGATGGATCAGGCGCATCATCGCCTCGACCGAGACGAACGGCACCATGGCCTTGACTGAAGGTGAGGTGTGGATCATGGTTTTATCCCTTGTAACCAATGGCTTGCGTCGGGCGGTCAAAGACGCGGCGACCAAGGGCCGAGGCCGCGAGATCGACCATCACCTGCGCTGTGCGGCCGCGCTCGTCGAGAAACGGATTGAGTTCCACGAGGTCGAGCGAGGTCATCAATCCGCTGTCGCCGATCATTTCCATGACAAGATGCGCCTCGCGGATGGTGGCGCCTCCGGGGACCGTGGTGCCGACGGCGGGGGCGATGGCGGGGTCCAGGAAATCCACATCCAACGAGACGTGCAAGGCGCCGTTTGCCTGCGCGACATTGTCGAGGAAGGCGGCGAGGGGGTGGGCGATGCCGGTCTCGTCGATCTGGCGCATGTCGTGGCGGCGGATGGCGGAGGCTTGCAGGAGTTCGCTTTCCGACGGGTCGACCGAGCGCAGGCCAAGGATGCAGACCTGCTCCTCGGGCACGGGGTTGGAGACCGCTGGAAACCCGGAAAATCCCATTTTTCCAGTAGCATAGGCGAGGGGGGTTCCATGCAGATGACCCGAGGAGGAACTGTCGGGCGTGTGAAAATCGGCGTGGGCATCGAGCCAGAGCACGAATTGGGGTTTGCCCTGTGCGGCGGCGCGGCGGGCCATGCCGGGGACCGACCCCAGGGACAGGCTGTGATCGCCGCCAAGGAAGATCGGCAGGTCATCCGCGCCAATGGATTGTGCTGCCTTTGCAATGCCTTGCGCCCAACACTTCGTCTTGATCGGGGCATGGATATGGGCCGGCATGTGGCAGGCGGTGGCGACCGGCAGGGGGGAGAGGTTGCCGAGTTCGGTGACGGCGTGGCCGAGGGCTGTCAGGGCGTCGGCCAAACCGGCGACGCGGAGGGCGTCGGGGCCCATGAGACAGCCCTGCAGGCGCTTGCCACTGTCCACCGGGGCGCCGATCAGAACGCAATTTCGAGGCATGGTTGAAACTCTTTTAAGGATGACGTGACACAATTATCCGCCGATTTGGCTTGAAATGAACCGGACAGATCGCACGTTTAGAGTGTATACTGGCCAAAATGACAGCAGGAACAAACGTTATGGACGACACGGATCGCAAGTTGATTTCTGCGCTGCGGCATGATGCGAGGGCATCCTTGTCGGATCTGGCGTTGATGCTTGGGGTGTCGCGGACCACGGTGCGGAGCAGGATCGAGCGGTTGAAAGCCTCGGGGGAGATCGTCGGATTCTCGGTCGTGCTGAAGGGAGATGCGGCCCGGGACCCGGTGCGGGGGCTCATGATGATCGGGATCGAAGGCCGTGGCACAGATAGAATAATACGTCAGATCAATGGGTTGAGCGCCGTTCGTGCGGTGCATACGACGAATGGGAGATGGGATCTGATCGTCGAGATCGGGACCCCGACGCTGGAGGATTTCGACGCGATCCTGGGGCAAATCCGGCGATTTGACGGGATTGCCAGCTCGGAAACCAGCCTTTTGCTGAATACCCGCAAATCCGGCAATTGAGCGGGTGTGTTGTGTAGGATTGGTACGAAACCTACGCGCGTTTGGGACGGAGTTCGGTCCGAGAACCGAAATTTGTGTCCATCCCGTACACAACGCGTCCCGTCAGACCCAAATCAGCCCCGGCGGAAGGCCATGATCCAGAGCCCGGCAAGGGCCAACGAGGCGAGCATGTTCCAGCTGGCCATCGAGAGGCCGAAGAGCTGCCACGGCACCTCGTCGCAGCGCACGAGGGGGGCGGCCATGATCTGTTCGAAGAGATCGTCGGCACTCAGCCCCGCGGTGCCGCCGGAACAGGAGGCCGGGCCTTCCCACCAGCCCCGCTCGACCCCGGTGTGATAGAAGCCGATGGCGGCGGTGGTCAGGGCGGCAAGGGCGCCAAGCAGCGTCAGCGCGGCCAGCGGGACGATCAGGGCAACGGCGCCGATGCCGATGGCGGCCCAATGCGGATAGCGCTGCCAGTAGCACAGTTTGCAGGGGGGCATGTCGCCGATATACTGGAAGCCGAGGGCGGCCAGCATCAGGGCCGCCGACCCGCCGGCGGCAAGCGCGATCCATATGCGGCGCGAGGGCATCACAGGTGGCGCACCAGGTAGAAGCCGCCGAAAAGCAGCGCGACGAAGAGGATCGCCATGAGGCCCAAGCGGCGTTCGATGAAATCGCGGATCGGAGCGCCGAATTTCCAGAGCAGGGCGGCGACCAGAAAGAAGCGCAGACCGCGCGCCAGGATCGAGGTGGCGATGAAGACCGACAGCGGCATGGCCGTCCAGCCGGACATGATGGTGATCACCTTGTAGGGGAACGGCGTGACCCCGGCGGTCAGCACGGCCCAGAAGCCGAAATCGTTGAAGCGCGTGTTGAATTCGGTCATGGCGTCGCCCTTGCCGAGGGCTTCGAGGATCGGCTGGCCGAGCTGTTCATAGGCCAGCGCGCCGATCGCATAGCCCAGGAGGCCCCCCAGTACAGAACTGACCAGTGCGACGAGGGCGATCAGCCAGGCCCGGGAGGGGCGGGCGAGGATCATCGGGATCATGAGCACGTCGGGCGGAATCGGAAAGACCGAGCTTTCCACGAAGGACACCGCCGCCAGCACCCAGAGGGCGCGGGGGTGGTCGGACATCCGGATCGTCCAGTCATAAAGCCGTCTGAGCATGCAGGATCGTCCTTTGCACGAGGGTCAAGGCGTCTGAGCATGCGAGGCCGGGGCGGTCAAGCCCGACAGCTACAAAATTGCGTCAGTGGCTCTGGACGAGGGCGCGCAGCTTGGATAGAGAAAGTCCCGTGCCCAAGTGGCGGAACGGTAGACGCAGGGGATTCAAAATCCCCCGCCGCAAGGCGTGTGGGTTCGAATCCCACCTTGGGCACCACTTCCGGAAGTGAATCATGGCTTGATTTTGGCGGTCCGGTCGATTCGGGGCCGGGGCCTGTTCCCGATTCATGGCCGATCCACAGGTTTTGGGTGGATTGGTGATCGGGCAGCACGCGCCATGGTTGAAAATATGTCACATCGAGGGCGGGTGGCGAGGGAATCTGAAAACAAGGTTAATGTTTCGAAAATTGAAACACGAACGCCCCAAGGTTGTGAGATTCTGCGTGCGAAAAATGTGCAAACTGCGTGTTTATTGGAATTCCATGTTCCGCCTCTGTTGACGGATGGTCGACAGTATTTGCCTGGGGCGTTGAAATCTGCGCTTTGAAATCGGGCAAATTCCGGGCGGTAGACGGTCTGTTGCCAGTTTTCAGACAAATTTTACTTTGTTTCAATTGCGGGACTGAGTAAAACCAATTTGCCCAACTGGGGGGCGAAGTCTGTGGTCAAGGGGGCGACCTTGAGCTGTTCCACGTCTGGTTAGACGGTTCGGAAGCACATCCTGCTGGTCTGAAAGGATCATCGAGGTGTGATCGGTCCGATCGTTTGCCGAATGTGGGGCTGAAACTCGGTTGCGTCTGGCAGTCTGTCCGATTCCTCCGATGTGTTGTGTGCGTGTGGTGTTGGTGCCCCTGTTGCTGGAGTTAGTGAGTTGAACCTGGTTTTGTGTGACGTCCCGGTGGCCGCGTCAGGCGCCGGACCCATCCGATCCCCACAATCAGACATGAATTCCGCCAGCACGACAGGCATGGCGGCGCGCGCGGTACGTCGTGGCACGGGTGCATTGCACCGCGCCGGGATCGACCGGATCCGTGTTTCGAAATTTCACTTTGTTCAACATCAGGCGCCCGAGCGCCAAGGATTGCCGGTTGTTACCGCGTCCGCATGTATTGGTAAGGAGTTTTAATCATGGCAGAAATTCGTGGACGCCTTACGCTTGACCAAGGTCGCGATAATACGGAACTTGCCGGGTCGCTTGACGGGTCGCAGCTTGACCCGGGCATTGCAGGGATCACCGTACAGCTGGTGAATGTCTTTGGTACGGTGCTGGCCACCACAACCACCGACGCAAACGGCGCATATACCTTCGGTGGCCTTGCCGCAGGGCAATATGCAATCAGAGTTCCAACCAGCGTGGACGGTGCTACGCTGGCACGCGACAACGCGGTCGGGCCGAACGCGAATGATGGTGGTTTCGACGGGACGGATGAATACGCATATGACAGCGATGTGTTCTCGGATGGTCAGTCCGCTTTCTACGACCTGACCAGCAGCGAGGTCGAGCCGAACATCGACGTCAGCTACGGTTTCTACGGCGCAGCGGCGGCCAATGGTGTCGTGGACGGGGCCGAGACGGGCGAGTTCATGCCCGTTGGCTATTTCGACCAACAGGGCGATATCATCACCGAAGGCAATGACGTGATCTTCGGCAATGGTGGGGATGACGACATCCGCGCCGGCGGCGGTGATGATTTCGTGGCAGGTGGCAATGACAACGACTTCATCGATGGCGGTACGGGCAATGACAACCTGAACGGCGATGCGGGTAATGACGACCTGCGCGGCGAGGCGGGTGACGATTCCCTCTTTGGCGGTGACGGCAATGATTTCCTTGACGGTGGCATCGGGAACGACTTTCTCGACGGCGGCGCGGGCGATGACGACCTGCGCGGCGGTGACGGGAATGACGTGCTGCGTGGCCTGGATGGCAATGACCAGCTGATCGGCGGTACAGGCGATGACGACATGCTTGGCGGCACCGGCGAGGACCAGCTTTTCGGTGGCGACGGTAATGACTTCATTGGCGGCCAGGATGGCAATGACCTGCTGAGTGGCGGGGCGGGGGCGGATATCCTGTCGGGTGATCTGGGCAATGACACCATCTCCGTTGGCAGCCCGGCCGAAGGCGCGGGCGACCAGGTTTTTGGTGGTCAGGGCGGTACGACGGATAACGACGTCCTTGACCTGCGTGGCGCTGGCCCGGTGACCATAACGGAAGAGGCCGATCCCAACGATGACGGCGCGACCCGCGGCACGGTCACGTTCAGCGATGGTTCGACCCTGACCTTTGAAGGGATCGAGACGATTCTTGCGCCTGACGGGGTCGTGGACGGGGCCGAGGCTGGCGAATCCATGCCTGTCGGGTATTCGGATATCGAGGGCGATCTGATCACCGACAACGCGGACACGATCTTCGGCAATGGCGGCGACGACACCATCGATGCCGGTGGCGGCGACGATTTCGTCGCGGGCGGTACCGGGAATGACGTGGTCGATGGCGGGCTTGGCAACGACAACCTCAATGGCGATGACGGCAATGACAACCTCAGCGGCGATGCGGGCGATGACCAGATCTTTGGCGGCAGCGGCACCGATGCGCTGAGCGGCGGGGACGGAAACGACCTGCTGGCCGGTGGCCTGGACAATGACACGCTCTTTGGCGATGCGGGCAACGATGACCTGCGCGGCGAGGGCGGCGACGACTTCCTGTCGGGTGGTATCGGCGACGACTTCCTCGAAGGCGGCACGGGCAACGACAACCTGAACGGCGACGATGGCAATGACGACCTGCGCGGCGATGCGGGCGATGACCAGCTGTTCGGCGGCGCCGGTATCGACACGCTTTTCGGCGGCGATGGCGCCGACCTGCTGGCCGGTGGCTTCGACAATGACGTGCTCTTTGGCGATGTGGGCAACGATGACCTGCGCGGCGAGGATGGCGATGACTTCCTGTCGGGCGGTGTCGGCGACGACTTCCT
>Ga0189287_100173_pt1 | contig 31696 bp, 2 predicted proteins | sample UW86minimetaG_FD_130319 | JGI IMG/M metagenome (GOLD analysis project Ga0189287, IMG submission 130319) | Marine microbial communities from the Costa Rica Dome - UW86 mini metaG | ecosystem: Environmental > Aquatic > Marine > Oceanic > Photic zone | place: Costa Rica: the Eastern Pacific... | reverse complement strand
TGCCGCGGCGGGTGGTGCCTCCAAAGCCATCGCAGACGCAACGGCAGAAGCCGCCGCTGGTGAAGAAGGCTCAGTCCTCGCCCAAATGGCATCTGGTGACGCGGATAATCTTGGCCCAGACACAACGGGCATGACGCCTGAACAGGCAGCAGCTGCAAATGCCGCGTTTCAGGATGCCTTGGCCGGATCAATCGCAAACGGGGCCGCCCCGGATGCTGCCGCCGGTGCTGCTGCACAATCCAGTGCCGCCGCCGCAAGCGCAACCGCAGAAGCTGCTGCGGGTGAGCAAGGATCCGTGCTGGCCCAACTGGCATCAGGAAATGCAGACAATCTGGGCCCCGATACGTCCGGCATGTCGCCCGCACAGGCGGCTGCAGCGAATGAAGCCTTTGGGCAGCAACTCAGTAATGCTGTGAGCGATGGTGCATCCCCAGCAGATGCAGCTGCTGGGGCAGAAACGGTCTCAAATATTGCCGCCAACGACGCAACACCGGACGCAGGTACACAGGGCGCTGGAGAAACAACGACGCAAACGGCGGATGCATCTCCGCCGCCGCCGCCAGCAGAGACACCACCTCCACCTCCACCACCAGCGGAGACACCGGCTCCACCGCCGCCGCCAGCAGAAACACCGGCTCCACCGCCGCCGCCAGCAGAAACGCCTGCCCCACCACCGCCGCCAGCGGAAACACCTGCCCCACCACCGCCTCCAGCGGAAACACCTGCAACAGGAACAGAATTAGCCGCAGCAGCACCGCCTGCAGAATCTGCACCTGCTGCCGCATCTCCGCCACCGCCGGCTGCGCCTCCTCCACCACCAGCCGAAACGCCGGCGCCGCCACCTCCACCTATTGCAATGCCATGGGATGCGCCTGCGGCAGGAAGTTTTACGCCTCCACCACCGCCGCCGCCGGTTACGGTGTCGCCGCCACCTCCGCCGCCACCTCCACCGCCGCCGCCTCCACCGCCGCCGCCAACGGCGTCGCCACCACCGCCGCCGCCACCGCCGCCGGACAAGGCACCGGTTGTGGCAGCCGCGCCATCCGCGCAGACACCAGCAGAGGACGCGCCGTTCACGCTTGATCTGGCGAATGTGTTCTCCGACCCTGATGGCGATGCAATTTCGATCAGCATTGGCAATCTGCCTGCGTGGCTAACTTTCGATGGCTCTGGCCTTTCGGGCACGCCGACGAATGCCGCAGTCGGCGCAACTACGCTTAATTTGACGGGCTCAGCCAAAGGTAAAAGCGCGTCATCGACCGTTACGATCACCGTCAATGACACCAATGACGCGCCCGAAGTTACTTTCACGCCCGCCGCTCTCGCGTATACAGAAAATGATGGCGCGAGCGCACTTGATGGCGCCATCACCGTTACCGAAATCGATACCGCCGCAGCGAACCTTGTAGACGTTCAGACCGTGGTTGTTCAGATCACCGGCAATTATGTGAATGGTCAGGATGTCCTGGCGTTTACGGATCAATCTGGCATAACCGGTAACTGGGATGCCTCAACAGGTACGATGACCCTGACAGCAGCCGGGGGTGTCTCGCCGACCGTCATGCAAGCGGCGCTCCGTACACTGACATATAACAACACGTCGGAGTTCCCATCAGAATCCGCGCGAACAGTTTCCGTCACACTGACCGACACGAACAATCTCTCTTCTGCGACCGTAACGAAAACCATCAACGTCACCCAGGTCGATGATGCTCCGATCTTTGCGACTACATCGACCGGCGATCAGGTTTATGCCCGTGGCAACGCCACATCACCGGTACGGATCGACAATGCGTTGACGCTTAGTGATGCCGACACAACAAATTTCAATGGCGGCACGTTGAATGTTTCCATCACCGCCGCGAACAACAAAGTCACCGACCGGCTTTCGATTGATAACGAAGGGACGGGCGCTGGCCAGATCGGCTTTAGTGGCTCCACGGTCACGTTTGCAGGCACAACGATTGGAACGGTGACCACCGGCAGTGATGGCGTTGGGACCAACGCGCTTAACATTGACCTAAACGCCAATGCGACGACAGCAGCGGTACAGGCACTGGCGCGCGCGATTACCTTCACCAATACGAATGCAACGGTTGCTCTAGACAGTGATCCTGTCGTCAATTTTGTCCTGACAGAACAAGGCGGCACTGTATCCAACACATTCAGCCGCACCGTCGATATTGTTCAAAACAATGCCCCTGTTACTGGAACGAAGGATTTGGCTGCCACCGAAGATACGACGCTGACGTTCGCTGACGGCACATTCAATAGCGCGTTCACCGATCAAGATGGTGGTGACTCGTTGACGGCAATTCGTATCGACACGCTCCCCGCATCCGGCGATGGTCAGCTTTTCCTGAATAGTAACGCCGTGACGGCGGGACAAGTCATTGATCGCGATGACATCTCGAACTTGACGTTTGTTCCTGCCACAAATGCCAATGTCGCCAAAAATGGTGGCGTGACGTTTACGTTCTCCGTCAGTGATGGCAAGTCCTTTTCAGCGGCCCCCGGCACAGCGACAATCACAATCGCGGCCGTTGATGACAAGCCGACAATCACCATGTCTGGCGGGAAAACATTCCAAACACCAACAGCGCGCGCGGTTCTGATTGATCCGGGCTTGACGCTGATCGATCCAGACGCCGTGAATAATTCTAATACCGGCACCTACGCGGACACGGGCACTGGCTATCTTAATGTAAACATCACGGCGAACCGCCTGGCAGGTGATTTTCTGTCAATCCAGAACACCGGCACGGACACAGGTCAGATCGGGTTTAATGGCACGACGGTGACGTACGGTGGTACCACCATCGGCACCCTTGATGGCACGTTAAACGGTGGATCGAACCAGGCCCTGCAAATCAATTTGACCAACAATGCATCGAACGATGCCGTGCAGGCATTGGCCCGTGCTGTCACCGTTCGCGGTGCTGATCACGATCAGGGGTCATCTGCTGAAAAGACAATTTCCTTCACGGCGTCTGATGGCCAAAACGTAAGTGATACGGTGACGCGCACTGTCGATTTCGATGGCCTGTTATTTGATGACTTCAATGCGCCCGGGACGACCCGCCCCACGATCAGTTTCGACGGCACAGATGATTTCATTTCCCTGCCAGGGAGTGTCGCCCAAAGCGGCACTAATGCCTTTACCATCGAGGGCTGGATCAATACGTCTGTAAACTCGGGTGCCACACAAACCATTATGGCATTGGGTGATCTAAGTCAGACTCAACAACTTATTTCATCAAACTTTGACAATACGACAGGCATTGCTATCGGCGGTGACGCAAGCGTGACTGGCGGCACTCTTGTCCTCACCACCGCAACGAACGACCAATCCGGCTCCGCCATCATTGACCCGACGGGCAACGCTGAAGGTGCCCGAAATTTCACAGCCTCATTTGATATGTTGATTGGGGGGACCGCCGGCACACCAGCTGATGGCATGTCCTTCAGCTATGGTCAGAATAACTTTCCGAACAATTTTGAAGAAGGCGTTGCCGACGGACTGAGTATTGCTTTCGACACGTTTGACAACGGCAGCGGCGATACGTTCGATACTCTTGATGTGATCCTGAACGGCACTGTTGTTCAATCCAGCAATGTCACGGGCGGCATTCGGACAGCACCGAACTTTACGAATGTGACGGTGACCCATAACGACAACGGCCTGACCGTCACTTTCGGCGGCGCGACCATCATAAACAATTTGGTTTTAGGGTCGAACTACGCACCACAAACGAGTGATCAGTTCATTTTTGCTGCACGCACGGGCGGCTCGAATGATCGCCATGAAATAGATAATCTCACGATTACCGCGAACAATCTGGGATCCAGCAATTCACTGGCCGTCATCAATGGCGATCTACAGTTTGTCAGTGAAATCAGAAGTGGCGCGACCGTGTTACCGACCACCTCATCGTCCGGCAAAACGGTCGTAGATGGTGATTGGCATCACGTTGCAGCGACCCACGACGGCAATAATACGCTCAAGCTATATGTCGATGGCGCATTAGAGCAGACAATCACAGGGGTTCCAAAGAACATCCTTAGCAGCGAAGCCACGATCGGCAGCGCAACCGATGGCTCAGATTTCTTCAAAGGCCTGATGAGCGAAATCCGCCTCTGGAATGATGAGCGCACAGCGACTGAAATCGCGGACTCGTATTTGCCTGATCTCAGCAATCCTTCCGGTGACGCCTCGCTGGTCGGATATTGGCGCGCAGCAGACCTGAGTGGCCAAACCATCAATGACAGCTCAGCCAACAATAATGACGCGACGTTGGGCAGTTCGTCTGGCAATACCGCGGGCGACCCAAGCGCCGGCACGACATCGACGCACTTCCAGCCTGTTGATTCGAGTAACTGGACGGTCATCGAAGGAACACACTCAGGCTCGGCGAATGATCTTGCTTATGTGGATGATGGTGAATTGGTCATACAGAACCGGGAGATGGTTCGATCTGCAGATCAATTTGCACCTGCAAACAGCACACCTGTGCATGTCAGTGGCACGTTCAAGTTTACCGGGAGCACGACAGATTACTTCCACCTGATGACACGGGCCGATCCGAGCTCAACGTCATCGTCAGGATTTCCAACCAACGGGTTAAATTTCTTAGCGTCGAATGGCGGTGAAAGCCTCACCATTGAAAAGTATGTTAACGGCACGCTCTCGACATTAACACTAAGCGGCGACGACAGCGTTACGCTGACGAACAATACCGAATACAGCTTTGATGTTTATGACGATGGAACAAGCCTGCGCTTCACGGTCAGCGAGATTGGCGATACGTCAAACACGGCAACAGTAACGGCAACTGATTCAACGGCGTTCGGGACGAACTATGTGGTTCTGACGAACCGCGAGGACACCGGCACCACAGAAAATGTCATTCGCCTTGATAACCTGAATATCGATCAGGATATCGTCATTGCCGAGGACGCCACGTTCACAGGCACCCTGCCCTCAAGTGGATTGACGGGGCCGTTCACATTTGCGGCGCTGAATGCACCCGAGCATGGCACACTGACAATTACCGATGCCGCGACAGGTGCTTATACTTACGCCCCTGCCAGCGGCTATCATGGTCAGGATACACTGAGTTTTCAGGTCACCGATGCGAACGGCGCCGTAAATACACAAACCCTGAGCTTCAATGTTCGTGCTGATCTCGACGTCAATGTCAGCGGCCGCCAAATGACCTTCGATGGCGTGAACGATTATCTGACAGTCCCTGATAATAACTCGTTGGATTTTGATGCCAATTCGAGCTTCACGTTCGAACTATGGATCAAGCCAGACAGTGTGACGACGCTGCAGTCGCTGCTTGATAAAGGAACATTGGCGGGAGACGACACGAACTACCGAGTTTCCATCACGACGGACGGTAAAATTCAGGTCTGGTCACCGGAAAGTGGCGCCAAGATATTCGACGACACAAATCTGACAGCTGGGGAATGGGCGCACATCGCACTTTCCTATGACGCGACCAATGACACGCTGACCATGTATCAAAATGGCGAGTTTACAGGTGAGCTTGCAGCGACAGAATTCGGCACCGTCAATACGGGACCACTTTTGATTGGTCGAGATAATCAGGGGCGTTTCTTTGATGGTCAAATGGACGAAGTTCGGATCTGGAATGAAGCCCGCTCCGCTGACGACATTCGTTTGAACTATGACCAGCAACTATCCGGCTCTGAGAGCACACTGAACGCGTACTATCGCTTTGACGATATCCTGGATGGTGTGGTTGTCGACAAATCACCTAACAGCAATACCGCGAGCATGGGTGACCCAGACACGTTGGGTGATGATGCTGAGCCAACCGTCTCGGATGGTGTAGGCGGACGACCAGATATCTATGGTTCGATCGTTGATGTGGCTGAGAACACAACGGCGTCTGGCCTAATGGTCACCAACGACAGCATCTCCGGCACGGTCAGTTATGCAATCAATAGCGCTGGCACGACGTCATTCACAACTAGCGCCAACGGTGCTGTTACGATTGATGCAAATACGGGCGCGTGGACATACACCCCGGCCACGAACTATGCGGGCAGCGATACCTTTACAATTATCGCGACCGGCGCGACCTCGGGCTCGGATACAGAAACTGTCACCGTGAACGTTGCTGGTGACGGCGATGAGAATTCATCGACAATGTCTGATGGTGTTCTGGTACTAGATGGCAGTGGCGACTTCGCCCAGGCACCTGATCCAAGCCTGGCCAACAACTCGTTCTCAATCGAGTTCTGGTCAGAGCGGTCATCGGCGACCGGCTACGACATGATTATCGGTCAGGGTACGGCGACAACCAACAATGGCCTGCATATCGGCTGGCGTGATTCCCCAAATGATCAATTCACATTTGGTTTCTTTGGCAATGATCTGAATTACACCAATGCGAATACAGGTGTGGGCGAGCTTATCCATTGGGCAGTGACCTATGACGCAACGACCAATGCACGGATACTCTACAAGAACGGCCAGGCTGTTGCGAACGACACGGCCACAGCGGACTATCAGGGCACAGCGGACTATCAGGGCACAGGTAATCTTCTGATCGGGTCCAGCCCTGTCGCATCATCCGAGTTTGCCGGGATGATTGACGAAGTCCGCGTTTGGTCTGATGTACGAACGCCGCAGGAAATCTCTGCCAATTATGAAAAGCAGATGGTCGGCAATGAGAACAATCTGCAGGCCTATTATCGCTTTGATGACGATCCGGATGGCACGACAATTAACAACAGTGCAACGGCGACCGGTAATACCCTGGATGGCACACTGCAAGGTGGTGCCAGCATCGCCAACATACCGCAAAAGGCGGCAAGCTTTGACGGTGCCAGTGATTACCTGAGTGTCGGTCGCGGCACGAATGACGAGCTTGCGATTACCGGCGATGTGAGTCTGGAAACCTGGGTCAAGTTCAACTCAATATCGGCGCAAGGCCTCTTTGGCTTTTCGGAAAATGCCAGCAACGATGAGAGCACGACGGTTAACTCACTTTATGAATTCAGGATTACCTCGGGTGGTGATCTTGTTGCTGGCCACGAGACCGGCTCGGGCAACGACGTCTATCATACCTTCGACACCAATCTAGTCGCAGGGCAATGGTATCATGTCAGCATGGTCCGCGACACGACCGCCAAGTCCTATACGGTGTTCGTCAATGGCGAACCGGTGGGCACGCAGCATTACACAGAGAACAATCCTAACGATGGCAGCTTGTCGAATTTATACATTGGTGCAGAGCCTCGCGCGGCTCTTAACCAGTTTATTGATGGTCAGATGTCTGACGTCAGGGTCTGGAATGTTGCGCGTACGGATCAGGAAATTCACGACAATTATAATCGCACGCTGACGGGCAACGAAAACGGTGAGTTACTCCTCAATCTCACCATGGACGAGATCGTTGGCGGCGTGATTGTTGATCAGGCGGGCGCCAACGACGCAACGCCTAATGGCGATGTCAGTATTGTCGCCTCGGCCCCGGTTATTCAGGGCAACACAGGCGTTACCCAAGAGAACCAATCGATTTCCGGAGAGATGACGCAGAACGATGTGTCCGGCACACCGACGTACTCTGTGACAGACGCAGGTGCGGTCAATGCGGATGGTCAGGTTGAAGCCACAACGGCAAACGGTGGCAAGGTCCTGATTGACACGACGTCCGGTGCGTGGACTTACACGCCTGCAAACAACTGGTATGGCACAGACACGTTTGTTCTGACGGCAAACGGTGACGACTCGACGGATGATAGCGAGACCATTTCCATCACCGTGAACAATGATGCCGAAAACTCCATCGTCATCAATGATGGTGTTCTGCATACAACGGGCGAGTCCGGGACGTACGCATCGGGTTCGATTGGAACCAACACGATCTCCAATGAAGTTACGCTTGAATTAAAAATCAATCTTTCCGAAGTCGGGGCAACGCAAACGTTGGTTTCTCTGTTCGATACGAATGGAACAGCGCGCTATGCACCGGTGATCAGAACAACCGGCGAATTGTATTTCTTCACAAGTAGCGGATCTGTTGATTCCGAGATCATTCTCTCGACAGACACATGGTACGACATTGCCCTGACCTATGATGGCACGACGCTGAAGGGCTATCTTGATGGCGATTTGGTCGCGAGCGGCAATGTGAGCGGCATGTCGTTATCGAACGCAGCCCAGTCCATCTTAATGGGTGAGCGTTATACGGGCGGCACGAACATGACAAATGGTCTGTTCGACGAAGTCAAAGTCTGGTCAACAGTACGCACCGCAGAGCAAATTCGCGACGGCATAGATCAACCGCTGGCCGGCAATGAAACCGGGCTCGAGGCGTATTACAAATTCGACGATGAGAACACGTCTGGCACCATCCAGGACAAGACCTCAAACAATCGCGACCTGACCGTTTCTGGCAATGCAAAGATCATTGATGATCTTAAAGGTGGCGTCAGTTTGGATGGCACAGACGATGTGATCACCATCGCCAATGACGCAAGCTTGGATAGCGCGCAGGGCACGTGGTCCATCTGGATGAAGACGGACTCAGATTGGGATGGCAGTAATCCCGCCGCCCTTATGACCCGCCATGACGCGGCGAGTTCCTTCAACGGGATGACACTTTCACTCGACAAGAGCGGCAATATTCTGGTTCAGGGCAAAGATGCCGACAGTCATGACAGTATCCAGTTCACGGCTGCTGGTGGCATCAATGATAGCGCATGGCATCAGATCACATTCTCGTACGATCAGGCATTGAACGGCCTCAACAAAATTTATGTAGATGGCGTATTGGTTGCCAGCGCCCGGTCGACTGAGGCCTGGAACTGGAATGGCCAGGACCTTCTGATTGGTGACGGAGCTGATACACACTGGGAAGAGTTCCGCGGCGAAATCGGTGGCGTCGAAATCTACAATCGCAAGCTGACCGACGCGGAAGTTGCGAATAGCTATACCAATGAAACCAATCCCGCCACATCCGGCCTTGTCGGGCTTTATGATTTTGCTGAAGGGACTGGCACCACCGCGGCTAACGATGCGACCGGCGGCACGCAAGCCCCGGATGCAACTGTCACTGGTGCGACGTGGCTTGATTACAACAACGACACCACTGCATCGGCACTGACGATACAAGAAGACGAAACCGCCAGCGGCCAGATGATTGCCAACGACATGCCGGGGACGCCCACCTATGCGGTTCAGACCCAGGCGACCAAGGGCGTCGTTACGATGAACGCCGATGGCACCTGGGATTATGTGCCCACAGCGAACTTCTATGGCACCGATACATTTACGCTCCGTGCAAGCTCGACAGATGCAGACGGCACCGCCTTCACCGACAGCGAGACAATTACGGTTACCATCAACAGTGTTGATGATGGCAACGCCGTTCAGATTTCGGACGGCGTCCTCAGCCTTGATGGCACCAACGATTATGTCGATATCCCCGATAGTGTCCTGAGCAATACAGAAGGCACTGTATCGCTTAGATTTAATCTGGATGCGACAGCGCCAACGAACCAGGTTCAGTACTTGTTTGCGAACCGCGACGATAGCTCGGGCGGTGGTGATCGCGTGTACATTACGGCCGTTCACGACGGCACCAACTGGCGCATCACGGCTAACCTGGATAACGAAACCATCACCGGCGATGTTGTGACTCCGGGCACATGGTATGAAACTACCCTTGTCTGGAAAACCGATAACACCGGCGAGCTATTCCTGGATGGCAACAGTCAGGGAACAGCGAGCAATGTATCATTGGATGCGGGCGGATCAGGTGTCGGCATCAACTCAGGCGTTGGCATCGGCACGTACAACGAAGCCTCGAATAATCAGCACGCCAAGGCGCTGATTGATGAAGTCTCTATCTGGTCTGCGGCACAATCCGCGAGCGATATTCAAAGCCGCGTCGGACAACAGTTAGTTGGGAATGAAACTGGGCTGACCGCTTATTACCGCTTTGATGATGATACTGATGGCACCACGGTCAAAGACACCACATCCAACGACAATCATGGCACACGTCAAAACGGCGCGGATATTGTTGATCCAGCGACAGACCCCACCGTTCTTGGAAACGCAGTGGAAATCCAAACAAGTGAAACCGCGCAAGGTACGTTCACACCTGCCGACGTTGTTGCAGCGTCTGCATCATACTCAGCTGTCGGCGGCACCTCGGCTGGCGGCACGACGACGCTCACGACAACGCAAGGCGGCACGCTTTCGATCAACGAGTCCACAGGCGCTTGGACCTATACACCAGCATCCGGATACTATGGCGACGACAGCTTTACTCTCCGTGCATCGTCAACAACCGCGGGCACAACGCTGACCGATGATGAAGTCATCACCGTCACCGTCAGATCAGATGACAACGTTAATCTGAACGAAGGCGTGCTGGATCTCAATGGCACCAGCCAGTACCTGAGCGTTGCCGATGCTAACAATCTGGATTTCGGAGCGAACCAGAGCTTTACTCTTGAAACCTGGGTACACCTGAATGATGTGGCAACGCTGCAGTCATTGATCGACAAAGGCACGCTGGCGGGTGACGACAGCAACTATCGAATAAGCGTCCAAAACGGAAGACTTGAATTCTGGGCACCAGAGACCGGTGTTGTTTCTCCAACAGAAGCAACAATTACAGCGGGTGAATGGACACATCTCGCGGTTTCTTACGACGGCACCAATGATTTAATGTCGTTCTTTAAGAATGGCGAACAAATGGGCGCGTCTGTTTCGATCACAGAAGTCGGGACGACAAACTCAGGCCCACTCCTCATTGGTCGCGATAATCAAGGCCGCTTCGTTGACGGGCAGATGGACGATGTACGCGTGTGGAATGATCTCCGCACAGCGGACGAAATTCGTGAGAACTACGACCAGAAACTCAGCGGTTCCGAGAACGGTCTTGCCGGGTACTGGCAGTTTGATGATGCGACGACAGGCACTGTTCAAGACCTGACGGCTAACAACAATGACGGCACGCTGACAAGTGGTGCGCAGGTTGTACGTACAGTTGGCCCGTCCCTGTCATTCGACGGCACTGACGACGTGGTTACGGTCACCGGCATCGATACAGAGTTACAGAACAAGTCATTTACGATTGAATTCTGGTCATACCGCAACGCCACTGATAATGGCCCACAAATCCCGATTGGTATTTCCGGATCGCAAGGTGACAACACCAGCTTCCTGCATCTTGGCTATACCGATGGCACCAACATGCGGTTCAGTTTCAATGCAACGGGCAGCGACAATGAACTCAATTACACCGATACCGGTGGCAGCCTGGACGAATGGGCGCACTGGGCGGCAACCTATGACGCCACCACCAATCAGGCGAAGTTGTTTAAGGACGGTGTCGTCGTTGGCATTCAGACCTTTGCAAATGACTTTGATGGTTCTGGCAATTTAACACTGGGATACTCCGGGCTTTCGTCTCAGTACTTTGACGGCAATCTGAATGACGTCCGCATCTGGAATACAGTGCGCACGGATGATGAGATCGCGTCCAACTACAATACAACGTTAACCGGAAATCAGGGCGGCACCCTCGTCGCAAATTACACATTCGAAGAAGCGTCAGGCAATGCCATAAATACCGCAAATGCAGGTACGTATGATGGCACGATTTCGGGCGCGACGCGCGTTGATGACATTCCGCCAATCGTGGGACGTGCTGTTACAATTGATGAAAACGAAGTTGTCCAAGGCCAGATGGGTGCTGATGGTGCAGACTCCGGCGCGACTTACGCTGCGGGTACCCCATCCAATGGCGGTGCCGTAACAATAGATGCAACAAGCGGTCGCTGGACGTATACGCCGAAAGAAAACTTCCATGGCACGGAGACCTTCGTCCTCACAGCAACCGGATCACAAGGCACCGTTGACGCTGAGACAATTACTGTCACCGTGAACAACAATGCCAATGTTTCGCCTATTACCAATGGCGGCGTCCTGGTTCTTGATGGAACCGATGATTATGTCACAGCTGCTGACAGCGCGACCCTTGATCAATCTGGCGCATTCACATTAGAGGCCTGGGTTAATTTGAGTGATCCGTCGAGCCTGCAAAACCTCATCGACAAATCAAGCGGCGGCAATGTCAACTATCGTCTGTTTATTGAAAATGGTCATGTTGGCGTTTTCTCGACAGCATCGGGTACAGTAAAAACAGCAGACAATCTTGTCACCGCGGATACTTGGACACACGTGTCGGCATCTTTTGACGGCACAAACGTCACCTTCTTTATCAACGGCGATCAAATTACGTCGCCGCAAGCATTCACGTCAGATGGGGTCAACGCTGGACCGCTCTATATCGGACGTGATGACGTTGGGCGTTATGTGAATGGCATGATTGATGATGTCCGCATTTGGGGCGATGCCCGCACACCAGAAGAAATTCGCGACAACTATGATCAAATGGTTGCATCGAACGCCGACAATCTTGCCGCCAACTTGGTATTCGACAACCTCGACGGGACAGTTTCCGACCGTACCGCCAATAACAATGATGGCACGTTGACCAACGGTGCAAACATTGCATCCCCTGCCCGCGCGGCGCTGTCATTTGATGGTGGGGATCATGTTGCTGTTGGTCGCGGTACAGGCGACGAACTTGCGATCACAGGCGACCTGACACTCGAAGGCTGGTTCAAAGTCGATCAGATCGGCGTTGGGACGCAACGACTAATCTCGTTTATCGGCGACAACACTTCAGAAAACGCGGCTGACAATGCGCTTTACGAACTCACAGTGTTGAATGATGGAAAATTGGCACTGTTTCATGAATACGGCAGTGGCTCTGACGAGTATCTAACGTCTGCGGGTTCTATCGATATTGGCCAATGGGTGCACATCTCTGCAGTTCGCGACACCTCTGAAAAAACGCAAAAGATATTTGTTAATGGCGAACTGATGGTCACCCGCAATTACGCCAACGAAACAGACGGCAGTGCTAGCGGGACCTTGGTGCTTGGTGCAGAAACGGTCGGTGGGACCGGATCATTCTTCCAAGGCGATATGTCCGATATTCGTATCTGGAATACCGCTCGCACGGACCAGCAAATTGCCGATAACTATGACAACACAATAGTTGGCGACGAGAGCGGCGCGCTTGTTGCGCACTACACGTTCGATGAGACATCAGGACAAACGATCACCGATAGCGCTGGAAACAACGACGGTACATTAGGTGCCGATGGCACAACGTCGACCGACGATCCGAGCCGCACCACGTCCACACCAGACATTCATTCGCTGAACGTTTCCGTGATGGAAGGTAACACCGCCCAAGGCACGATGACGGGGGATGACGTCATACCCGGCACAGTGACATTCGGCGTATCCGCCAACACATCCGTCACAGGCGCGACCAGTCGAACGATCTCGAACAAAGGCACAGTTGAAATTGATTCAGCGAGTGGTGACTGGACATTCACACCGCTGGATGGGTTCAACGGCACCGCTTCGTTCTATCTGACGGCGTCGGGTGATGGCATTACGGACTCCGAACAGATCACAATCACCGTCCAGGCCGTCGATGAGGATTCTGTCAACGTGGGTGGTTCCGTCATTCAGTTCGATGGCACCGACGATGCGTTAGACGCGACCATCGCAAACATGAGTACGAACACCGGCGCATTCACTTATGAAACCTGGTTCAATACCAAAATGACGGCGCGTGGCGATATCATCAATGTCGGCACCGAAGCCGGTGGCATGAGCAAGCTGCATATCGAAAGCGGCAAGCTCAATTTTGATATTCCCGGCAGCAATCTTTTACAGAGCAACGACACGTTTAACGATGGCAACTGGCATCATACGGCGGTCACTTATGATGGCACCATGCTCCGCATGTATGTTGATGGCGAGTTGATTGGCGAGAATGCCAGTGCATCGATCACGGTGGCGTCCGGAGCAACCCGCATTGGCGCCGCGCACACTGATGCTGGCTCAACATATTTTGATGGCATGCTCGACGAGACGCGGTTGTGGTCTACGCAACGTAGCCACGAAGAAATTCGCGATAGTTATAATCAGCAACTTGCCGGGAACGAGACCGGCCTGCAGGCATATTATACCTATGAGGATCGCAACGGCTCGATCATTGATGACGCGACGTCGAACAATAATGATCTCCAGCCACCGAACCAGGCTGCCACGCCGGTTGTTCTCGACACACTCAATAAAGCATTGTCGTTGAACGGCACGTCTCAATATATGACGTCATCCACGCAAGCGCTGACACAGAATAGTGAAGTTACAATCGAGTCCTGGATTAAGTGGGACGGCGCGGATACCACGAATACCAACGTCATCGCCAGCCTCGGCACATCGTCTACGAATGGCGTTTATCTCGGAATTTTCCCAGACAGTGGCACGCAATACCTTGGCATTAATATTGGTGGCAAGGGAGCGCTCATTACAAATCACGCCATCACTGCAAATGACTGGGCGCATGTTGCCGTCAGCAAAGATAATGGCGAGTGGAACATCTACGTTAATGGTGATGAAGTCAGTATTACATCTACAACCGGCACTGCGACATCCACTGTTGATATGGTCATGCCAAGCGCCGACGTTCTGGTTGGATATAGCGGTTTTGGCGATGAGTACTTCGGTGGAGAAATCGCCGATGTTCGTATTTGGGATACAGGTCGAAGTGCTGCCGAGATAGCTGACAATTATAACCGCACAATTACCGGCAACGAGAACGGCGATCTCACCGCACACTATGAGTTTGAAAGCGTCAGTGGCACCACTGTGACAGATACAGCACCGGCAGCATCCGGCGGCGCGTTGCAGATCGATAACATAAACCAGTACATGACGATTTCGAACGACAACGTTCTCGACAATCGTGCGCAGGGCACGATTGAGACGTGGATTTACCTCGATGACAATTCAGACGGCACCATCACCGTTGCGCAAAAGGATGGTGTAAATACAACGTCCTGGTTCGGTGTCGGCAATGGCACAAACATCGTCGGCGCCGCGACCGGTAAATTATTCTTCCATGCACAAAACAATGCCGATGCAATTGGCAATACTGTTCTCGCGACAGGCCAGTGGCATCATGTTGCTGTCGCTTTCGATACTTCAGATGCCCGCTTCTACGTCAACGGTCAGTTAGATGCGACGGTAACGGGTAACTTCTCAGTGCCTGGCCTCGACTCGCCAATCAATACCGTCGGCCAGGTGCGCACTGGTGACGGCACCGCAATTGATGGCCTCGATGGCCGCTTGGATGACCTGCGCATTTGGAACGAGAAACGCACCGCGAGCGAAATCGCAAACAACTACCAAGAGACTCTGACTGGTAATCAGGGCGGCAATCTGATTGCCCATTACACCTTCGAAGAAGGCTCGGGCAGCACGGCAACAGATAGTGCGGGCAGCAATAACGGAACGCTTTCCGGCAATCCGACACGCTCGACCGATACCCCTACTCTCATCGGCGATAACGATGGCACGCTTGTCGGCGGCCCAAGCATTGTTGACGCAGGCCCGGATATCTTTGGAAATACAATCAACATCGGCGAAGATCAAAGTGCGCAAGGCACGATGACCGGGAACGATGTGATTGGAAATGGCAGCTTCAGCGTGAGTGCGGCTGCCACTAACGGCACTGTCAGCATCGATGCATCGACGGGCGAATGGACTTATGTGCCTAACGCGAATTACACCGGCAATGATACCTTTACCCTGCAAGCGACGGGTGGCGGCCTGACAGATCAAGAGACGATCACAGTTACAGTCAGCGCTGATGCTAATCCGCTGATCGCAGGCGCAGGTGGAACGAACGTGATCAACCTGCCACCAGCTGCGCTCGATCTCGATGGCACAGGCGATTACGTCGAAATCCCATCGGCAGCAACAAGCTCAGTTAACATGACAGTTGAGACATGGTTCAAGTGGGACGGTGGCGCAGATTACCAACGCGTATTTGATTTTGGCGAGACTCGCGGCGGCGCACCAAATGATTACATGACTTTTATTGTCCATGACGGCACCAGTTCTCGATTTACAATTTCAACAGATGGCGCCGGCAGCCAAACCAATCTGACGGGTCCTGCAATCACGACCGGGGAATGGACACACATCGCTGTGTCGATTGACGGAACGAATGATCGTGCAACGATCTATATTAACGGAGAGGCCTTTAATACAGGGGCCCTCCCCGCCAACCTCGACCCATCACAGATTGATACATCATCTGCATTTATAGGTCGCTCTGCGTTCACAGCAGATCCAGATACCAATGGACAATTTGCCGACTTCCGTATCTGGAACGACGTCCGCACGGCAGACGAGATCGCATCAAATTACAAACATCTTCCAAAGGGCGATGAAGCCGGGCTGCAACTCAACTATCACTTCGATGCGATTAACGGGACAACAATTGTCGACGAAAGTACGAATTCCAATAACGGCACCGCGCAAGGCGATCCCGCTGTTATTGATCCGCGCACAACCGTCGAAACCAATGCCGTGACAATTACAAACGCCGAAACAATCAGCGGCACGATGCCATCAACTGACGTCACGGGCACGGCAACGTTTACAATCTCGAACCAGCCCGAACACGGCACGATTGAGATTGATGCAGCGACAGGCCTTTGGACGTATGCGCCCACATCCAATTATGTTGGCAATGACAGCTTCACGATCCGAGCAACCGGCGCAACGTCGGGTACAGATGATGAAGTGATCTCGGTTGTTGTGAACGACTCGTCTGCGATTTCGAACATCCCAACACAAAGCGCGCTGCAGTTCGATGGCGTCAACGATTACGTAAACATCGGTGAAATGTCTGAAAACATATCCGGTGCCTACACGATGGAAAGCTGGGTTTATTTCGATCCGGATGCATTCACGGATAATAGCTGGATGCGCATAATGGAACTCGGCAATGGACCGGACTCCGATAATTTGCTTTTGGCGATTGATCCGACCACTGACCTATTCTCGCTTGATACCCGGAACGGTGCGACAGCAAGTGGTGTTAAAGGTCTGACAACACCTACCACCGCGCAGTGGATACATGTTGCCGGCGTCAACGATGGGGCCGGAAACGCTCATCTTTATGTCAATGGTGAACTGGTGAATTCTGCGAGCGGTCAACAAATTGCGCAAGACGTCGCGCGCACGAATAACTACTTAGGCCAATCAAATTGGGCTGATGAAAGTAATTTGCATGGCGCACTGGCAGATGTCCGCATCTGGAATGATGCACGCACGTCTGCAGAAATTCGCGACAACTACAATCAGTCCTTAACAGGCAACGAGGACAACTTAGTCCTCAATTATACCTTTGATAATGTCGAGGACGGCGTCGTTCGCGACATCACCGGCAACAACAACAATGGCCAAGTGATTACGGATGCGACGGAAACTACAGCAACGGGCGTGGGCCCAACTGGTGATATGCTGGAGCTTGATGGCACAGGCGATTACGTCAGGATCGCAGATGACACGGCTATGGAGCCTACAACGTGGACCATCGAAGCGTGGTTCAAGACCTCCGCTCATACATCTGCTGATCCTTCAACAGCGGGCCGGATTGTCGCCAAAGGTGTTGATGCTGCGACAAACGGGCTTAGCCTGATGGTTTACAACGGAAAGCTGCGGGCAGACACCAACGGATTGAATGCCAATACAGTCACATCAACAACGACTGTCACTGATGGAAAATGGCATCACGGCACATGGGTCTATGATGGTTCATCAATGAAACTTTATGTCGACGGTGTACTGGAACAAGACGTCGCCGTTACGGGTACACCAAACCTTACGACTTCGGTAGACACTCTTATCGGCGCCTATGATTATCAAAATGGTGCAACTCCCGGGGATATCACACAGTATTTCAATGGCAATATCGATAACGTTCGAGTTTGGAATACCGCACGTACTGACGAACAAGTTCGCGACGGCATATCACAATCCTATGACTACGATACGTCGGGGCTGGTGGCCCAGTACACCTTTGATGATGTCGAAGGCAGTACAACTGTTCTTGATGGCGCACACAGCCAAGCCGGTGGCGGCGTTCGTATCAACGATCAGAACGGCACGCTGGTCGGCGATGCTAAAATCGTCGATAGCGGGTCCGGTGGCGGCATTGCTGTTGGATTCTTAGATAGCGCTATCCGATTTGACGGCACTAACGATACGGCCAGTGATCCTTCGGATACCATCGGCGCACTGGGTGCCGCTGAACGCACAATTATGCTCTGGGCAAAGTCGAGCAGTGAGGAGCCACAGACATTCGTGAGCTACGGCGCAGGGGGCAAAGGTGAAACATTCCAGTTTGGCCTGAACACCTGGGACGATCCTGGATCATCTCTCGAAGGCGGCAAGGGCATAACCATCGACGTTGGGAACGGCGCGATTACATTCCAGCCGATCACCGCCACAGATGATGGGCAATGGCATCACTACACCGTCGTCCTGCCAACGGGTGGTGACAGCCTGCGCGACCTCCGAGTTTATCAAGATGGTGTGCTTCTGAATACAATCAGCGCGCTCTCCAACAATGAAGACGTCACAATCAATACGCAGGCATCGGCACTCAACCTCGGCCATCATGGATCAGCCGATTACTTTAATGGCGACATGGCGGAAATCAGCGTCTGGTCTAGTGCACTGACGACCGCACAGATCAATCAACACCTGGCAGGGCAACTCAGTGGCAATGAGACTGGTCTGACGGCCTACTGGCGTGGAGACGATGACGGCTCAGGCAATCTTAAAGATTACGCCGGGAACAATGATCTGACATTGGCCAACGGTGCATCGATTGTAGATGTTGCACCAGACATTCAATCGACAAGCGTGCGGATCAGCGAAGACACGATTGCAACTGGTCAGGTGTCACCAAGCACAACAAACAGCTCTGCGACGTATGCCGTACAAACGGCAGCGACTAGCGGCACGGTCACAGTCGATAATGCGACCGGTGTCTGGAACTATGTCCCGAACGCTGGCTTCTCGGGCACAGATACATTTACGCTCCGTTCAACCGGGGATGTGACGACAGAAAGTCAGACGATATCTGTGCGGGTTGGCGAAAACCCATCCCTACCGGCCAATCACGCCCTGACCTTCGATGGTCAAGATGATTACGTTGACCTCGGTTCTGTTGATTATGTCGAAGGTGCATTCAGCGCCGAGGCATGGGTTAACTTTAATAATTTTGCAGATGGCGGCGAAGCCGGCTGGTCGAGAATATTTGATATTGGTGATGGCACCGGGAGTGGAAATACCAATGGGTTCCTCCTGACCGCACAATCAACCACAGGTCAGCTAGCACTTTACACTTACAGCGGTGGGACAGTTTCTTCCGTTACTGCGACTTCGGCATTACCGCTCGATGAATGGACGCATGTCGCTGCCGTCAATGACGGTGCGGGAAGTGCCAGCCTTTATGTGAATGGGTCGGTTGTCGCGTCAACGTCAAGCGGTGCACAAAACGCCCTTCCCGATATGACATTTGAAAGCGCCAACATTGGTCGCTCGAACCACAGCAATGACAGCTACTTCAATGGCAAAATTGCTGAGGCACGTATCTGGAATGACGCACGGACATCAACCGAGATTGCCGACAACTACGATCGCCAACTCAGCGGCGACGAGGAAGGTCTGGCCGGATACTGGACATTCAATGAAGGCGAAGGTTCTGTGGCGATTGATCAGTCAGGAAACGGCCATAATGGCACGGTAATTGGCGCGGCCCACGAAGATCTGCAGAACATCAGTGTCGCCGCGAATGCAACATACAAGGGCCTGATTTTGGGCGCAGATGCTGACGATAACGACACGCTCAGCTACAGCGCCAGTTCGAACCTTGGTGGTCGTCTCAGTGTCGATACAGACGGCAGCTATGAATACACCAACAATGGTGCGGACGAGACATTCGATATCGCCATCACAGATAGCGATGGCAACCAGACGATCGAAACAATAAACGTCGACGTTCCTTAAAATATACGTATTTTTTGTACTAGATTCGGCCTGCGCCTACCCAAGTCGTCGCCCCGGGCTTGACCCGGGGTCTATACCCTACTCCGAAAAATCTTCGTAAATGAAACATGGGTCCCGGATCAAGTCCGGGACGACGGTGTGTTCATGCGAGAGCCCCCTCTCGCGGGGGAGAGGAGGAATGCGTTACACCAGACTACGGTCTTCGAAGTTGGCTTCATTACCGGTATCGGATTCCGTTGGAATTTGGATGCCGCCTTCTTCCTCTTCTTTGGCAGCGTCCTGAGCTTTCTGATCGTCCTCTTCTTTTTGTTCCAGCTCGGTCTTTCCGTAAACATCGTCATCGACTGACTGCTTCTGATCTTCGTCAAACCAGTTACCCGTCTCGTTGCTGTTGCTAGCGTTGTTGCTACCAAGTGCCGAGGCCCGGTTGCTGTCATCGTTGTCCGGCGCTTGGTTAGAGAACTTCGCTAACGCTGCTGAAATCCGGTCACCACCGGCATTCTCAGCGTTGTTGTTGTCGCCGGAATTCCCGGGCGCATCTTGATCACCGTTGCCAAAGCCGTTGTTACCGCGCTGTCCACCCTGGCCAGAACCCCCAGCCGCAGCGATGCCATATCCTGAGCCTGAACCGCCGCGACCATGACCGGAACCAGAACCTTTGCCCTGCTTGCTGTTGCCGCCCTTCCCGTGGCCAGAACCAGAGCCTTTGCCCTGCTTGCTGCCACGGCCTTTTCCATGTCCTGAGCCCGAGCCGCTCTTGCCCTGTTTGCTACCATGACCCTTGCCGTGGCCGGAGCCAGATTTACCAGCGCCCGACCCTTGTCCTGAACCATGGCCTGATTTTCCTGTCGATCCTCCATGATCATCGGGAAGTTCAACACTGACACTGATGTTCACTGACTCGCTGTCGTTGTTCGATGCTTCTGTCGATGTCGCCTTGATGGGAAGATCAAAATCAGCGTCTACCGATCCATCAACCGTCATCTGCAAATCCTGAAGCTGATCTGACGTCAGCGACCAGGTGCCATCACCATTGTCTGTGCCCGCGGAGAAAGTCACGCCGCCAGATACTGGCCCCAAAGTAATCGAGAGGCTTTCCGATCCATCAACGTCGGTGAGGGCGCTGCCAATGTCGAGATCATAAGTCGTTGAGCCGTCACCTTGTTGATCGCCGACACCACTGCCGCTACCCACTTTGGAACCGCCTTTTCCTGATCCAGAACCAGACTTCGATCCGCCTTTGCCTTGACCGGAACCCGAATTGGACCCTTTGCCTTTGCCGTGACCTGAATCGGATTTCCCGCCGCCACCGTGGCCTGATTTTCCTCCGGTGGCATTTTCTGCATTATTGTTGTCGCCAGAATTGCCAGGCGCGTCCTGATCACCGTTGCCGAAGCCATTGTTTCCTTTCGGGCCACCATTCTTGTCTCCGTTATCATCTTCAACAACGGACAGATCGGCATTTAAAGTTGGCGCATCTGCATCAGCTGCAACACTGACATCCATTGTCGCCGAGCTGGTTGCTGTGTCATCGCCATCCGTCGTGGTCACGCTGATCCCCAATTGGAAATCCACGTCACTGTTTTCTGGCGGCGTGATGGTCAGGCCATCCAGATCACCTTCACCAAGAGACCATGTGCCATCGCCATTGTCAGAACCCGCTGACAAGGTTGCCCCTGTCGGCACGCCCGAAATTGTAATCGACGTGACGTCGTCGCCACCGGATACATCGATATCAAGGGCAATCGCTGTATCCTCAATACCTGCAGCGTTTGTCGTATCAATCTCGGCGGCATCAGCGTCGGCTGTCACCGTGACGGTAAAGTCCTGGCTCACCGTGTTGGTATCGCCATCATTTTCCGTCGTCGTGACATTCAGCGTCAGATTGATTTCGCCGTTAAAGTCGGCGGGCGGCAGGATGCACACATCTGGCAGATCTTCTGCAGAAACACTCCATGTACCATCGCCATTGTTCGATCCCGGATTCAAGGTCGCGCCTTCCGGAACATCGGAAATCGTAATCGAAAGTGTTTCCGATCCGTCTGTATCGCCAGACATTTGGCTGTCCAGATTCAATTGAATCCATTGATCCTCTGTACCGGTTTCGTCCTGAACAGTTCCGCCCGGCGCGTCTGCAACGCCCGTCACAGCAACATCAATATCAACCGATGCGGTAGAAGTTTCGCCCGTAGATGCTTCCGTTGTTGTGACGGTGGCAGAAAGTGTGAAATCGACATTTGAATCTGCTGGTGGCGTCACTGTCAGACCATCGAGATCACCTTCTTCAAGCGTCCATGTTCCGTCTCCGTTATCCGTTCCTGCCGACAACGTCGCGCCCGCAGGCACACCACCAATTGTGATGGAGATGCTTTCTGATCCATCCGTATCCAGTTGCGTCACATCAATGTTCAAAGGAATGGCCGTGTCTTCTAAGCCTGCGGCATCGTCCGCGGCAATCGTCGAGCCATCGACTGTCAGATCTTTTGCCTCAACAGTGATTGTCGCACTTGAAAGGGACGTGTTGTTGTCCGTAGTCAGCTCTGCACCATCAAGATTGGTCTCTGTCGCACCGGCAAACACTTGCACCTCTACGTCATTGCCTGAGTCTGAAACAGGTGCTGTAAATTCGACAGTAATCATGACGGATCCTTCGCCGTCCTGAATGGTTTCCTGTGGCACCTCGACTTTAACAAAAGAAGCATTTGCAGGCGCGCCTGGAATATCCGCGCCATTTACGACGACAGCACCTTCCTGCGGTGTCCAGCCTTCTGGCACCTGCACGAGAACAAAGTGCTGTTCTGAGCCATCGTTATAATCACCAAACGATGCATCCACACTGACCGTCACTTCGCACACAGGGTCAGAAACCACAGGCTCATTTGGTGTCACAACAACGTTCATGTTTACATCGTTGAAGTCTTTATCTCCGCCACCCTTGATGTCTTCCCAGTTTTGATTGCCGACAACACTATTGTCCTGGGTGTAATCGAAATTGCCTTCATTGAGTTCTGGATCACTGAACAGTACAGGGTCGCGTGTACCGACCAGACGATTACCGTCAGAATTCACAGCATGCCAATTGCCCGTACTGTCTTGTTCAAACGTCACGGGGTCGCCATTGGAAAGGCCGGAGTTCTTGTTGTCACCGTTCGGAATAATGAAGAAGCCGATATTATCTGCATCTACATCTTCGATCGTGAAACTATCGCCGATTCCATCCTTGGTATCGGCAAAAACAATCGCGCCCTCTTTCGGGTTACCATCTTCGTCCTTAATGTAATAACCGTAAGTGTTATGATACGAAGCGGACTCCATGCCTTGGTTGGTCACCGTGATATCGCTCAAACCGTCGCTTGTCTCAGTTCCAGGAACCAGATTGGTTCCAACGGATGCGCTCACCGTAGTTGGATCAGCTACAGCGTCCACTTCGACTGTGAAAGTGCTCTCAACTGTTGATGTTTCACCCGAGGACGACTCCGTCGATGTTGCCGAGACCGTCAGGTCGAAATCAACATCCGAGTCTTTTGGCGGCGTCACCATCAGGCCTTCTAGATCGCCTTCTTCCAGTGTCCACGTGCCATCACCATTGTCCGTCCCCGCCGACAACGTCGCACCTTCTGGCACACCGGAAATCGTGATCGAAAGGCTTTCGGAACCATCCGTATCCGTAAGGCTCGCATCAATATCCAGCGGGATCGCTTTGTCTTCATAGCCTTCAGCATCTGCTGTAACGAGATTTGGATCTTCGGCTGTGATATCCGCCTTGGCGAGTTCAACAGATGTCCCCTGCAGGGTCATATTGTTGTCGAAAGTGATTTCCCCGCCATCCAGATTGGTCTCCACTGCAGACGCGAAAACCTGCGCGTTCAAGGTCGAATTGTCTGCCGGCACTGGCCCTGTAAAGGAAACCGGTACCGTAACGGTGCCGTTACCCGCCTGAATGTCCGCGGCATCAACTTGTACCGCGACAAACGTTTTTCCGGCGGGCAATCCGTTCTCAGAATTGCCTTCGACAGTTTGCACGCTGTCATCGCTTGGCGTCATACCAGCGGGCACTTCTACAAATACAAAGTGCTGTTCAGAACCATCGTTGTAATCGCCAAACGTCGCTGTGACATCGATTTCAACCTCGCACACCGGGTCAGAAGCTGGCGGCGCAACTTCAAAATCAATGGCATGGACAAGGAAGTCACTATTTGTGCCCGTTGCTTCCAGAACAATCTGATCAAACGAGCCACCATCATCGGCTTTGAATTCACCAAGGCTGTCGACACCATCAGTGCCACCTTCGATGACGCGCGTGCCTACCGGCTCACCGTCACGGTAAAGCGTAATACGACAGTCTTCGTTTGGATTCTGCCAGGCAATAGTGATGTTCGCCGAAGAAACGTCCTCGTCGAAATTCACAACGACTTGTTCAGAGACGCCATTCTCGTAGCCAATTTCACTATCCGCGCCGTTCGATGCGTCGCCTTTGACGCCAAACCCTGTTGGATGGCCGCTCGACTTTACACTAATGTTGTCATTTGATGCGTCAGATAGTGATCCGTCTGCGTTCAATGAACGTCCAGAAACCGTAAATCCAGCGTCACTGCTGTCGTAATTGTCAGCCGTGATCTCGACCGTCTCAGGTTCGCCTGCAGGCTCACCTGGAACAACTTTCGCGCTGATGTCCGCAGAGACACCAACGGTATCCGCAACGGCATCGACCTCAACGGTGAATGTGTTTTCTACGGTTGATGTTTCGCCCGTGGATGCCTCCGTTGAGGTCACACTGACGGTCAGGTCAAAGTCGACATCCGAGTCGGTTGGTGGTGTGACCGTGAGGCCATCCAGATCACCCTCTTCGAGTGTCCACGTGCCGTCACCGTTATCCGTACCCGCCGACAGGCTCGCCCCGGATGGCACACCCGAGATCGTGATCGACATGCTCTCGGAGCCGTCTTTGTCATTCAGGCTTGCGTTGATATTCAGCGGTATCGCGTTGTCCTCGTAACCTTCGGCGTCGCCCACAACCAATGTTGGCGGCTGGCTCGTGCCATCAGATACGTTAATCTCAACAGACGCCGTCGCCGTATCTCCATCACCATCGGTGATCGTATACGTGAAGTTATCCATCACAGGTGATCCGTCGGCGCTTTCAATCAGATCATCGCTTTCGAATGACCATGTGCCGTCGGCGTTGACAGTCAGTGTGCCCTGTTGCGTATCAACCGTGCTGCCAGCCTCTGCTGTTTGAGCATCACCGTTCTCGTCAGTATAGGTAAATGACGTGATCGCACCACCATCGGCACCCACATCATCATTCGCTAACAGATTATCTGCGCCATTGCCTGTACCGATGGTTTCCCCACCATCCGTCAGGTTGAAGCTGCCGTCATCCGTCGCAACTGGCGCGTCGTCGATAACGTTGACGTTGAGGCTCGCTGTCACCGTGTCGCCGTCACCATCTGTGACCGTGAGGGTTACCGGAATGTCCGAGATCGTCTCACCGTTGGCCCCGGTGTGATCAAGATTGTCTGAGAGTTCTACGGAATAGCTGTAGTTCCCACCGTCTTCGTTTAGCGTGATGGTCACAACAGGCGAGCCATCCGGCGTTGAACCGGTGATGCTTTGACCGTCTTCAGAGACGGTGAACGTCACCGCCTGACCATCCGACGTCAGGCCCATGTCGGTGAGTTCCTGTGGCACAGAGAGGGCAACAGACCCTTCACCGTCAGCCCCAAAGTCGATATTAAGTGCCTGCCCACCGTCCGTTGCAGAGCCGGTTGCAAGATCACCTTCATCCAAGGTCACACTGTAACCATCAGCGCCTGGCACCCCACCATCACTCGGAGGTGATATCTTTGGCCCGTCGTCCGTGATTTCAATTGTCTGTGATGCACTGGCGGTATCCCCGTCACCATCCGTGATGGTGTAAGTAAACCCGTCAGCGACCGCGCCATTGCTATGGTCCGCATTGTCATCCGATGTGAACGACCACGAACCGTCTGCATTCACCGTCAGGGTGCCGTTTTCAGTATCGACCGTCGATCCGGCATCGGCCGTTTGTTCCACGCCGTTTTCATCAGTATAGGTGAACGAAGTAATTGCGCCCCCGTCGGCACCCAGATCGTCGTTCGCCAACAGGTTATCGCCCCCATTGTCAGAACCAACCGTGTTACCGCCTTCTTTGGTCGATACCGTTCGGTCATCAACCGCATCGGGCACAGCATCGGCGATATCGATATTCAGCGTTGTATCCACGCTTTCACCGTTGCCGTCCGTTACCGTCAACGTGACCGGCAAATCATTGATCAGGCCACCTTGGGTCCCGTCGTGATCTACGGCCCCCTGCAGTTCAACAGTATAAGAATACTCACCATCAGTTTCGTTCAAAGTAATCGTCAGAACCGGCGAACCATCTGGCGTTGATCCTGTGATGGTCTGTCCATCTTCGGACACAGTGAAGGTTACAGTTTCACCACCAGATGTTAGACCGGAATTCTCAAGTTCGGCCGGTACACCAATCGTGACACTTCCGACACCATCAGCACCAAAGTCGATATTGATATCGCCGGTCGACGATGTTGATCCATTGCCAAGATCGTTTTCATCCAGACGCACTTCGCCTGCTTCAACCGTCGGCGCACCATCCTGATAATTTGCCGTTACCGTCGTGCTGCTGTAACTGGCGTTGTTGTCCAGCGTGATTTCACCGCCATCGCTGGGGCTTTCAACCGCACCCGAGATCAGATTGAAATTGATATCTCCCGATGCCTGATTATCGGGCACCTGGAACGTCACTGAAATCTGTGCCGACCCACCACTTTCAACAAGATTGGCATTTGAAACTTCGACTTTAACAAACTGCTGATCAGGCAGGCCGTCTACGTCACCACCATCAATGACCGTCGCACCGTCCGGTGCCGCCCAGCCATCAGGAATCTCGACCAGCACAAAGTGCGTTTCTGAACCGTCCTGATAGTCACCAAAGGTCGCATTCAGATTAACCGTTACTTCATGGTCGCCACCACCAACACCTTCTGCTGCAGCATCTCCACTCACAGTCGTCGTGTCCGCGACAGCATCTACTTTGACATTCAGTGTCGTATTCACCGTCGACGTTTGACCCGTCATGGACTCAGTTGATGTTGCTGAGACGGTAAGATCAAAATCAGCATCCGAGTCCGTCGGCGGCGTCACCGTCAAACCTTCAAGATCGCCCTCTTCAAGTGTCCACGTGCCGTCACCATTATCAGTGCCCGCTGACAACGTGGCACCCTCAGGCACGCCAGAAATCGTGATCGACAGACTTTCGGAACCGTCCGTATCCGTAAGGCTGGCATTTATATCCAGAGGAATGGCTGCATCTTCGTAGCCTTCTGCATTTTCAGCCTCAACTTCTGGGGGCTGAGCCAACAGGTCTTTACCCTCAACCGTAATCCTTGAATTTGAAAAATGAGCGTTGTTCTCTGTTGTAAGCTCGCTCCCATCGAGATTGGTCTCAATAGCTGCGGCAAAAACATCAAGATCAACATCTTCTGCTGCCTCTGTCGCAGGCACGTTAAATGTGACCGGCACCGAGACTGCGCCATTACCTTCCTGAATTTGATCAGCCGACACAGGCACTTTAAGGAACGTGCCCCCGCTAGGGAGTTGCGGGTAATCACTGTTATCAACTTCAACTGCACCGTCGACTGTAGCCTCCCAACCTTGTGGCACTTCAACAAACACAAAGTGCTGCTCTGAGCCGTCTGTGAAGTCGCCGTATGTCGCATCTACATTTACCGTGACCTCACAATAGGGATCACCATCGCCCGGCACATCTGCGTGCGTGAAAGATATCTCGTCGACAAAGTAATCAGAACTGTCACGTGTTTGCGTGCCATCTCCGCCCGAATATTCCGTTGCCGTGAATTCAATGGCGTCGAACGATCCGCCGTCATCCGCGCGCACGGTGAACGTTCCGGTATTGCCGCCTTGAGCCGTAAAGTCGATCTCACCAACAACTTCACCGTCCCGATAAAGAATGACACGGCCCTGTTCATGCCCGGACGCATCGCCGCGGTTGTTGCCTTCATTCTGGAATAAACGAGATACGCTGAACGAGACCTCAGACACATCATTGTCGAACTCAACGATGATGCCTTCGGCTTCTCCGGTCGTTGGATTGTGTCCGATCTGATTTGGCACAACATTGCCGACCGCAGCACCGCCCACACCCAGACTACCACCGCTGGCCACAACGTTATCGGCATCAACTTCACCGTTGATATCACGGCCGACAACTTTAAAGCCAGAATCCGTACTGCCGAAGTTATGCGTATCGATAACACCGCCCTCGGTTTCAGGGGCGGAACCCGGCTGAACCAATTTCGCTTCGACAGTCGCACTTACCGTTGTTGTATCCGCAACGGCATCGACCTCAACGGTGAATGTGTTTTCTACGGTTGATGTTTCGCCCGTGGATGCCTCCGTTGAGGTCACACTGACAGTCAGATCAAAATCGACATCCGAGTCGGTTGGTGGTGTGACCGTGAGGCCATCCAGATCGCCCTCTTCGAGTGTCCACGTGCCATCACCGTTATCCGTACCCGCCGACAGGCTCGCCCCGGATGGCACACCTGAGATCGTGACTGACATGCTCTCGGAGCCGTCTTTGTCATTCAGGCTTGCGTTGATATTCAGCGGTATTGCGTTGTCCTCGTAACCTTCGGCATCGCCCACAACCAATGTTGGCGGCTGGCTTGTGCCATCAGATACGTTTATCTCAACAGACGCCGTTGCCGTATCTCCATCACCATCGGTGATTGTGTACGTGAAGTTATCCATCACGGGCGATCCGTCGGCACTTTCAATCAAATCATCGCTCTCAAATGACCATGTGCCGTCTGCGTTGACAGTCAGCGTACCCTGTTGCGTATCTACCGTGCTGCCAGCCTCTGCTGTTTGGGCGTCACCGTTCTCGTCGGTGTAAGTAAATGATGTAATGGCACGACCATCGGCACCCACATCATCATTCGCCAACAGATTATCTGCCCCATTACCCGTACCGATGGTTTCCCCACCATCCGTCAGGTTGAAGCTGCCGTCATCCGTCGCAACTGGCGCGTCGTCGATAACGTTGACGTTGAGGCTCGCAGTCGCTGTATCCCCGTCACCATCTGTGACCGTGAGGGTTACCGGAATGTCGGAGATTGTCTCACCATTGGTGCCGGTGTGATCAAGGTTATCCGAGAGCTCAACACTGTAGGAATAGTTCCCACCGTCTTCGTTCAGGGTGATCGTCACCACCGGATTACCATCCGGTGTCGCGCCGGTGATGCTCTGGCCATCTTCAGAGACGGTGAACGTCACCGCCTGACCATCCGACGTCAGCCCCATATCGGTCAGTTCCTGTGGCACAGAGAGTGCAACAGACCCTTCACCGTCCGCGCCAAAGTCAATGCTCAGCGCCTGGCTGGTCGATGTACTGCCGGACCCGATGTTGTCTTCGTCCAACGTGACGGTGTAGCCGTCCGCGGACGGATTGCCAATGGTATCGGTCGGCGGTGTAATCTTCGGCCCATCGTCCGTGATCGTGATGTTCTGTGTCGCAGAGGAGGTGTCTCCATCCCCATCCGTAATGGTGTAGGTAAACCCGTCAGAGACAGCGCCGTTCGAGTGGTCCGCGTTGTCGTCCGATGTGAACGACCAGGAGCCGTCTGCGTTCACCGTCAGCGTACCGTTCTCTGTATCAACTGTGCTGCCCGCATCCGCCGTCTGCTGGTTACCCGCTTCGTCGGTGTACGTGAACGAGGTCAGGGTGCCGCCATCGGCCCCCATGTCATCGTTGGCCAACAGGTTCGCCCCACCGTTGGCAGAGCCAACCGTGTTGCCACCCTCTTCCAGCGTCAGTGTAGCTTCATCCGTCGCCTCGGGGGCGTCGTCGATAACGTTGACGCTGAGGTTGGCTGTTGCCGTGTCCCCGTCACCGTCTGTCACCGTAAGGGTTACCGGGATATCAGAGATTGTCTCACCATTGGTGCCGGTGTGATCCAGGTTATCGGAGAGTTCTACGGAATAGCTGTAGTTCCCACCGTCTTCGTTTAGCGTGATCGTCACAACAGGCGAGCCATCCGGTGTCGCGCCGGTGATGCTCTGACCGTCTTCAGAGACGGTGAACGTCACCGCTTCACCATCAGACGTCAGGCCCATGTCGACAAGTTCTTGTGGCACAGAGAGCGTAACCGCGCCTTCACCATCGGCGCCAAAGTCGATGCTCAGCGCCTGGCTGGTCGACGTGCTGCCGGACCCGATGTTGTCTTCGTCCAACGTAACGGTGTAGCCGTCCGCAGACGGATTGCCACTGCTATCGGTCGGCGGTGTGATCTTCGGCCCATCGTCTGTGATCGTAATGTTCTGGGTGGCAGAGGAGGTATCTCCATCCCCATCCGTGATGGTGTAAGTAAACCCGTCAGAGACCGCGCCACCAGAATGATCCGCATTGTCATCCGATGTGAACGACCAGGAGCCGTCGGCGTTCACTGTGAGAGAACCGTTCTCGGTATCAACTGTGCTGCCCGCGTCTGCCGTCTGCTGATTACCCGCTTCGTCGGTATACGTGAACGAGATCAGGGTGCCGCCATCAGCGCCCATGTCATCGTTCGCCAACAGGTTCGCGCCACCATTGGCTGAACCAACCGTGTCGCCACCTTCTTCCAACGTCAGCGTGGCTTCGTCCGTCGCCTCTGGGGCGTCGTCACGGATACCGATCTCAAGATTAGTACTTGCCTCCGTACCGTCACCATCGGTGACCGTCAACGTGATCGGCAGGTTCGACATCAAGTCATCGCCCGCACCCTCTGCTGGATGATCAACAGCACCCTGCAAGGTCACTGAATAGGAAATTTCACCCGTCTCCGCATTGGCATCAAGTGCAACCGTGAACACTGTCTCACCACCCGCTTCTGCGGTGATCGTCTGGCCATCGTCAGAGACCGAATACGTGATCGTTTGGCCGCCCGACGTCAGACCCTTATCAACAAGTTCCTGAGGGACGCTGATGTTGGCAGATCCAAAGCCGTCATCACCAAAGTCCACATTGACCGCCTGCGAGATCGCCGCACCCTGATTGTCTTCGTCAACAATCAGATCAGCACGGCCAAGGTCCGGCTGGTCCCCCGCAGGTGTCTCACCCACAGGTGGCTCAGGCGGTTGTGGCGGGATCTTCGGCCCATCATCCGTGATCGTGATGTTCTGTGTCGCAGAGGAGGTGTCTCCATCCCCATCCGTAATGGTGTAGGTAAACCCGTCAGAGACAGCGCCGTTCGAGTGGTCCGCGTTGTCGTCCGATGTGAACAACCAGGAGCCATCGGCGTTCACTGTCAGGGTGCCGTTCTCGGTATCAACCGTGCTGCCCGCGTCTGCCGTCTGCTGATTACCCGCTTCGTCGGTATACGTGAACGAGGTCAGGGTGCCGCCATCAGCGCCCATGTCATCGTTGGCCAACAGGTTCGCGCCACCATTGGCCGAGCCAACCGTGTCGCCACCCTCTTCCAGCGTCAGTGTAGCTTCATCCGTCGCAACTGGCGCGTCATCGATAACGTTGACGTTGAGGCTCGCTGTTGCCGTGTCCCCGTCACCATCGGTGACCGTGAGGGTTACCGGAATGTCCGAGATCGTCTCACCGTTGGCCCCGGTGTGATCAAGATTGTCTGA
>Ga0189287_100172_pt1 | contig 32162 bp, 27 predicted proteins | sample UW86minimetaG_FD_130319 | JGI IMG/M metagenome (GOLD analysis project Ga0189287, IMG submission 130319) | Marine microbial communities from the Costa Rica Dome - UW86 mini metaG | ecosystem: Environmental > Aquatic > Marine > Oceanic > Photic zone | place: Costa Rica: the Eastern Pacific... | reverse complement strand
GGTCCGGCACCTGACCGCCGCAACGGAAACCGGCGCCCGCAGGAACAAACCCCGCCGGGGATCGGTTCCTTCCAGACACCGCGCCCGACCGCCACCGCCATCCGGAGACGCCATGCAGATCACCCTCACCATCAACGGCGCCGACCATACGCTCGACCTCGACCCGCGCGTCACCCTGCTCGACGCGCTGCGCGATCACCTTGGCCTCACCGGCTCGCGCAAGGGCTGCGACCAGGGCCAGTGCGGCGCCTGCACCGTGCTGGTCAACGGCCGCCGCATCAATGCCTGCCTGAGCCTTGCCGTGATGCACGAGGGCGACGCCATCACCACCGTCGAGGGCCTTTCCAACGGCGCCCTCTCGCCGCTGCAACAGGCCTTCATCGAGCATGACGGCTTCCAGTGCGGCTACTGCACCCCCGGCCAGATCTGCTCGGCCACCGCCATGCTCGACGAGCTCGCCGCCGGCTGGCCCAGCCATGTCAGCCCCTCGCTCGACGGCCCCGTAGACCTGACCGAGGCCGAGCTTGCCGAACGGATGAGCGGCAACCTCTGCCGCTGCTCCTGCTACCCCGGAATCAACGCCGCTATCCGCGACGCCAGGGAGCGCCAGGCATGAAACCTTTCGACTACCTGCGCGCCGAGAACACCGCCGCCGCCTGCCACGCGGGCGCCGGCCGGGGCGCCGCCTTCATCGCGGGCGGCACCAACCTGCTGGACCTGATGAAGCTCGAGGTGATGGCCCCGGGCAAACTGGTCGATGTCACCCGCCTCGGCCTCGACCGCATCGAGGAGGAAGCCGGCGGCCTGCGCATCGGCGCCACCGTCCCCAATTCCGACCTCGCCGCCGACACCCGCATCCGCCGCGACTGGCCGGTCCTTTCCCGCGCGCTCCTTGCCGGCGCCTCGGGCCAACTGCGGAACAAGGCCACCACCGGCGGCAACCTGCTGCAACGCACCCGCTGCCCCTATTTCTACGACACCGACACCCCCTGCAACAAACGCACGCCGGGCGAGGGCTGCGCGGCGCTGGGCGGTGAAACCCGCAACCACGCCATCCTCGGCACCTCCGAACACTGCATCGCCCTGCATCCAAGCGACATGGCCGTGGCCCTGCGCGCCCTCGATGCCCAGGTCGAGGTGCAATCCCCCGAAGGCAACCGCCGCGCCTACGACATGGACAATTTCTACTGCCTGCCGGGCGACACGCCGCATATCGAAACCATGCTCGAACCGGGCGACCTGGTCACCTCCGTCTTCCTGCCCGCCCCGAAAGGCGACCGGCAGGTCTACCGCAAGGTGCGCGACCGCGCCTCCTACGCCTTCGCGCTGGTCTCCATCGCCGCCGTGATCCGCATGGAAGGGGGCAGGATCGCCCATGCCGCCATCGGCTTCGGCGGGCTCGCGCCCCAGCCCTGGCGCGATATCGAGGTCGACGCCACCCTCACCGGCGCCACACCCTCGGCCGCGCTCTTCGACAAGGTGGCCGACATCCTGCTGCAGGGCGCCGAGACCCACGGCGGCGACGATTTCAAGATACCGATGGTACGGCGCCTACTCCCCGCCGTGCTCGAGGAGGCCACGGCATGACCATCCGGATCAAGCTCGACGACAAGTCCGAAGACCGCGCCGACAGCCTCGCCCAGGGCCTGCTCGGCACCCCGGCCGACCGGCCCGAAGGTCACCTGAAGGTCACCGGCGCGGCCACCTACGCCGCCGACGACATCCCCGCGGGTTGCGCCTTCGGCGTGCTGGTGCGCGCGCCGGGGCAGGGGGCGCTGAGCCTCGCCAATGCCGACGATATCCGCGCCATGCAAGGCGTGCTCGCCGTGATCCGCGACCCGCGCATGATCCGCAATTCCGCCCAGGGCACCGCCAACGAGGCCCCCGTGCAGGGCGTCGACAGCGCCGCCTATACCGGCCAGCCCATCGCCCTCGTCGTCGCCAAAAGCTTCGAGCAGGCCCGCCATGCCGCCAACGCGCTGAAGATCACCGCGGACGGCCCGCCCGGCCCGGTCGACCCTCAGGCCGTCGAGCCGGAAGGCGAGCCGGACGGGCAGGGCGACCTCGACGCCGCCATGGCCGACGCCCCCCACAGCATCGACGCCGAGTACACCACCGCCGGTCACTCCAGCGCCCCGATGGAGCCCCACGCCGCCGTGGCGGCCTGGGACGGCGAGAACCTCACCGTCCGCGCCTCGCTCCAGATGCTGAAATACAACCGCAATGAACTGGCCGACTGCCTCGGCATCGACCCGGCCAGGGTGCGGCTGCTCTCGCCTTACGTCGGCGGCGGCTTCGGCTCCAAGCTCGGCATTTCCGCCGAGACCGTCGCCGCCGCCATCGCGGCAAAGGAACTCGACCGCCCCGTCCGCGTGGTCCAGCACCGCCGGCAGGTCTTCGAGACCATCACCCGCCGCTCCGAAACCCGCCAGCGCATCCGCCTGGCCGCCTCGTCCGACGGGCGCCTCACCGGGCTTGGCCACGAGGCGCTCGTCTCCAACCTCCCCGACGAATCCTTCGCCGAGCCGGTCACGCAGGCCAGCGCCTTCGCCTATGCCGCCGCCAACCGGCTGATCGGCGAACGCGTCGCGCGCCTTCACCGCCCCGCCGCCGGCTCCGTCCGCGCGCCGGGCGAGGCGGTGGGCGTCACCGCCTTCGAATGCGCCATGGACGAACTGGCGGTCCAACTGGGCCTCGACCCGATCGAGCTGCGCCTGCGCAACATTCCCGAGAAGGATCCCCAAAGCGGTATCCCGTTCTCCTCCCACATGCTGGCCGAAACCCTGCAGGACGGCGCGAAACGCTTCAGCTGGCAGGGCCGCAACCCCGCCCCGCGCCAACGGCGCGACGGCGAATGGTGGATCGGCAGCGGCATGGCCGCCGCCTTCCGCGTCAACATCCTGTCCGAGGCCGAGGCCCGCGTCACCCTGACCGCCGAGGGCGCGCGGGTCGAGACCGACATGACCGATATCGGCACCGGCACCTACGCCATCCTCACCCAGATCGCGGGCGAGGCGCTGGGCCTGCCCGTCGACCGGGTCACCGTGAAGCTGGGCGACACGGAGTATCCGCCGGGCTCGGGCTCCGGCGGCTCCTGGGGCGCGGCCTCGACCGGCAACGCCACCTGGCTCGCCGCCCTCGACCTCCGCCAGCAGCTGGCCTCGATGATGGAGTGCGACGAGCGCGACCTGACCCTGAAGGACGGTCAGGCGACCTGCGGCAACACCACCCGCGCGCTCTCCGACCTGCTGGGCGGCGACCCGCTCACCGGTCACGGCCATATCGACGCGGGCAAGGCGTTCGAGGATGTCCGCCAGTCCACCTTCGGCGCCCATTTCGCCGAGGTCGCGGTCAACGACATCACCGGCGAGATCCGCGTGCGCCGGATGCTGGGCAGCTTCGCCGCCGGCCGCATCCTCAACCAGAAAACCGCCCGCAGCCAGTGCCACGGCGGCATGACATGGGGCATCGGCATGGCCCTGACCGAAGGGCTGGTCCACGACCGCCGCGACGGCCACATTGTCAACCGCGACCTGGCCGAGTACCACGTCGCCACCAATGCCGACGTGCCCCCGCTCGAGGTGCATTTCGTGGAAGAGCGCGACCCCTGGGCCGGGCCGATGCAATCCAAGGGGCTGGGCGAGCTGGGCATCTGCGGCGCTGGCGCTGCGATCCTTAACGCCGTCCACCACGCCTGCGGCGTCCGCCTCCGCGACATGCCCGCCACCCCCGACAGGGTGCTCGCCGGGCTGGAGCGCCTCTAGCCGCCCGGATCGTCCCACGCGCTGAGAAGGGCCAGCCCGTTCCGCGCGGAATCCCGCCCCCCTTGCCGTTGCGCGCGCCCCCATATCTGGGGGCGCAGGCCCGGGGCGCCACATTAACCTGTCGCCCTGCCGACCCCTGCACCGACGCGATACCGACAGAATACCGACGTGATACCGACGTCGGCTTCCCAGCAAAACAAGGCCGTTAACCAACGAATCGCGGTAACGCCCCGTTCAGCCTGTCGACCACGCCTCCAGCGCCTCGACCACCTTGGCCGTGATGCCGCCCGGTTTCGCCGCCTCCAGCGGGCAGGGCCGGGCCAGCCGCGCCGTCATGTCGTCCACGTGAAACCCGTCCGGCGCCTTCAGCCGGTCGAGCTCCTTCCACGTCACCGGCACCGCCACCGCCGCCCCCTCCCGCGCCCGCAGGGAATAGGGCGCAATCGCCGTCGCCCCCCGCTCGTTGCGCAGCCAGTCGACGAAGATCCGCCCCTTGCGCTTCTTCTTCGACATGGTCGCCGTGTAGCGCCCCGGTGCCCGCCCGGCCAGGATGCGGGCGAAGGCTTGAGAGAAGTATTTGACCGTCTCCCACCCCGCCACACGTCGCAGCGGCACGATCACGTGCACGCCCTTGCCGCCGGTCACCATCGGCACGCTGTCGAGCCCGCAGGCCGCGAGCCCCTCGCGCACCTCGCACGCCGCCTTCACCACCTCGGCAAAACCCAGCCCCTCGTCCGGGTCGAGGTCGAAGACCATCCGGTCGGGCCGCTCGATCCGGTCCCGCGCGGCGCCCCATATGTGAAACTCCAGCGTTCCCATCTGCGCGGCGCCCAGCAGCCCCCCGGCGCCGGTGACATACATGTAATCCTCTGTCCCGCCGTCCTTTTCCTCGATCGGCAGGCTTTTCACACCCGTCGGAAACCCCTTACCGGCGTGCTTCTGGAAGAAGCACTCGCCCCCCAGCCCGCCGGGACAGCGCAACAGAGACAGCGGCCGGTCGCCGGCATGGGCCAGCATCCGCTCGGCCACCCGCTCGTAATGCCGCGCCACCTCGCCCTTGGTCAGCCCGGCGCCGGGATAGACCACGCGCCCCGGGCTGGAAATCCGCACGCCCGCGATCCGGATATCGTCCCCCGTGTCGGCGTCGACCTCCACCTCCGCCGCGGCGCTCACCTCGCGCGCCGCCTTGTCCTCGCGCAGGCCCTTGAACACCCCGTGCCGGATGCGCCCCTCGCCGGTGAACCCGGCATAGTCCACCTCGGCCACCAGCTCCGGCCGGCACCAGTGCGCCCCCTTCGTCTCGGCCGGCAACTCACCATCGAAGGGCGCCGTCTTGCGCCTCATCGCCTGCAGCCGCGCACCGACCTCCTCCAAAGCCTGCTCGTCGAACCCGGTCCCCACCCGGCCGCGATAGATCAGCCGGCCCCCCTCGTAACTGCCCAGCAGCAGAGAGGAAAACGCCCGGCCGCGCTTGTCGGAGGGTGACCAGCCGCCCACCACGAACTCGGCCCGCCGCAGGCATTTCGACTTGATCCACGCCCGCCCGCGCCCGGCGCGATAGGGCGCATCCAGCCGCTTCGAGATGATCCCTTCGCCCCCCGCCTCGCACATCGCCGCCAGCGCGGCATGGCCCTCGCCCTCGATCACCGGGCTCAGCCGAAGCGCCCCCCTCGGCGGCTGCCCCTTGAACAGCCCTTCCAGCGCCTTGCGCCGCTCCCGCAGGGGTTTGCCGGTCAGGCTCTCGCCATCCAGCGCAAGACAGTCGAAGACGTAGCAGGTCAGCGCCCCGCCTTCCGTCAGCGCCCGCTGCAGCGCCGAGAAATCGCCGCCGCCACCCCCGGCGATCACTTCGCCGTCGATCAATGCCGACTGGCACTTCAACCCCGCCGCCGGCTCGCACAGCGCGCCGAACCGGTCCGACCAGTCCTTGCCGTTCCGCGTGAACAGCCGCACGCCCCCCTTGCCCACGGCGATCAGGCAGCGATAGCCGTCGAACTTCGCCTCGTGCTGCCAGTCCTCGCCCTCGGGCGGGGCATCGCGCAACGTGGCAAGCTGGACCTTCTGAAACCGGGGCAGGGGCTTTGAGTGTTTCGCGGGCGTCACCCCCTCGCGCCCCCGGGCGATATCGCGCATCGCCCGGCCGGTGGTGACGCTGGTCTTGTACCTGTTCACCAGCGCATCGGCGCTCCGCCCGGCGAAATCGTCCCGTTCCTTGATCAGCAGCCAGTTCTCGCGTTTCTCGCCCGTCTTCGCCCGCATCCGCACCAGCGCCCAGCCGCCCTTCATCCGGCTGCCATGCACGCGGAAATGCAGCTTGCCCTTTTCCAGCCCTTCCGCGGGATCGTGCAGCGGCTCCCACCAGCCGCTGTCCCACAGCATCACGGTGCCGCCTCCATATTCCTTCTCCGGAATCGTTCCCTCGAAGGCGCCATAGGAGACCGGGTGATCCTCGGTCCTGACCGCCAGCCGCTTCTCGCCCGGGTCGCTCGACGGGCCCCGCGTCACCGCCCAGGACAGCAGCACGCCGTCCCATTCCAGCCGGAAATCGAAATGCAGTCGCCGCGCGTCGTGCTTCTGCACCACGAAGGACAGCCGATCGCCGCCCGCCTCGACCAGCTCGGCGCGCGGTTCCGGCGTGACCTCGAAATCGCGCTTGCCGGAATACGCCTCGAGGCTCCTCATGAGGCCTTCTTCTTGCCCTTGCTGCCGCTACTGCTCTTGCTGCCGGATTTGCGGCTGTTGCTCTGCTTGAGGCTCTTCTTCAGCGCGTCCATCAGGTCGACCACGTTCTCGCCCTCGGGCCGCTCGTCATCCTGCGAGGTCTTGGCGCGCGGGGTCTTCTTAGACTTCATCTTGCGGTCGATCAGGTCGCGCAGCGCGGCGGCATAGTGATCCTCGAAGGCGGCGGCGTCGAACGGCGCGGTCTTCTTGTCGATCAGCTGGGTCGCCACCTCCAGCAGCTCCTTGTCCGGCGCCTCGTCCTCGATGCCGGAAAACATCGGCTCGGCCTCGCGGATCTCGTTCTGGTAATGCAGCGTCTCCATCAAAAGCCCGTCGCCACAGGGCCGGATCGCGCAGAGATATTCCTTGCCCCGCATCGTCAACTGCCCCAGCCCGGCCTTCTTCGTCTGGCGCAGCGCGTCGCGCACCACGCGATAGGCATCCTCGGCCAACTCGTCCGAGGGCACCACGTAATAGGGCCGGTCGAACCAGATCGGCGCGATCTCCGTCACCTCGACGAACTGGCTCAGCTCCAGCGTCTTCTTGGTTTCCAGCTTGATGGCGTCGATCTCGTCGGGCTCGAGCAGGATGTATTCGCCGTCATCCGTCTCGTAGCCCTTCATGATGTCGTCGGATTCCACCGGCCCGACCCCCTGCACCACCTTCTGATAGCGCACCGGCTTGCCGCTGGGCTTGTGGATCTGGCGGAACGACACCTGGCTGCCGGAATTGCGGGCCGAATGGATTTCCACCGGGATCGAGACCAGCGACAGCCTCAACTGCCCTTTCCAGATTGCACGCGACGCCATCACCTTTTCCTTTCGCACCAGGCAGGGCGGGCCGCGCCGGAACGGCCGGCCCCGTTCCTAGTCAACCCGATGCGGGGCGAAAAGTTTCCGTTTCGCACGCCGGGCCCGGCGGCTTAAGGAAACGGTGACGGCTTGCGGGTTGGATGGCCGTGAATGTCCGGCCGGGGCCCGATCCGGCGGCCGGCGCGAAATCACCCCGTCGTTAACCTTCTGGTAACTTCTTCCGGCGCTCCGGCCCGGCGCCTACTGGATGCGGGCGCGCAGCTTGTCGGTGCAGATCTCCATCACCAGCACGATCAGGAAGATCGCGAGGATGATCATCGACGCGTTGCGGTACTGGAAGAGGTCGAAGGCTACCTTCAACTCCTGCCCGATCCCGCCCGCGCCGACCAGGCCCAGCACCACCGAGGACCGCACCGCCTTCTCCAGCGCAAAGAGCGACGAGTTGATCAGCGACGGCATGATATCGGGCAGGATGGCGCCCACCAGGATCGAGCCCTTGCCCGCGCCGATGGCCGACAGCGCCTCCTGCGGTTCCTTCTCGGCGTCTTCCATCGCTTCCGCGAAGAAACGCCCGCAAAAGCCGATGGTATCCACCACGATGGTCATGGTCCCGGCCACGGCGCCCAACCCGATGGAGGCCACGAACAACAGGGCCCAGACTAGGTCGGGCACGGTGCGCAGGAACGACACGAAGGCCTTCACCAGGAAACTGCCCCGCCCGAAAGGCGAGACGCCGCGCGCGGCGCACCAGGCGATGGGCAGGCTCAGCACGATCCCGATTGCCGCGCCCACCAGCGCGATCTGGAAGGTCTCGAGAATGCGCATCCCGATCCGGGCAAGGAAGGCCGGCTCGGTATTGGGCGGCAGCATCCGGCCCACGAGGCTAGCCATGCCCGGCACGCCCTCGGCAAGTTGCTGCGGCGACGGGGCGACCTTGCCCATCGAGGCGAGGATCACGGCCCCGAGCGCCACCAGAAGCGCGAAGTTGAGGGCGGAAAACCCTTCGAACCGGCCGGGTTGGGGGAAACCGCGCTCAGCCATCGAACACGTCGTGAAGATTGGCCCGGCTGACCTTCGCGACCGGTCGGTCGAAATGCACCCGGCCGCCCTTGAGGGCGACGACCCGGTCCGCATAGGCCGTCGCATGGGCCATGTCATGCGAGGTGTAGAGCAGCGTGATGTCATGCTCCCGGCACAGGGTCGAGAACAGCTCCATGACGTTGCGGCCGGACACCGGGTCAAGGCTGGCGGCCGGCTCGTCGGCGATGAGAAGCCGGGGCCTGCGCACCAGCGCCCGGGCCACGGCGACCCGCTGCTGCTGTCCGCCCGACAGGGTATCCGCGCGCAGCATCGCCTTGTCGGCAAGGTTGACCGCGTCAAGCGCCTCCATCGCCCGGCCGCGCCAGTCTTCCGGCGCCAGGCTGTGGCAGAAGGCGCGCCAGCTGCCCGCCTCGCCGAAAAGCCCGTGAATGACGTTCGACAACACCGAGCGCCGGCGCACGAGGCAATGTTTCTGGAACACGAAACCGGTCTGCCGCCGCGTCCGGAGACGTTGCGCCCGGCTCGCCTGCGGGCCCACCGGCTCGCCAAAACAGGTCAGTTCGCCGCCGGTGATCGGATGCAGCCCGATCAGGCATTTCAGCAGCGTCGACTTCCCGCTGCCGTTCGACCCGATCAGCGCAACCCTCTCGCCCGCCTCGATGCGCAGGTCGACCCCGTCCAGCACCACGGCGCGCCGGGAATACGCCTTGCAAAGACCGCGCGCCTCGATCAGCGGCTCGGGCACGTCCCGGGCGGTCGCTTCGGCAGGCCGGATATCTGTCAGGTGGTCGAGCATGTCACCCTTTCGGCGATGGCAGGGCCGGGGGGCCGCGGGCCCCCGGGCACGTGGTATGCAGCCGGGCTCAGTTGCCCACGAAGGCGTTGGTGTCGACGCCGATGGTCTCGTACATCGAGCGGACGTAGTCGTAATCCTTGTCCTCGACCTTGGTGAGGAAGAAACCGCCCTTGTATTTCTGGTTGTCCTCGCCGGTCAGGATCGCGCTCATCAGGTCGGCGCCGTGATCGACGAAGGCCGCCTTGACGTCGGCAATGGTGGCGTCGTCGAGGTCGGAACGGGCAACGAGGATGTCGTTGGGCAGGTCGCGGCCGCGGGCCACCACGGTGAAGGACGTGTCGGGAAACGCCTCGCGGATCCGCGACAGGTGCCCCTCGTTCATGCCCACCGCCTGCACGTCACCGCGGATCAGCGCCTCGACCGCCACGTTGCGGGCGATGATCTGGGGCTGGTAGTCGGTGTTGTAGGCAAGCCCGAAATCGGCCAGAACCTGTGCCGGTCCAAGGTGTTGCGAGGTCGAGCCGACCGAGCCGAAGGTCACGGTCTTGCCCTTGAGATCCTGCACCGACTTGATCGGCCCGTCGGACAGCGTCACGATCTGCGCAAAGTAGTTGGGGCGCTGCCAGGCGGTCACGATCTTCGCCTTGGTCAGCTCGTTGATCACCACGTATTCGGCCGGGCCGGTCAGCACCAGGTCGACCTTGTCCTGGTTCAGCGCCTCGACCGCGGCGGTGCGGGAGCTGACGGGGAAAAGCTCGATATCGTGGCCGGTCAGCTCTTCGAGCTTGGTTTCAAAGGCGCCGAATTCCTGTTGCAGCGCTTCGAGACCCTCGATGTCGGTCACGGCGAATTTCAGGCTTTCGGCAGTGGCGGGGAAGGAGGCCGCGACGGTCACGGCGGCGGCGGCGAGCAGGGAACGGATCATGGTCCTCTCCTAATTTGTCCAGGGTTGTGTACACAGGAACGTCACACGGCAATGGCATAGGGGATTCGATTGAAGCTTTGATGACAGGCGGATGGTGACGTGAAGATGGTGTGTGACTGGACGATCAGCGGCGGCACGGTACTGGGCCCCGAGGGATTCGCGGCAACGGAGCTGCACGTGGCAGACGGGCGCATCGCCGGGGCAAGGCCCCCGGGCGCCGCGCGCCACGATGCCACCGGCGCCTGGGTGCTGCCGGGGATCGTCGACCTGCATGGCGACGCGTTCGAGGCCATCGCGCAACCCCGGCCGGGCGTGCACATGCCCTATGGCCTGGCCTTTGCCGAGGCCGATGCCCAGATGATCGCCAACGGCATCACCACGGCCTATCACGGGCTCACCGTCTCGTGGGAGCCGGGCCTGCGCGATATCGGCGTCACCCGCCGCCTGCGCGACGCGCTCGAGGCGGCCGGCCCCGCGCTTACCTGCGACACGCGCCTCAACATCCGCTGGGAGACCTTCGCGCTGGATCATGTCGGCGAGGTGCTGGGCTGGCTCGACCGCCGCCCGGGCGACATCCTGTCGATCAACGACCACACCACGGCCAATCACAAGCTCGGGACGGACAGCAACAAGCTCAAGCGCATGGCCGCCCGGATGGGCCTGACACCGGAGGGGGCCAAGACAGAGATCGACCGGACCTGGGAACGGCGGGACGAGGTTCCGGCGGCAACCGACCGGATCTGCCGCGACGCGCTGGCCATGGGCCGAACACTCCTGTCGCATGACGACGCCACGCCGGAGGATCGCGCGGCCGGCCGGGCGCGCGGCGTCACGGTAGCCGAGTTCCCGCTCAGCGAAGCCGCGGCACGGGCGGCCCGCGAGGCGGGCGAGCACGTCATCCTCGGGGGGCCGAACGCGCTCAGGGGGGAAAGCCACAACGGGGCGCTTTGCGCGACCGGTGCCATCCGGGACGGGCTGTGCACGGTGCTGGCCTCGGATTACTACTACCCCTCGCCGCTACACGCCGCCCTGCGCCTGCATGACGCCGGCATCCTGCCGCTGGAAAAGGGCTGGAAGCTGGTCTCGTCCAACCCCGCCGCCGCCGTCGGGCTGGACGACCGCGGCACGCTTGTCCCGGGCCAGCGGGCCGATTTGCTCGTGGTGGACCGTGAAACGCGCAAGGTGAGGGCGGTCTTCGTGAACGGACGAAAGGTGCTTGCCCGTGACTGATCTCTCGCCCGACCGTGCCGACGAATTCGGCCTCGGCACCCTTGCCGCCGAAGACTATGTCCCCCGCGCCACGCGCGCCATCTGGTTGCAGATCTACGACCGCCTTGCCCATGCCATCGACCAGCGGCTCGTCGCCCCGGGCAGCCGGCTTCCGGGCGAAGTGCAACTGGCCGAGATGTTCCGGGTCAACCGCGTGACGATGCGCCGGGCGCTGGCGCTGCTTCAGGTCGAGGGACGGCTTCAGGCGCGCCGGGGCGTCGGGATCATCGTGCGGCAATTGCCCCGCACCTTCGTCATTCGCAACGACATGCGGTTTTCCGACTCCCTCGTGGGCGCGACAGAGGAGGTGACATCGCGTGTCCTGCACCTGGCCCGCACCGCGCCCAGCCCCGAGGCGGCGCAGCTCTTCGGGCTCGGGCCAGGCGAGCAGGTGATCGCCCTGCACCGGGTGCGGCTGCTCGATGGCGGGCCGATCTATTTCACCCGCAAGGAACTGCCCGCCGCACGGTTTCCCGAGTTTGAGCGGGTGTTCGAGGAAACGCAGTCGGTCAGCGCCGTTTACAAGGCCGCGGGCGTCCCGTGGTTCCGCCGTGCGGAAACGCGGGTGCAGGGCGGGCTCGCCCGGCCCGACGAGGCGGAGATCCTCGGCATCAATGCCAACACGCCCGTACAATACGTGACGGCGATCAACCGCGCGCCGGGTGGCGAGGCCATCGAGCTGGGACGCGGGTGCTGGCCGATGACAAGCGTGGAATTCGTGTTCACCGACGCGGACAAGCCGCGCGGATGACGGGGATCGACACGACCCGTCGGCCCTGATCTCGGCACTGCCGTTGCCGCGCCGGTCTGGCCTCAGAGCTCGAACTCGGTTTCGATATCTTTGTTTTCTCCCGATACGCCAACCAGGTGATTTTCGATCTCCCGAACCACCGACCGCGTGACCGGCGGAATCGTTCGGCCGACCCGCGCGATCTTCCAGACCTTCCGCCAGGCCACCGGCTCCTCGAGAACCGCGAAGACAACGCCCCTCGCCTCGGAATTCCGTGCCGCAAGCGCGGGTGCCGTCGACACCGCCAATCCGCCCTCAACCAGCGACCACATCAGGTGATAGGACGACACCTCGTACCGCGGCAACTCCACGCATTCCGGCAATTGCGGGATCATCGCCAGGATCGGCGCGGTCGCCGTTGCGTCCGTCACGCCGACGAAATCCCTGTTCTCAACGTCTTTCCATGTCAGCGATCCGTTGACGGCAACCTTGGCCAAGGGGTCGTCACGTTGCATCACGAGGCCGAGCCGGTCGCGGAACATGGGTTCGAAATTCAGTTCGGCCTCGTCCCCGTCCTTGCTGCCGAACCCGAGGTCCACCTCGTTACGTCGCACCAGCCGCCTGACCTCGTTGGAGTTGCCCTCGTGCAGTTGCACGCGGATCCCGGGGTGGGTTTCCTTCAGCGTTTTCAGAACATTCGGAATGATCTGGGACGCCACCGAACTGACCACCGCCAGCCTGACACAGCTGTTCCGGGTCGCCGCGGTCAGACGGATATCGCGAATGGCAAAGTCGAAATCTGTCACCAGCCGCTGGGCCACCGGGAAAAGATCCGTCCCTTCCGGCGTCAGCACCACCTTCCGCGTCGTCCGGTCGAACAGCGAAGCCGCGACGATATCCTCGAGCTGCCGGATCGTCATCGTCAGCGAGGGCTGCGACAGCCGCAACTCGGTCGCCGCGCGGGTGAAATTCTGATGCCGGGCCACGGCGAGGAAGGCCCGCAAATGCCGGATTGTCGCCGTGTAGGCCGGGCCCGACGCGTCGGTTTTGGAGACTGTGGCAGAGGACATGGGGGCCTTCCTTGCTGATTGATAGTCACTGTCTATGTAACCGGTAATTTTTTCAATTTGAATTATCTTTATCGCCTGTGTTGAATGACGGCAGACATCGAGCAGTCGATCGTTTCGAACACGCTACGCAACCGCCACAGTCCAACCATACCGGTGCGATTGCCGGTCATGGGGCCGTGCCCTTGCGGCGCGCAGGATGCCGGCCCGCGTGGCCACAGACCAAGGAGTTGACATGGGAGCCGCCGAGACTTTCCCCGAGATACAGAGCTTCACCTCGTACATCGACGGCGGTTACCGTCCTGTCGGCGGAGCCGAGGTGGCGCTCATCGACCCGGCCACGGGTCATGCCTGGGGGCGGTCCTACTGCGATGATACCGTCGTGGATGCGGCGGTGGCCGCCGCCCGGTCCGCCTGGGCCGGCGAAGACTGGATCAGCACGACGCCCTACGAGCGCGCGGCCCTGCTGCGCCGGCTTGGCGCGCTCATCCGCGAGAACGCTGCCGACCTCGCGCTTTACGAAAGCCTTGCCAATGGCAAGTCGAACGCCGCCACCACGGCCGAGATGACCGTGGCGGCCGACTGGTACGACTACTTCGCCAGTGCCCTCGAAACCATCGACGACAAGCGCCGCCCCGTGACGCGCACCGCCGAGGCCGTCATCACGCGCGAGCCGATGGGCGTGGTGGTCGCCATCACGCCTTTCAACGGGGCCCTGTCGCTGGGCTCTTGGAAGGTCGCACCGGCGCTCGCCATGGGCAACGCTGTCATTCTCAAGCCGCCGATGGAGGCCGCGGGCTCAAGCCTGCGCCTCGCTGAACTTGCGCTCGAGGCGGGCTTTCCCAAAGGTCTCGTCAACACGGTCATCGCCGACGCGGAGACCAGCGAGCGCCTCGCCACCCATCCGGGCGTCGACATGGTGTCCTTCACCGGCAGCACGGCCGTCGCCCGCACGCTCGGCGCCAAGGTGACCGGTGCGCTCAAGCGCTTCGTCTGCGAAGCGGGCGGCAAGTCGGCGCATATCATCTTCGAGGATGGCGACATCGACAATGCCGCCATCGCCGCCACCCATGGCGCGTTTTCCGGATCGGGCCAGACCTGCGTCGCCGGATCGCGATTGCTGGTTCACCGCTCCGTTTACGACGCGTTCCTGAAGCGTTACCTCGCCTCGATCGCCCGTATCCGGCTTGGCGTACCCTCCGACCCGAAGGCCCATCTCGGGCCGGTGGCCAGCCGCAGGCAACACGAGAAGATCATCGGTTTCATCGAGGAGGCCCGCAGCGAAGGCGCCAATATCCTGGCCGGGGGCGGCGTGCCCGACATGGGCGCGGAAAACGCCGGCGGTTACTGGGTCGAGCCGACGGTCGTCGCCGATGTCAGCCCCGACATGCGCATCTGCCGCGAGGAGATCTTCGGCCCGGTGGTCACCGTGCATCCCTTCGACACCGAAGACGAGGCCGTCGCGCTGGCCAACGGCCTCGAATACGGGCTCGCCGCCGGCTTCTGGACGCGCGACATGTCCCGCGTGCGCCGCGTGTCGCGCAAGCTTCAGGCCGGCAGCATCTGGGTCAACACCTACCGCGCCATCAACCTCCGGGTGCCGTTCGGCGGCTACAAGCAGTCCGGGCTTGGGCGCGAAAACGGTGTCGAGGCGCTCGACGAATTCTCCCAGGTCAAATCCATCGTGCAGGAATACGGCCCCGCCGCCGACCCGTTCGCCACCTGACGCGGCCAGACAGATATCCCGATACATGCAAAAGGAACCGAAACCATGCTGATCATCGACGCCCTTCAGTACAACAACCCGGAACGCGCCCGCTTTGAAGAGTGGCGCGACGGCGGCGTGGGCTGCGTTCACGTCACCCTCGCGATCTGGGAAAATGCCCGCGAAACCCTGACGGCCATTGGCCAGTGGAACCGGCATTTCGAGGAGCATGCCGACCTGATCGCGCTGGCCACCACCGCCGAGGAGATCGAGGAGATCGCGGCCTCCGGGCGTACCGCCGTGGTCTACGGCTTCCAGGATACCTCGCCCTTCGAGGACGATATCGAGCTGATCGAGATCTTTCACCAGCTCGGCGTCCGCATCGCCCAGCTCACCTACAACGTTCAGAACCGCGTCGCCTCCGGATGCTGGGAGCCCGACGAGCTTGGCGTCTCGAAATTCTTCGGGCGCAATGTCATCGAGGAGATGAACCGGCTCGGCATGGTCGTCGACGTCTCCCACTGCACCGAGCAGACCTGTTTCGACGCCATCGAGTATTCCTCCCGCCCCATCGCCGTGACCCATGCCAACCCGCAGGAATTCGTCGGCACGGATATCGAGCTGAACCGCCGCAACAAGTCGACCGAGCTGATCCGCAAGCTGGCCGAAACGGGCGGCGTCATCGGGCTCAGCAACTATCCCAAGATCATGAAGGACGGGTCGAACTGCACGCTGGACACGTTCCTCGATATGATGGCCTGGACCGTCGATCTCGTCGGCGCCGACACGGTCGGCCTTGGAACCGACTTCTACGACGGCTGGCCGGAAAGCCAGATCAAGTGGTGGCGGGCAGGGCGCTGGGCACGCGAAAGCGCCATTCCGATCAAGGGTTTCTCGGACTGGCCCGCGTGGTTCAGGAATTCGCGGGATTTCCCGAACATCATAGAGGGCATGCAGAAACGGGGCTTTTCCCAGGCCGAGATCGAGAAGATCGTTGGCGGCAACTGGCTCAGGTTCTTCCGGGACGGGTTCAAACCGGCATCGGCCGTTTCCTGAGCCAGACGGGTAGGGGCGCGATAGCCAGAGCAGGAAGGAAACAGGTGACGCATGCACGGATCGGATGAAACGGATTACGACGTGATCGTCGTCGGCGGCGGGCATAACGGGCTCGTCTCGGCGGCCTACCTGGCGCGGTCCGGACTGCGCACCCTCTTGCTGGAGGCCCGCGACATCCTTGGCGGGCCCTGCGGCACCTACGAGTTCATGCCCGGCTACAAGGCCGCGTTCACCAACTCCCCGGGCAGCTTCGAGAAGAAGTTCATCGAAGAGCTCGACCTGCCCGGCTTCGGCCTGGAATTCGTACAGACCGATCCCACCGTGCTTCAGGCGTTTCCGGCCGGAGCCTTCGTCGGCTGGCGTGACCGCGACCGCGTGGCCGAACAGCTGGAGGCCCGTGTGCCGGGCGAGGCGGACAGGTACTTCGGCCTCATGTCCGACCTCGAAACGCTGGCCTCTCACCTCGGGGTCTCGGTGTTCGAACCCTCGCCCCCGATCGCCGAGATCGCGCGCCGTGTTCCGCCCGGGATGGAAGCCCTGTTCGAACGGGTCTTCTTCGGAAGCCTGCGCCAGCTGCTCGACGAGCGGCTGAAATCGGACGAGGCGAAAGCGCTTCTGGGGATGCTGGCGATCAATGCCGCCGCCAATCCGCCATCCGCGCCCGGCTCGGCCATCGGCCTGATGATGCGCCCGATCTCGCTGGCCTCCTACGCCTCCCTCGCGGCCGACGATCCCCGCGCCGCCCCCTTGCGGGGCTCCACCGGCCTTCCGGTTGGCGGGATGGGGGCGATCATCGACGCGATGGCGGCCTCGATCCGGGCGGCGGGCGGACAAATCGAAACCGGCGTCCCGGTCCGGCAGATCCTGCACCGCGACGCGGCCGCCTCGGGTGTCGTTACCGCCGACGGCCGGACGATCACGGCACGGAACATCGTCTCGGCGATCAACCCCAAGACGACCTTCGCCGACCTTCTCGACGATGATGCCGTCGGCGCCGACTTGCGAAGCGACATCTCGGCCCTGCCGATGCGCGGTTCGGCCTTCAAGCTTGCCATCGCGCTCGACGGGCTGCCCGATTACAAGGGCCTGCCCCCCGGGCTTGCGCCGGAGGAGGCGGCGAAGGTCCAGTTCCGCATCGCCCCCTCGCTGGATTACATCGAGCGCGCCATTTCCGACGGTCTGGCCGGCCGGCTGGCGGAGGCGCCAATCCTCTGGGGGCTCATCGTGTCGGAGACGTCCCCCGACCTCGCGCCGAAGGGCCGGCACCTGCTCAGCGTCAACGCATGGCACGCCCCCTATTCGCCCAAGGACGGCCGCTGGCCCGACCTGGGAGAGACCTTCGCCGATCGCTGCATCGACACGCTTGCGGGCTTCATGCCCAACCTGCGCGACCGGATCGTCGACCGTTCCTGGCTCGACCCGGTCCAGATCGAGGCCGAGCTTGGCCTCGTCCAGTCCAACATCACGCATGGCGACATGCTGCCCGGCACGCTTTTCGGCGGCCGGCCGCACCGTGACGCCCATGACTACCGCACCCCGCTTTCCGGCCTCTACCTGTCCGGCGGCGGAACATGGCCCGGCGGGTATGTCTCCGGGCTTCCGGGATACAATGCCGCGCGGGCGGTCATCCAAGACAACAATCGAACATAGAAACGGAGGACGCCATGGAATTCCTGGTAAACATCAAACTTCGCTGGTCGGACGACATGGATCCGGCCCTCAAGGAAAAGGTGACGCGCGACGAACGCGCCCATGCGGCGGAGCTCGCGAAGCAGGGGCATCTCGTTCGCATGTGGCGTGTCCCGGGCCGGTTCGAGAACTGGGGTATCTGGCAGGCCGCCGATGCCTCGGAACTGCACGAGATCATCCTCAGCCTTCCGGCCAACCCGTGGATGCACGACATTGTCGTCCTGCCGCTGGCCCGGCATCCCGTCGACCCGGTCTCGCCCCCCGAGATGGTCGCCGCGAAGTAAGCTCGGTGGCCGCGCGCAAAGAATGATCAGGGATACCGATTAATATGCCAAATAATTGGATTTGTGAATTGAACCGCGCCGCTCATACTGAACATGCCGCCGGAAACACCCGTCCGGCCGCAACAGCAAAGCCAAAAATCGAACGCATCTCAACGCGTTCTGTCAACAGGAGGGAAACATGCCCAATTCAACTGCACTGATGCAAGCTTGCAGGCGTGCGGCGGTGGCGATCTGCCTGGCCGCCACGGTCACTCTGCCGGCGACGAACCTGCACGCCCAGGAAATCACGATCGGGTCGGGCGGGTCCATCCCGCCGCTCGATCCGCACCGGGTCAGCGGGACGGTGGCACTGCGCGTTATCGACGCGATTTACGAGCCGCTGGTGCGCGAAGACCTGTCGCAGTCGACGGGCAGCGCGCCCGAGATCATCCCGGCGCTGGCGTCCGGCTGGGACGTTTCCGAAGACGGGCTGACCTATACCTTCCAGATCCGCGAGGGCGTGACATTCCATGACGGAACGCCCTTCGATGCCGCCGCGGTACAGGCCAATTTCGATCGCCTCATGGACAGCGAGTCGCCGCTCTTCGATGAACGCGCCAGCGGCAACCTCGCCTTCATCACCAACTGGATCGAAAGCACCGAAGCCGCCGAAGACGGCACCTTCGTCATGACGCTCAAGCGTCCCTTCTCGGGCATGCCCCGCCTGCTCAGCGACCGGCGGATGTCCATCATCAGCCCCGGCGCGATGGAAGCCAATCCCGGCGATGAACTGGGCTTCGCGCCCTCCGGCACCGGGCCCTTCTCGCTCGAAACCTTCGACCAGGGGCAATCCATCTCGCTGAACCGGAATGCCGGCTACTGGGGCGGCGAGCCGAAGCTCGAGACGCTGAACTTCCGCCCGATCATCGACCCGAGCGCGATGGCCATCGCCATGCAGACCGGGCAGGTCGACGTGATCCCCAGCGCCAGCGCCGAGCAGGTCACGCAGCTTGCCGGCGACCCCTCGCTCGAGGTGCAGTATCCCGATCCGGCAAATTCCTATTTCATCCGGCTCAACACGCGGGCCGAATACACCGACGACGCCAAGTTCCGGCAGGCCCTGAACTATGCCGTGAACCGCGAGGCGATCGCCGCGCTGTTCGGCGGCCAGGCGGCGCCGCTCGGCTCGCCCGTGCCAAACGGGAACGAGGTGCGCACCCAGTCCGAGGGCACGGTGCCCAGCTACGGCCATGACCCGGAAAAGGCCAGGGCCCTTCTGGAAGAGGCCGGCGTCGAGCTTCCGGTCACGCTCAACATGCTTTCACCCAACAGCGGCCCGGGCTTCGGCCTTGCCACCCAGCTCATGACGCTGGTGCAGCAGGACCTTGCGGCCGTCGATATCAACCTGCAAACGCAGTACATGGAGTTTTCCACCCTGCTTTCGACCACCCGCGCGGGGCATGCCGATGACATTCACGGCGCCTATAACGGCTGGACGACGGGGGCGGATGCCGCCTATTGGCTCGAGCGGATGTTCGGTGGCAACCAGCGCCCGCCCAACGGCGTGAACCGCGGCTGGTACCAGAATGACGAGGTCGACGCCCTCTTCACCGAAGGCCGCAGCGCCGTCGAGGCCGAGGAAAGCGCCGCCGCCTATGTCGAGGCCGCCCGGATCGTGGCAGAAGACGCGCCGTGGATCTTCCTCTACCAGGATCGTCTGCCGCGGATTGTCCGGACCTCCGTCAAGGGTATCGAGCCCGTCGGGTCCGTCTATCTCGACTACGCCAACATTTCGGTGGACTGAGCCGGCAGGCTCGGTCCCATAACTCGAAGGAGATCAAGACATGATGCAAGGATGGCGAGCCAGGATTGGCCAGATGCGGCCGGCCACGGCCATAGAAGGCGCCGAGGAATGGCGTACCGTCGCGCCGACGGGCGTGGCCTTCGCAGACGCCCGGACGATCGTCCGAAAGGTCGATGACGAAGGGCTGAAGGAGATGATGTCGCAGGTTCTCGAAGCCTCCCGGCAGCTCGCCACCGCCAAGGTCGACCTGATCGTGCAGTGCGGTGCCCCCGGCACCTTCCTGCGCGGGAAAGGCCACGACGAGCAGGTGGTCGAGGAGATCAAGGCCGAAACCGGCATCCCCGCGATCACCATGATGCAGGCCATGATGGAAGGCCTGCACGCGCTCGACGCCAAGAAGATCGCGGTCGGCACCATCTATTCGGACGAGGTGAACGCCAAGATGACCGAGTACATGGAAGCCCACGGCTTCGAGGTGGTCGGCATGGACGGTCTTCAGATCACGGACCCCTACGAGGCCAGCCTTCACGACGCCGACAGTGCCTATCGCCTCGGGCGGGACGTGTTCCGCAAGTCGCCGGGCGCGGATGCCATCCTGATCTCCTGCGGCACCTACCGCAGCTTCCCGATCATCCCCTATCTCGAAATGGATACCGGGGTTCCGGTAGTGACCAGTAACCAGGCGACACTCTGGCACGCGCTGCGTACTCTTGGCCTGCCGGACCAGATTCCCGATCTCGGGCAACTCTGGACGGCCGCCTGACACCAGCCAACGAACGGATGCCACGATGACCGACTTCGCCTCCACCACCGAAAAGGACAGGGCCCGGCTGCTGCCGGTCCTGCGGCGAAGCCTCGGCAATACCAGCTTCACAATCGGCTTCACCCTGGTGTCGATTGTGGTGCTGGCGGCCATCCTCGCCGATTTCATCGCGCCGCACGATCCCAACTTCGCCAATCCCGTCATCCGCTACACGCCGCCCCTGACCGACGGATACCTGCTGGGAACCGACGAGCTTGGCCGGGATATCCTCAGCCGTCTCATCTACGGCGCGCGCATGGCGCTGGTGGTGGCGATCTTTCCGACCATTATTGCCCTGTGCATCGGCGGGCTGCTGGGCCTGATCGCGGGCTATGCCGGAAGCATCTGGGACACGGTCGTGATGCGGTATTTCGACATCATGTTCGCCTTTCCCGGCATCCTGCTGGCGCTGGGCATATCCGCCGCGATCGGCCCGGGGCTGAACTCGATGATCATCGCGATGGTCGTGGTCACCATCCCCGAATTCGGCCGCATCATCCGGGGCGTCGTCCTCGGCGTGCGCGAAGAGCTGTTCGTCGAGGCGGCGCATGTGCTGGGCTACAGCCACACGCGCATCCTGTTGCGCCACGTCCTGCCCAACGTGCTTGGCCCGGCGCTGATCTACGGCACGCTCCAGACGGGGCGGAACGTCATCCTCGCGGCCAGCCTGAGTTTCCTCGGCCTGGGCACCCAGCCGCCGACGCCGGACTGGGGTCAGATGCTGAGCGGCGGGCGCACCGCGCTCGCCACGGCCGGCCACGTGGCCACCATTCCCGGGCTCGCCATCGTTTTCCTCGCCGTCGGCTTCAACCTGCTGGGCGACGGCATCCGCGACCTGCTTGACCCGCGCGCCCGCCGCGGCGGCAACTGAGAGGACCGGACCATGTTCGCATTCATCATCCGGCGTCTCCTGCAGATCATTCCCGTGATCATCGGCGTGACCATTGCCACATTCTTCCTGACCTGGCTCATTCCCGGTGATCCGACCAACGTGCTGCTGGGGCCCGGTGCCTCCGAGGAATCCCGTGAACGGCTGAGGGACTCGCTCGGTCTCGACCAGTCGCTGGTGACGCAATACCTGATCTACATGGGCAACCTGCTCACCGGCGATCTCGGGCAATCCATCTCCTTTTCCTCGCCGGTCTCGGAGGTGCTGTTCCGCCGGATGGGCAACACCGCTCTTCTGGCGGGCGCGGCGATCTTCGTGGCCTCCGTCGCGGGCATCGCGGCCGGCACATGGGCCGCGCTTCGGCCCGGCTCCTTCCGCGACCGGGGGCTGACCATCGTCGTTCTCTTCCTCAACAGCATGCCCTCCTTCTGGCTCGGGCTGGTGCTGATCCTGATATTCGGCCTGCATCTGCGCGTGCTGCCGGTCAGCGGCATGCCCGATCCGCAATCCGGCCTGCTGACATTGCTGGCTCACATGGCCCTGCCGACGATCACGCTGGCGGCCTGGTCGCTCGCCGCCATCGCCCGGATGACCCGGTCGGCCGTGCTCGAGGTGATCAACAACGACTACGTCCGCACCGCTCGCAGCCGCGGTGTAAGCGAGGCCCGTATCGTCCTGTTCCACGCCCTGCCGAACGCCATTCCCGCGGTGCTCACGGTGATCGGCATCCAGATGGGTTTCCTCTTCAGCGGGGCCGTGCTGACGGAAACGGTGTTCTCGTGGCCGGGTGTCGGGCTTGCCATGTTCCAGGCCATCTCCAGCCGCGACATCCCCCTCATCCAGGGAGGTATCCTGATGCTCGCCCTGATCTTCGTCCTGATCAACCTGATCGTCGACGTGCTCTATGTCTACTTCAACCCGAAAATCCGCCTGAACTGATGACAGGGAAGACGCAGATGACCCATCCAGCACAGCCGGTCGAGCCGATCCTGTCCGTCGACGGGCTGAGTGTCAGCTACGGCTCGGCACGACAGCCCCTGAACGTGGTGAAGGACGTCTCGTTCGACGTCGCGCCCGGGCAGGTGCTGGGCATCGTCGGGGAATCCGGCAGCGGCAAGAGCCAGACCGTTCTGGCCGTGCTGCAGCTCCTGGCCGAAGGTGGCCGCATCAGCGGCGGCCAGGTCCGCTTCGAAGGGGCCGAGCTGCAATCCCTCTCGCAGCGGCGGATGCGGAAAGTCCGGGGGCAGGGGATCGCCCTGATCTCGCAGGATGCGCTGTCCTCGCTGAATCCGTCGATGAAGATCGGCCGCCAGATGGCCGAGCCGCTGATCGCCTATGACGGCCTGTCCGCCTCCGCGGCCCGGAAACGCTGCACCGAGCTGCTCGACCTTGTCGGCATCCCGGCGCCCGCGCATCGCCTCGAATCCTATCCGCACGAGCTTTCCGGCGGGATGCGCCAGCGCGTGCTGATCGCCATGGCCATAAGCCGAAACCCCAGGGTGCTGATCGCCGACGAGCCGACAACCGCGCTCGACGTGACGATCCAGGCGCAGATCATCAACCTGATCGACGACCTGCGAAAGGAACTGGGCATGGCGCTGGTGCTGATCACCCACGATCTGGGCGTGGTTGCCGGCATCGCCGACCGGATCTCCGTCATGTATGCCGGGCGGATCGTGGAAACCGCCACGACCGACCAGATATTCGCGGCCTCCCGGCACCCCTATACCCGCGCCCTGCTCAGTTCGATCCCTAAACCCGACCAGCCCAGGGGCGAGCGGCTGAAGCCGATCCCCGGCCTTCCGGTCGATCCTCGTGAAGATGTACGCGGCTGCGCCTTCAACCCCCGCTGCACCCACGCGCTCGCCTCCTGCACCGAAAGCCTGCCGGCCATGATCGCGGCGGAAGACGACGGACAGCACCTGTTCCGCTGCCCGGTCGACCCGTTCAGGCTGGCCGAGGCCGAGGGCCCCCGGGCGCGCCTGCAAGGCAACGGGGGAATGTCATGAACCAGCCAGCCATCACGCAACGTCGGGCCGCAACCGGCAACGCCGTCGAAATCCGCGACCTTCACGTCCGGTTTCCCGTCCGCAGCGGCCTTCTGCGGCGCCCGGTCGGCGCGGTTCACGCCGTGGATGGCGTGAGCTTCGACATCCCCGAGGGCCAGACCGTCGGCCTCGTCGGGGAAAGCGGCAGCGGCAAGACGACGACCGGCCGGGCGCTGCTGGGGCTGTCACCCGCCAACGCGGGGGCGATCCGGCTTTTCGGCAAGCCGCTCGAAGAGCTCGCGACACCGGAAAAGGATCTGCAGAAACTGGGCCAACTCGTGTTCCAGGATCCCTATGCCAGCCTCAACCCCCGCCTGACGGTGGGCTCGACCCTTTCGGAAACGCTCTATGTGCACGGCCTCTCGGATGGCGGCGCCCGCAAGCAAAAGGTGCGCGACCTTCTCGACCAGGTGGGACTGCGCCCCGAGATTGCCGATCGCTACCCGGTCGCCCTGTCCGGCGGGCAGCGTCAGCGGATCGCGATTGCCCGCGCGCTCGCGGTCAACCCGCGTTTCATGGTGCTCGACGAAGTGGTCTCCGCGCTGGACGTGAGCATCCAGGGCCAGATCCTCAATCTGCTCCTCGACCTTCAGCGCGAACATAACCTGACCTACCTGTTCATCACGCATGACCTGAGCGTGGTCAGGTACGTGTCGCACAAGGTCGTGGTGCTCTACGGCGGCCAGATCATGGAAGAGGGCCCGACCGAGGCGATCTTCGGTTCGCCCCGGCATCCCTACACGCATACGCTTCTCTCGGCCCTTCCGGTGCCGGATCCGGTCGTTCAGCGCGCCAAGCGGGGCCTGGAAATCCGAACGGAACCCCCGAGCGTGACAGATCCGCCAGACGGGTGCCGGTTCCAGGGCTCTTGCCCGTTCGCCGACGACACCTGCCGCAGCGTCGCGCCGGGCTTGCGCCCCGCGCCGTCCGGACAGCGGGTGGCGTGTCATCACTTCGAGTCCATCGACATCCCGAGCGACCAGATCGGTATTACCCGGGACGTGTGAGCCTTGAGGCCCACGTCCCGACAACCGAGACGTCACAGGACAAAAGCCAGTTATAAGCGCGATCGGCCCGGCCAGCCCGGGCAGGTCTTGATCAGGTCCACGGTCCGCGTGGGTCACTGCGCCGGGTATTGGGAACACGGCTTTCCGAGATCGGCGGCGCGGTCGTTTCCCGGGCAACCCGGGCTTGTCCTGCCATGGCGCGCAAGGCGGCCACGCGGTTCTCGGTTGCAGGGTGGGTCGCGAAAAGCCTGTCGCGCTTGTGCGCGTGAAGGGGGTTGATGATGAACATGTGCGCCGTTGCCGGGTTACGCTCGGCGGCGGCGTTGTCGATCCGGGCGGCTCCGGCAGCGATCTTCTCAAGCGCCGCAGCCAGCCATAGCGGTTCGCCGCAAATCTCGGCGCCCGCCTTGTCGGCGGCGTATTCGCGTGTTCGGCTGATTGCCATCTGCACCAGCGCGGCGGCCAGCGGTGCGAGGATCATGATCAGAAGCGTGCCGATCAGCCCGAGACGTTCCCGTGAGCCGCCGAAGAAGAGCGCGAAGTTGGCCAACATCGAAATCGCACCGGCGAAGGTGGCGGTAACGGTCATGATCGCGGTGTCATGGTTGCGGATATGTGCAAGTTCGTGCGCAATCACGCCCGCAAGTTCTTCGCGGCTCAGGCTGCGCATCAGGCCCGAAGTGACAGCCACCGCGGCATTTTCCGGGTTGCGCCCCGTGGCAAAGGCATTGGGCTGCGGCGTATCGATCAAGTAGACCCTGGGTTCCGGCAGGCCCGCCTTTCGCGCGAGGTCGGCGGTCATGTCATGAAGTCCCGTGCTGTCACCGCGGGTCACCGGCCGGGCATTGTGCATGCGAAGGACCATGCGATCCGAGTTCCACCACGTGTACGCGTTCATGGCGGCCGCCGCGGCGAGAGCGATCACCGCGCCGCCCCAGCCGCCGAGCAGGTAGCCAATTCCCATGAAAAGCGCGGTCATGGCCGCCATCAATACCGCAGTCTTCACGTAGCCCATGTTCGTCCTTTGGAAAGTTACGCCTCGGCCTCAATGAGATATGTGTGGGTTTTCAGAGAGTACAAGCGGTCTTGGTCGTCACGGCAGAACGCGCTCCGGCAACCCCTCCTCTGGCATGTTTCTCCCATACATCTGGATTATGGAGATCATTGAAAACAGATATTTCCGGAATGGCTATCGATCCTCTTAGATACCGGGGTTTCCGCTTCCAATAGATGTTGCTGCCATGCATGACCTTGCCGACAAGTACAAAGATATCCGTGACGGCGTGCGCGGGCTGTGCGCGCAGTTCCCGCCGGAGTATCACCGGAAGGTGGATGCCGACCGCGGATATCCGGAAGAGTTCGTCGAGGCGCTGACGCAAGACGGATGGATGGCGGCCCTGATTCCGGAAGAATACGGCGGGGCGGGCCTGGGGCTCACAGAGGCCAGTGTCATCATGGAAGAGATCAATCGCGCAGGGGGCAATTCCGGCGCCTGCCACGGGCAGATGTACAACATGAACACGCTGGTCCGGCACGGCTCGGAAGAGCAGCGGAAGAAATTCCTGCCGCAGATCGCAGAGGGCAAGCTTCGGCTTCAGTCGATGGGCGTGACAGAACCGACCACGGGCACCGACACCACCAAGATCAAGACGACCGCGGTCAAGAAGGGAGACCGCTATGTCGTCAACGGCCAGAAGGCATGGATCTCTCGCGTGCAGCATTCGGATTACATGATCCTGCTGGCCCGGACCACGCCGCTCGACGAGGTGAAGAAGAAGTCCGAGGGGCTGTCGATCTTCCTTGTCGATATCCAACAGGCGATGAAGAGCGGCATGCAGGTCAAGCCGATCGCCAACATGGTCAACCACGAGACCAACGAGCTTTTCTTCGACGATCTCGAGATACCGGAAGAGAACCTGATCGGCGAGGAAGGGAAGGGGTTCAAATACATTCTCACCGGTCTCAACGCCGAGCGCGTCCTGATCGCGGCGGAGTGTATCGGAGATGGTTACTGGTTCACCGACAAGGTGACCGAATACGCCTGCGAACGCCAGGTCTTCGGCCGGCCCATCGGACAGAACCAGGGCGTGCAGTTTCCCATTGCCGAAGCATATATCGAGGTCGAGGCGGCCAACCTCATGCGCTACCGTGCCTGTGCCCTTTACGATGCAGGCGAACCGTGCGGCGCCGAGGCCAACATGTCCAAGTACCTCGCCGCAAAGGCCAGCTGGGAGGCGGCCAATGCCTGTATCCAGTTCCACGGCGGCTTCGGATTCGCACATGAATACGATGTCGAGCGCAAGTTTCGCGAAACGCGGCTTTACCAGGTCGCGCCGATCTCGACCAACCTGATCCTGTCTTACGTGGCCGAGCATGTGCTCGGAATGCCGAGGTCTTTCTGATGCTTCCCCTGGAGGGCATCGAGGTTGTCGCCATCGAACAAGCGGTCGCCGCGCCCTTCGCTTCGGCCCGGCTTGCCGATGCCGGCGCGCATGTGGTCAAGGTCGAACGGCCCGAGGGCGATTTCGCCCGGGGCTACGATGATGTCGTGAAGGGGCAATCCAGCTATTTCGTCTGGCTGAACCGCGGCAAGGAGTCCTGCACGCTTGATCTTGCGTCGGAGGAGGGGCGCGCGGAGCTGGAGAGGCTGCTGGCGCGGGCGGATATCCTCATCCAGAACCTCAAGCCCGGGGCGCTCGAGCGGTTGGGGTTCGAGACGGCGCGGCTACGTGCCGAGCATCCGCAGCTCATCATCTGTTCCATCAGCGGCTACGGTGACAACGGTCCGATGGCAGACCGCAAGGCCTATGACCTTTTGATCCAGGCGGAATCCGGGCTCTGCTCGATTACCGGCGGGCCAACGGAACCAGCCCGGGTGGGCATTTCCATCGTCGATATTGCCAGTGGTGCCACGGCCCATGCTGCCATTCTCGAGGCCCTGATCCGTCGGGGGAAGAGCGGGGAGGGCGCCGAGATCAACGTGTCGATGTTCGGCGTGATAGCGGACTGGCTGGCTGTGCCATTGCTCAACCACGAAGGTGGCAACAGCCCGCGGCGTGTAGGGCTCGCCCATCCTTCCATTTCGCCCTATGGCGCCTTTCAACCGGGCAGTGGCCCGCCGATCCTGATCTCCATTCAGAGCGACCGGGAATGGCGTATCCTGTGCCGCGATTTCCTAGGCGCACCGGAGCTGGGCAGCGACCCGCGGTTCGCCACGAATGTCGAGCGCGTCCGGAACCGCGAAGAAACCGACGCGCGCGTGGCGCGGGCCTTCTCCCGGTTCAGTGCTGAAGAGGCCATCGCCATCCTGTCCCGCAGCCAGATCGCCTTCGCTTCGGTCAATGACATGGCCGGGCTGGCCGCACATCCGCACCTTCAACGTGTGACCGTTGACACCCCGAACGGACCGGTCAGTTTTCCCGCGCCTGGTTTCGCGTTCGTCGGCGAACCCCGTCACTATGGGCCCGTGCCGGCGCTGCCCCGGAAAACCTGAAGAAATTGGAGAAGCCCTGACCGGGTAGCCTTGTGGCGGCTGGCGTCTTGCGCCATGTCGCCACGCCTTGGTTGGGTCGTACGAAGGTCATAGGTCCGCGATATACCAGCCATCGAATTTTCTTATTTCTATTGGCGGCACTATGATGGTTCAATTTCAGCAGGGAGAAGCCGCAAAGGCTATAAAACCTAGGGAGGTAAGCCATGATTTCGAATACCGCAGCCGTGCTGCGCGCCGTCACGTTATGTGCGGCCGTCTCGGCCGCATCGGTCGCTTCGGCCGGTGTCGACGAGTTGCCGCAGGACATTCAGGACAAGCTCTACAATCCTGACCTGCTGGACCCGAACCAGCCGATCGGCGACAGCGCCTATCGCGATTTTGTCGCCAAGAACCCGCCGCCATGGACGATCGGCTATGCGTCGTCCTATGCCGGCAACACGTGGCGTGCAGCGGTGATGGAACGGCTTCAGAACGAGATCATTCCCAAGTGGAAGGATCTCGGCATGATCGACGAAGTGATCATCACCCAATCGAACCTGAACGATTCCACCCAGATCCAGCAAATCCGGCAGCTTGTCGACCAGGGGGTCGACGCGATCGTGGTCTGCTGTTCCAACCCGACCGCGCTAAACGCGTCGGTCGAGTATGCCTACAACAATGACGTGGCCGTGTTCTCGGGCATCGGCTACCTGACCAGCCCCTATTCGGTGAACTCGTCGGCGAACTTCGTCGTGGGCGGCCGGATGATGGGCGAGTGGATGGCCGAGGAGATCGGTGGCGAGGGCCGCGTGCTGAACGTCGAAGGTATCCCCGGCGCGTCCGCCTCCGATAGCCAGAACGTGGGTATCGAGGCGGCGATGGAGGAATACCCTGATATCGAGGTCAAGGGCCCGATCGCCGGCATGTGGACCGACCAGGTCGCGCAGGCCGAGGTTCAGCGCTGGCTGGCCACCAACCCCGGCAAGCTGGACGGCATCCTGATCCAGTCGGCCTCCGAACTCGGCGCGCTGCGGGCCCTGCAGCAATCGGGCCGTCCGATGGTTCCGATCACGATAGGCTCGGAAATGGGGGCGCTGTGCTACTGGCGGAACAACCCCGATTACGTCTCTGCGGCGATCCATGCCTGGCCTCCGGGTGACGATTTCGAGATGATCTGGAACATCATGATGCGCACGCTTCAGGGGCAGGGGCCGAAGATCCAGTCGATCCTGACAACGCCCGTCAAGATGACCAAGGAAGAGATGATGGAAGCCATTCCCGAGGATTGCTCCGAGCAGTCGGCGGGCTGGTACCACCCGGGCATCGAGGAATGGGCCGGCAAGGACTTCCTCGACAACTTCTTCCTGCACCCTGCCGATCCGGAAGCCTACGATCCGGCCTCCCATCCGGCCGCGCAGTAACCGTTGCAGACCCGGCCGCCGTTTGCGCGGCGGCCGGGTCGAAAACAAAACTGTCTGAAAATCCCGGAATTCGTGGAATACTGACCCGAGGGGGAGGTCGCCGTGGCTACTGTAGCGGCTGAAATCATCGACGTGCGCAAGACCTTCGGTCCGACCGTGGCGCTTGACCGGGTCAGTCTTCGTGCATTTACCGGGGAAGTTCACGCCATCATCGGCGGCAATGGCTCGGGCAAGTCGACGCTGGCCAAGGTTATTTCCGGGGTGCTGGTACCGGATCAGGGGCAGGTGTCGATCTTCGGCAAGTCGGCCACGAACCCCTCGGAATCCCGCGCGCTGGGCATTGCGAACGTCTACCAGGAAGTGCTGGTGGCCGATGAATGCTCGGTCATCGACAACCTCTTCCTCGGTGCTGACGGGCTGTTCTCGACAGCGGAGCCTTACGACGCACGCTATGCCCGGGCCGAGAAAATCATGCGCGAGCTGCTGGGCTTCGACCTGGATCCGGAAACGATCGTGGGCGAGCTTCCCCTGTCGATCAAGCAGTGGATTACCATCGCCCGCGGCATGCTGACGAACCCGCGCGTGCTGATCCTCGACGAGAGCTCGGCCGCGCTCGATTTCGAGGCGACACAGCGACTGTTCCGGAAAATGCGCGAGTTGACGGCGCAGGGCTGCGCCATCTTCATCGTGACCCACCGGATTGCCGAACTCGTCCAGATTGCCGACCGCGCCACCGTGCTGCGCGACGGCGTGTCGGTGGGCACGCTGAACAAGGAAGAGATCACCGAGGAACAGATCCTGCACCTGATCGCCGGCCCAGAACGTGAAAGCGCGCATTCCACCAGCAAGCCGGTCGAAAAGCAGGCCGAGCGCCCCGTTCTTCGGGCCAACGATATGCGCGTCTGGCCCGATACCGACGCCTTCGATTTCAACCTCTACCCGGGCGAAGTGGTTGGCGTGACCGGGCTAGATGGTCAGGGGCAGGCCGATTTCGTCCAGGCGCTTGCCGGCATCGAACCGGCTTTGAGCGGATCGATTCATACCGTGCATCACGGCGTGGCCGAACCGATCTTCGATCTCCATAGCGCCCGGCACAACGGAATCGCGTATGTCTCGGGCGACCGGAAGAAGGAAGGCATCTTCCCGAACCTGTCGATCTACGAGAACATGTGCCTGTCGATCTACTCGGAATATGCCGCCGGCGGGCCGTTCAATTTCGTCAACCGGCAGAAGCTCGACCCGATCTTCGAGCACGAGACCGGTAACCTTGCCACCAAGATGGGCGACCCGGGCAACCTGATCACGTCGCTATCGGGTGGCAACCAGCAGAAGATCCTGATCGCGCGGTCCTTTGCCGAGCGGCCGCGGGTGCTGGTCCTGAACGACCCGGCGAGGGGAATCGACGTGGGCGCCAAGCTCGATCTCTACCGCAACCTGCGGGCCTTTGCGGCGCGGGGTAACGCTGTGGTGTTCCTGTCGTCCGAGATCGAGGAGTTCATCGACCTCTGCAACCGTGTGCTGGTGTTCCGCGGCGGTGTGATCTCGTCGACCTTCGAGCCGCCCTTCGACCCGCATGTCATTCTGAACGCCACTTTCGGCCGCAAGCTTGATGCGGCGATGCCCGGCGAGGATAACCACGAGGAACGCAAGGTCGTCGTATGGCGCCCGCGCCACGAGGCCGGCCGCCCGGCCGCGCGCCCGGTGCGCATGCGCCCAGACATCAACAGGAGGATTTCCATGAACCAATCGGGCTTCCTGCTGCTGGCCCCCGATATTCCACAGGGCAGCATCATTCCGGACCGGTATTCCGAAACCAACAAGCGCTCACCCGCGCTGGAATGGGAAGGGGTGCCGGAGGGGACGCAGAGCTTCGCCCTGTCGGTCACCGATCCCGACCTGCCACCGGAGTTCGAGTTTCCGCGCAGCTTCGCGCACTGGCTGGTCTACAACATCCCCGGCGATGCGCGCAGCCTGAAGGAGGGCGCGTCGATGACGTCGGCGATGCCCTCGGGTTCGCAGGAGCTGAATCCCGATTTCGTCACCTTCGGCATTCCCGGCTTCGGCCGCGGCTATGGCGGGCCATGGCCGCCGGACCGGGCGCACCGCTACATCTTCACGCTTTACGCGCTCAAGACGCGGTCGCTCGACCTGCCGCCGGATGCCGACCTGCCGGCCTTCGCACAGGCGATCCTGCCCGTGACGATCGACCAGACAAGTTTCACCGCAACCTATGGCCCGGCCAAAGCGGCGCTGCCCGCGGCCTGACAGACAGGAGAGAACAATGAGCAAATTCGGCAGCAGAAACGCCTTCGACCTGGAGTGGGTCGAGCGCTGGGCGCGCCTTGTGAACGAGGACCGTGTCCTGCCGCGGATCGGACGGTTCTTCAACGCCCGCTTCGTGGTGGGCGTGGACGACACCGACTACCTTCTCGAGGTCCGCAAGGGCAAGATCGAGAAGATATCCGAGGGGCTCGAACCCTCCGACCTCGGTTACGAGTTCGCGCTGCGGGCGCCATCCTCGGCCTGGTCGAAGTTCAGCCAGAAAATGCCGCCGCCGATGTTCAATGACATCTGGGCGATGGCGCACCCGCTGCACAAGCAGCTTCACATCGAAGGCAACCAGCTGACCTTTTGGCAGAACCTGCGGGCGCTGACCTGGATGCTGGCGCTGATGCGCGAAGTTTAAGGAGAGCGAGCCATGAACAAGCATGATCCGATCGTCGGCCGCTACGTCTACATCACCTGCCAGGGCAAGACGTACCGGACCTATTACGAAGAAGCGGGCGAGGGTATCCCGATGGTCTGCCTGCACACCGCCGGCGCCGACGGGCGCGAATACCGCCATCAGCTCAGCGACCCGGACATGAACTCGAACTTCCGG
>Ga0189287_100171_pt1 | contig 33181 bp, 32 predicted proteins | sample UW86minimetaG_FD_130319 | JGI IMG/M metagenome (GOLD analysis project Ga0189287, IMG submission 130319) | Marine microbial communities from the Costa Rica Dome - UW86 mini metaG | ecosystem: Environmental > Aquatic > Marine > Oceanic > Photic zone | place: Costa Rica: the Eastern Pacific... | reverse complement strand
GGCCGCTCGCGTCGCCACCTCGTAGGCCATCACCATCGCCCGAAGCGCCTGTGGCCCGGTCAGCTCGGGGTGCCGCTCGGCATAGGCGAACAGCGCCGGCACCACGGCACAGCCGATATGACCCTTCGTCGGATAATACCCGTCATGCCCGTCGAGGTTGTCGATCTGCGTCGCCAGTGCCCAGGCGGCCCCCGGCATACTCACCACCCGCCCGTCGAACAGCATCGGCGCGGCATACCGGCCCGCACCCGCCCCGTGGAAATCCACCGCGAAATCCCGCGCGATCCGTCCCACCTCCAGCCGCGTCGCACCCGCCGCCACGCCCAGCGTGTCGATCAGCAACGTCGCGGCATGGCGCATCACCGGCTCCGGCACGGCCAACTCACGATCCAGCGCGAATCCCGCGATCCGCGCGATCTGTTCCGCCCCGGGCCGGGCAATCGGGCTGAGGGGGCGGTTCATGGCATTGGCCTTTCAATAGAGGAGAGGGAGGAGACGATATGGAACACAGGGGCATCTGTCATGGCAGGCCCTCCTTTCCCCCCGATCCTTCCGGAGCGCGCGCCGCAAATCCATGTCATTTGCGACACCCGCCGTCGCCCGCGGGCCAGCTTCAGAGTCCTCGGCGGAATTCACGCCGCCGTCACGCCCGCAGCGGGAACAATGTCAGCCTGTCGCCTATTGCTGAACCAGAGAGCGGAAGCCGCGCAAACGGGGATTCGGCCGTCACGACCTCCCGATCGCCGTCTCGCTCACCAGCCGCATGCCAAGATGCGCCGGGGGCGAGCCGACAGCGCATCCACCCCGCGCCGGATCGCGGATGAGGTAGGACATCGCGGCGACATGCTCGCCGCCAACGAAAAACGCCGGACACCGCGCCGGATCGACCGGACCGGACGCGCCGGAATAACACTCCTGCGTCCATTCCCAGACGCTGCCGTCAAGATCCGCAATGCCCTCGGGAGAGGTCGAGAAACTGCCCCGCGGCTTCAGCGCCCGCGGCGTCGAACCCTCGGTCAGGTAGGCCGACGCCCAGGTAAGCGACGGGTCGGTGAAAATCGGGTCGGCCTTTTCCGGCAGAACGGCGGCCGCCATCTCGCTCCACTCGCCCGCCGTGGGCAGGCGGAAGGCGGCGCCGGTCGCCTGGTTGATCCATCGAAGGTATTCGCCCACATCGACATGGCTCAGGCCCGTGGCCGGCGTCGTCCCGGCCGCCTGCCCGGGCCGCACCCGCAGTCGAAGGCTGCAACCGCCCCTGTCGTGACAGGTGTTCCACTCGGCCACCGTCACCTCGTATTTCTGCACGTACAGCAGCGCGCCGGTCGACAGGGTCACGGGGCTCGGCGCCATTTCCGGCAGAAGCGCCGGGTCGTGCCCGGCGCCGCGCCCGTTCAGCGCGGCGCCGAGAAGAACCGCCGCAAGGACCGTCAGCGCAACCAGAAGAAGGGACGCCTTCAGGCCGGGCTTGGGGATCCTTGCGGCGGTCATGTCAACGCTCCCGTCGCTCAGCTTTCGAAGGGTCGCGGTTCAACCACCTGTTCCATCAGGGTGTTGTTCCACTCGCCCTCGACGACGAAATGCGCCGTCCCGCCCAGCATCGCGCCGATGATCAGGTTGTGGTTCACGTAGGCATAGACGCCCGGCTGCTCGAAGGTATACATCGCCGCCGCCGCGCCACCGCCGCGCACGAACCACGTCTCCATCCCCGTCAGCGGCGGATCGGTGAACGAACTTTCCCAGACATAGTTGCCATGCCCGCCGATCAGGTGCGGGCGGCTGTCCACGTTGCACGAGTTGTGGACCATCAGGACCGTCTCGCCGACCTTGGCCTTGAGCGCGTGTTCCCCGGTCAGCGCACCGACCGCGCCGTTGAACACCTGGTGCGTCGGCACGAGCGACCGCATCGCCTCCAGGCTGTCGGCATAGTCGTCGCCGGCGGCGTCATAGCTCTTGTAATCGCCGCTTTCGTCCATCGGCAGGTAGTAATCCTGCTCACCGATATAGGCGATGCTGTCATAGCGCAGCGGATTGCCCTGCGCGTCCTTCAGCCCGTCGCGCGGCAGCACCATGATGGCGCCGTTCATGCCGTGGGTCACGTGGTAGGGGATCATCGCGCCGCCCGGGGCACAGTGATAGGTGAAGCAGCCGGGCTTCGTCGCCTTCCAGCGCAGCACGCATTCCTCGCCGGGGTAGACATGGGTCAGGCCACCGCCGCCCAGCGCGCCGGTCGAGGCGTGGAAGTCGATGTTGTGCTCCATCATGCTGTCGGCCGGGTTGCGCAGCGTCAGCTCGACCATGTCGCCCTCGTGGACGATGATCAGCGGGCCGGGCACCGAGCCGTTATAGGTCAGGGCCCAGACACTGGCGCCGGTATCCTCGTCGACGACCATCAGCCGTTCCTGGGTTTCCATGGTGATCTCGACGATCTTCGGGCCGCCGGTGGCCACCTGCTCGTGCTCGGGCGCGAACGGAGGCGCGACAAGCTCCTGTTTCACGCGGGTGTAGCCGGACAGGTCGGCGGGTTTCGCCTTGGCTTTCGCCTCCGCCTCGGCCTTGATCACGTCGGCGCCGGGCTGGCGCGGCGTCGGCACGGGGGCGCGGCGCGGGGTGGCAAAGGCAGCGGCCCCGCCCATGGCGGCGGCACCGGCAAGCATCGAGCCGCGCAGCACGTTGCGGCGGCTGACCTGTTTGAGGCCGGGATTGAGTAACTTGGTCATTATGTCCTCCATCGGGTCTGGTCCCTGGGACCCGCCCCAGCGGGGCGGGCCGGGACAGGTTGGGTCAAAGGTTGGAAAGCTGTTCCTCAAGGCGTTCCTTGGCTTTCTTCGGCACGCGGCCTTCGAGGAAGCCGTCGGGCGCGGCCTCGACATCGCCGACGGCGATGGTCATCACCATGCCCATGGCGTAGTGCGGCTTGCACATGACCGCGTAGAGGCCCTCGGTCTCGAGGGTGACCTCGATCTCCTCGTTGATCTTGCCGGCGAAGCCTTCGGCACCATCGGGGATCATGCCCTTGACGGTTTCGGCGTTGTGGCCCTTGCTGGCGGCCACGAACTTGATCGTGTCGCCGGGGGCGGCGGCCACGAAGGCCGGCTCGAACACCATACGGCCGTTTTCGCCCTTGTTGAGCATCTGCACTTCGTGGGTTTCGGCGAGCGCGGCGCTGCCCATGAGGGCGGCGAGGGCGAGGCCAGTTGCCAGTGTGCGGAACATCGTCTTGTCCTTTCAGGTTTTCCGTTGTCGTCTGGGGAGTGTTCTAGCGATTTTCGCCGGGCGGACTTTGCGCTGGCGCAAACTGCCTGCGCTTCCGTGACGTCCTCCGAAATCGCGTGAACTTCGGCCGATTCACCGGTAGACTCGAAGGCCAGATGACGGATAACGCGCCCCGGAAAACCCTCCCCCGTCTCGACGAAAGCCTGCTGACGCACATGCCCCCCTTCTCGCGGCTGGAGCGGCGGCAGATTCGCGAGATTCTCGACCAGGCCAGCTCGCGCCGGTACGACGCGGGCGTCGCCGTGTTCGACGAGGGCGCGCCGGCCGAGCGGTTCTTCATGCTGCTCGATGGCTATATTCGCGTCGTCAGGGTGACGGCGACGGGCGAACAGGTGATCGCGCTGCACATTCCCGCCGGTCAGCTGTTCGGCATCGCCAGGGCCCTTAGGCGCGACACCTACCCGGCCACGGCGGTGACGGCGGCGGATTCCATCGCGCTGAGCTGGCCCATGCGTCTTTGGGACGAGTTCGTCCGGCAATACGACGGGTTCGCCACCGAGACCTACAAGACGGTCGGCCAGCGCATCGGCGAGATGAACACCCGCATCGTCGAGATGGCGACCCAGCAGGTCGAGCAGCGGGTGGCCAACGCGCTCCTCCGCCTGATCAACCAGACCGGCCGCAAGGTGCCCGAGGGGATCGAGATCGACTTCCCGATCACCCGCCAGGACCTGTCGGAACTGACCGGCACGACGCTGCATACCGTCAGCCGGCTGTTGAGCGGGTGGGAAAAGCAGGGGCTGGTCAAAAGCGGGCGCAAGCGGATCGTGGTATGCGACGCGCACCGGCTCGTGGTGATCAGCGGGGCGCAACTGCCCTGATCGCGTCGAGGATTTCCTGAAAGAAGGCGTCTTCGTCGAGCCCGTATTCGGCGCAGGCATCCATCACCGTGTGGAACGGGTTCACCAGGCAGCCGACGCACAGCATCCTGTGGCGCAGGAAGACGGGGATCGTCTCGGGCCAGTGGTCCATCAGTTCGCCCAGGGGCAGGTCGGGGTCGTCGGGGCGGGGATTGCGCATGGGCTATTCCTTTCGCCGTCGACGATAGGCGGGCGACCTGTTGCGAACGTTGCGCTGGCGCAAACTTCCCCCTCGCCGATCCGGTTAACCCTTCGGGCATCGTGAACCCAAGGGAGGCCGAGACATGGCTGAAATCCTGACAAAGTCGCGGGCGCGGAACGTGTTCTACGGAGGATCGCTGTTCTTCGTGGCCGTCTTCGTCGCCCTGACCATCCACAGCCACAGATACGTGGTGAACGCATCAACCGCTGGCATGCCCCTGACCGAGGAGGTCGCGCTGGGCAAGCATGTCTGGGAAAGGCATTCCTGCATCAACTGTCACAGCCTGCATGGCGAGGGCGCCTATTTCGCCCCGGAAGTGGGCAACGTGATGACCCGCTGGGGCGTCGCCGACGACCCGGAAGGCGCCTACGAAATCCTCGACGGCTGGATGAACGCCCAGCCCAGCGGGATCGAGGGGCGGCGCCAGATGCCGCATTTCGAACTGACCGAAGAAGAGATGCGCGGGCTGGCCGAGTTCCTGCGCTGGGCCGACCAGACCGACACACAGGGCTGGCCGCCCAATGACGCCGGCTGAACCCGGGACAAGGAGAAAAACCATGAAATATCAATCGCAAAAGGTGGCGCTGGCGTATTTCGTCTGTGCGATCGCCCTGTTCGGCATCCAGGTTCTTGGCGGGCTGCTGGCCGGGTGGGTCTATGTCTCGCCCAACTTCCTGTCGGAGCTGCTTCCGTTCAACATCATCCGGATGATCCACACCAACGCCCTCATCGTCTGGCTGTTGCTGGGCTTCTTCGGGGCGGCCTACTTCCTCGTTCCGGAAGAATCCGAGCGCGAGATCTTCTCGGTCAAGCTGGCCTATATCCAGCTGGCGATTCTCGTCATCGGCACGCTTGGCGCGGTGGGCAGCTACCTTGTCGGCATCCACGGCGGGCGCGAGTTCCTCGAACAGCCGCTCTGGGTCAAGTTCGGCATCCTCGTGGCGGCGGTGATCTTCCTCGTGAACATCTCGCTGACCGTGCTGGCAGGGCGCAAGACGGCGATCACCAACGTGCTGCTGATGGGGCTGTGGCTTCTGTCGCTCCTGTGGGTCTTCGCCTTCATCAACCCCGAGAACCTGAGCCTCGACAAGATGTACTGGTGGTTCGTCGTGCACCTGTGGGTCGAGGCGACGTGGGAGCTGGTGATGGCCGCGATCCTCGCCTTCCTGCTGCTGAAGCTGACCGGCGTCGACCGCGAGGTTGTCGAGAAATGGCTCTATGTCATCGTCGCCACCGCGCTCTTCTCGGGCATCCTCGGCACCGGGCACCACTTCTACTGGATCGGCCTGCCGGGCTACTGGCAGTGGATCGGCTCGATCTTCTCGACCTTCGAGGTGATCCCGTTCTTCCTGATGATGTCGTTCGCCTTCGTCATGGTCTGGAAGGGGCGCAAGAACCACCCCAACAAGGCGGCGCTCCTGTGGTCGCTGGGGTCTTCGACCGTGGCCTTCTTCGGGGCCGGTGTCTGGGGCTTCCTGCACACGCTGCACGGGGTGAACTTCTATTCCCACGGCACCCAGATCACGGCGGCGCACGGGCACCTTGCCTTCTACGGGGCCTACGTGGCGCTCAACCTCGCGATCTTCACCTACGCGATGCCGATCCTGCGGAACCGCGAACCGTACAACCAGGTGCTGAACATGGGGTCGTTCTGGCTGATGACGGGTGGGATGGCGTTCATGACCTTCGTGCTCACCTTCGCCGGCACCATCCAGACTCATATGCAGCGCGTGGTGGGTGACTATTACATGGACGTGCAGGACAGCCTGTCGGTCTTCTACCTGATGCGCTTCGGCGCGGGGGCGGCGGTTGTGCTTGGCGCGCTCCTGTTCATCTACTCGATGCTGGTCGTACGGCGGCGCGAGGTGATCGCGCCGGGCCCCGCCAACCCTGTTCCCGGAGAATGAGCGATGAATATGGAAACCAAACTCACCCTGCCGTTCTACCAGCCCACCGGCCGCGAATGCGACCTGTTCGAGACGGCCCATGACAACGGTTTGCCCCTTCTCCTGAAGGGGCCGACCGGCTGCGGCAAGACCCGCTTCGTCGAGCATATGGCGGCCCGGCTGGCCAAGCCGCTCCATACCGTGGCCTGCCATGACGACCTCTCGGCGGCCGACCTGATCGGGCGCTACCTGCTCAAGGGCGGCGAAACGGTCTGGGTCGACGGCCCGCTCACCCGCGCCGTGCGTGAAGGCGGGATCTGTTACCTCGACGAGGTGGTCGAGGCCCGCAAGGATGTCACCGTCGTCCTGCACCCGCTGACCGATACCCGCCGCACCCTGATGATCGACCGGACGGGCGAGGAACTGGTGGCGCCGGCGGGGTTCATGCTCGTGGCCTCCTACAACCCCGGCTACCAGAACGTGCTCAAGCGGCTGAAACCCTCCACCCGGCAACGGTTCCTCTCGATCTCCTTCGACTTCCCCGATCCGGAAACCGAGATCGCCGTGGTCGCCGCCGAAAGCCGGCTGGAACCGGGGCGCGTCGCGCCGCTGGTGCGGCTGGCCGGGCATATCCGGCGGCTGTCCGGCATGGACCTCGAGGAAGGCGTCTCGACCCGCCTGCTGATCTACGCCGCGACCCTGATCGCGGGCGGCATGGGGGTCATCCCGGCGCTGGAGGCCGCCATCATCGAACCGCTCAGCGACGAACCGGACGTGCAGCAGGCGCTGCGCGACCTGGTCGAGACGATCTACGGGTAAGCCCCATGCACCTTCTCGATCTCATGGAACCGGAAGAGACCGTCGGCAACCTCTGGCACGACATGGCCAGCCGGATCGGCGCCGAGGTCACATACCCGCAGGCGAGCGTCGCGCTCGCCTCGGTCCGCCCCAGCCTCGCGGTGCTGTTCCGCTCGCTGGGCGGCGCGCCGGGGGTGGAGCTGTCCGAGGCCGCGGCCACGCTGGTGCGCCACCGGCGGCCCTTGCGGCGCAAGCTGGGTGCCGAGCGTGATCACGAATGGGTCGCCCGGTTCGACGGCGAACGCCTGGCCCTGCCCCCCTTCATCGCCGCCTTCCCCGAACGCGGGCTGAACCGCGCCGCCTATTTCTGGCTGACGGCGCTGGCGGCCGGCTCGGACATCGCGGCCTTCGATTTCGCGGTGGATGGGCCCGCCTTCGACTGCGCCCAGATCCGCGCCAACATCGCGGCGGCCGACACGGCCTATGCCGCCTGTCCCGGCCTGCGGCAACCCTACGAGCAGATGGCCCGGCTCTGCTGCGAGGCGCGCCCGGCGCTCCTGCGCCCCGCGCCGGAGGCGGCGATGGAAAACGCCATCCTCGACCAGCTCTGCGGCACCGCGCCGGCGCTCGCGCCCGCGCCCGCCGCGCGCCGTTACATGCCCGCCGCCCCCGTCCCGATCTGGCTGCGCTTCGCCACCCCGGGCGCCGGCGCCGCGGCGGCCGACGAACAGGCCGATCCGGCCGCGCCCCCGCCCACCGCCGCCCATACCAGCCGCAAACCCGGCCAGCGCAAGGACCAGGATCAGCAGAACCGCAAGGACAGCTTCATCATCCACCGCTTCGAATCGATCCTGTCCTGGGTCGAATCCATGAACATCAACCGAAGCGTCGACGATGACGACGAGGACAACGCCCGGAAGGCGGCCGACGATCAGGACCAGGTCACCCTGTCGAAACAGGACCGCAAGACAGCGACCCGCCTGCGCCTCCATCTCGATCTCTCGCCCGCCGATGCCGAACACGAGGCGCTGGCGGGCGCCTACACCTATCCCGAATGGAACCACCGCAGCCGCAGCTACATGCCCGGTCACTGCCGCGTGCTCGACGCGCCCGCTCGCCCGTCCGGCACGCCCTTCCGGCCCGACACCCGCCGCATGCGCGAGGTCCGCCGCCAGTTCGAGGCGCTGCGCCCGCGGCGGATCCTGCAACCGCGCCAGGTGGACGGCTCCGAGCTCGACCTCGACGCCCTGCTGACCGCCCGCGCCGACCTGGCCGCCACCGGGCGCGGCTCCGACCGCATCTGGCAATCCGCCCGCCAGACCGAGCGCGACCTCTCCGTCGCCTTCCTGATCGACACCTCCCGCTCCACCGAGGCCGCGATCGGCGACACCTCGGTGATCGAGGTCGCGCGCGAGGCGATGGCGGCGCTGGCCGGCGGGATCGACGCGGCGGGCGACCGGCTGGGCATCTGGGGCTTTTCCTCGCTGCGCCGCGACCGCGTGTTCCTGGCCCGCTGCAAGGGGTTCGACGCCCCCATGTCGCCCGAGATCACAGCCAATATCGGCGCCCTGACCCCCGGCCACTACACCCGCCTCGGTGCCGCGATCCGCCATGTCAGCGCCCAGCTCGCCGACCAGCCGAGCGCCCGCAAGCTGCTGATCGTGCTGACCGACGGCAAGCCAAACGACCTCGACCATTACGAGGGCCAGCACGGCATCGAGGACAGCCACATGGCCGTGCGCGAGGCCCGCAACGCCGGGCAAAGCCTGCACGGCATCGTCATCGACGAGGACGGGCAGGACTGGTTCGCGCGCATCTTCGGGCGCGGCGGCTTCACCCTTCTGCCCGATCCCGAACGCCTGACCCGGGCCCTGCCCGACATCTACCGCACCCTGACACAGGAGACCTGACATGCGCAGCCTGATCCTTCCCTTCGCCACGCTCTTCGCCTCGCCCGCCGTTGCCAAGAGCTTCGACCGCCCCATCCCCCAGGCCCAGTCGGCCACCGCCGAATTCTGGTACGCCATGGCCTGCATCGCGCTGATCGCCGCCATGATCGCGGTGCAGCAACTGGTCTCGCGGCGATGACCCGGCAGGGGTGGCCCACCCGGCGCATCGCGCTGGCGCTCTACCCGTTCGGGGCCGGCGCCGCGGCGGTGAACGTCTTCTTCGCCTCGCTGATCTTCAGTTGGGTCGGCGGGCCGGTCGCCTCGACCGCATGGTCGCTGGGGCTGGGCTGTGCTATCGGGGCCCCCGCCACGTGGTATTTCGCCCGGCACATCCGTCACCTGATGGACATGGCCGACGAAAAGGAGGCGTCATGAAGATCGACATGCAATCCGGCAACCCGGCAATCGACGCGACCGACCTGGCTGAACTGCTGGGCCTGACCCCGGACCAGGTGAAGGAGCGGATGCGCGACGGCCGCATCACCAGCCGGCTGGAGCACGGCGAGGACGAGGACGCCGGGAAGATGCGGCTCACCTTCTTTCACGATGACACGCGCGTCCGGCTGACCTGTGCCGAGGACGGGACCGTCCTCAAGACCATGCGCACCAGGACAGGGGTACGATGATGGCAAGTACATCGGCAGACCAGGTGCGGGCGTGGCAGGGGCCGGCGCTTTTCAGCTTCGGGTTCCGGCCCTTCTTCCTGTTCGGCGCGCTCTGGGCCGTCGTGGCAATGCTCCTGTGGCTGCCCGCCCTGTCCGGGGCGATCACCCTGCCCACGCGGTTCGGCGCCGTCACCTGGCACGCGCATGAATTCCTCTTCGGGTATCTCGGCGCCGTGCTGGCCGGGTTCCTGCTGACGGCCGTACCCAACTGGACCGGCCGCCTGCCGATGGTGGGCTGGCGGCTGGCGGCGCTCTTCGCCCTCTGGCTCGCCGGCCGCGTGGCGGTGCTGGTCTCCGGCCTCCTGCCTCCGGCGGCGGCCCCGGTCATCGACCTCGCCTTTCCGCTGGTGCTGGGCGGCCTGATCCTGCGCGAGATCCTGGCCGGCCGCAATTGGCGCAACCTGGTCGTGCTGGCCCTGCTGGCCGCCTTCACGCTCGCCAACGGGCTTTTCCACGCCGAGGCGCTCTCCGGCGCCTACGCCCCCCAGGGGATCGGGCTGCGCCTCGGCCTTGCCACCGCCATCATGATGATCGCCGTCATCGGCGGGCGCATCATCCCCTCCTTCACCCGGAACTGGCTGGCGAAACAGGGCAACCCCGCGCGCCCCGCCCCGCCGATGCAGCGCTTCGACAAGGTGGTCCTGCTGGCCAGTATCGCCATTCTCGCGCTCTGGGTCGCGCGGCCCTTCGAAACCGGGACCGGTGCGGCGCTCCTCGCGTTCGGCGTGTTGCACCTTGCGCGGCAGGCCCGCTGGCAGCCACACCATACGCTGCAGGAGCCGTTGCTGTGGGTGCTCCATGCCGCCTACCTCTTCCTTCCCCTGGGCGCGCTGGCCCTCGGGCTCGATCAGGTCATGGGCCAGCCGGGCACCGCCGGGGCCCAGCACCTGTGGATGGCCGGGGCCATTGGCGGGATGACCCTTGCGGTGATGACCCGCGCCAGCCTCGGACATACCGGCCAGGCCCTCACCGCGAACCGGGCGACGCAGGCGATCTACCTCTGCCTCTTCGCCTCGGTCCTGGCGCGGTTCGGGGCGTCGGTCCACCTCGGGCTGATGCATCTGTCCGGCGCGCTCTGGCTTGCGGCCTTCGCCGGGTTCGTGCTGGCCTACGGCCCGTCGCTCCTGCGCCCGAAACCGGGGAAATGACATGGGATGGACCGGGTTCGCCACCGTCTTCGCGGCCTTCTTCCTCACGCACTCGATCCCGGTGCGCCCGGCCGTGAAATCCCGCCTCGTGGCCGTGATCGGCACGCGCGGCTTCGGGCTGGCCTACTCGATCCTCTCGGTCGCCATGCTCGCCCTCCTGGTCCGGTCCGCCGGCCAGGCCCCCTACGTCCAGCTCTGGCCACAGATGGAATGGCACCGTCATGCCGCCCACCTCGGCATGCTGGCGGTCTGCCTGATCCTCGCGCTCGCCGTCGCGCGGCCGAACCCGTTCTCCTTCGGCGGGGCGCGGAACGACAGCTTCGACCCCGCCCGCCCGGGCATCGTGCGCTGGACGCGGCACCCGATCCTGCTGGCGCTGGCGCTCTGGGCGGGTGTCCACCTGTTGCCCAACGGCGACCTCGCCCATGTCATCCTGTTCGGCGTGCTGGGCGGTTTCGCGCTGGCCGGCCGGGCGCTGATCGACCGGCGCAAGCGGCACCGCCTCGGCACGCCCCGCTGGGAGGCACTCGAGACCGCCCGCAAGGCCGCGCCGCTATGCCACGCACCGCGCTCCCCGATCGCCCTGCTCGTCCGGCTGCTGTTCGGCCTGGCGGCGTTCGCGGCCCTGCTGCTGGCCCACCCCCACGTGATCGGGGTGCCTGCCCTGTAACCCTGCCGAGTCGGAAATGTGCGCTCCTTGAGTGCCCCGGGCCCCGCTATCGGCCAATCCCCTTGGTGCAATATCGCTTATTGGTCCAATAAAAAGGGTATCAATTTTACGTTGAGCATACCGCGACCGTCCTGAATTAGGCAATGTCACGAGTGACAAAACCCTCCGGGCACAATCGAGTCCCACGTGAATTAATGCAAGGATTCCGACCGGTTGGACCGCATCACCCGCAGAAAACGGTAACGTTTTCACCCGTTCCGGCCCGGTTGGCCAATCCCCGCTCTGGCATCGCCAGAGTTTGTCCTGATGTCTGACTTGACAATATGAATTAATTGATGCAACAAATATCGTTACATTTTGCGCTGAGTGCTACGCACTTTCGGGGCGAATGTAAGAAGAGACGCCCGGCGACCCCCGAATAAATCGGATGCGCCGATTGAAGGGCGCCCTCTTCACAAGGGAGGATCTGGTTTGACCGAATTGGCTTGCAGCTGGGCAGGCGGAGTGCACTTGCGAACGGCTTTCTTGCCCCGTGACGTGGCGCGCACCGCAACGCCCTGCCCCGGAACCGCATGCACCGCAAGGCTCGCGAGCCGCCCGTCATGACCCGGTTCATCTTCTTCCGGACGCAGCAGGCGCTGGTGACCGTCTTCCTCGTTACGGCGATCATCTTCGTCATCATACGTCTCGTCGGCGACCCGACGCACCTCATGCTGCCGCCCGAGGCGACAGAGGCCGACCGCGCGCTCCTGCGGGATGAAATGGGCCTGTCCGACCCGATACCGATCCAGTACCTGCGCTTCGTCGGCGACCTCGTGCAGGGCGACATGGGCACCTCCTACCGCTTCCGCCGGCCCGCGCTGGACGTGGTGATGGAACGCCTCGGCGCGACCCTCCTGCTCACCAGCCTGTCCCTCGGCGTCGGCACGCTTGTCGGCATTCCGCTCGGCGTGGCCTCGGCCGTCCGGCGCGACACCGTCGTCGACATCCTCGCCAAGGGCGTCGCGATCTTCGGCCAGGCGGCTCCGCCCTTCCTGCTGGCGCTGCTTCTCGTCCGGCTGTTCTCGGTCGAGCTGCGATGGCTTCCCACCAGCGGGTATGGCAGCTTCAGCAACCTCATCCTGCCGGCGCTTGCGCTCGGGTGGTACTCCGCCGCCGGCATCCTGCGCCTGACCCGCTCCAGCATGCTCGAGGTGTTGGGCTCGGAATACGTCAAGATGGCGCGCATCAAGGGCCTTCCGGCGCATGTCGTCATCTACAAGCACGCCCTGAAGAATGCCTCCCTGCCGGTCCTCACCTTCATGGCGCTCCAGTTCGGCATCCTCATGGGCGGCGCCGTCGCGATCGAGGCGATCTTCGCCTGGCCCGGCGTGGGCAAGCTCATCCTCGATTCGATTTCCAACCTCGACTACGCCGTCGTCCAGGCCGCCGTGACCGTCTCGGCGCTGATCTTCGTCGGCCTCAATCTCGCAGTGGATATCCTCTATGCAATCATCGACCCGAGAATCCGCCTTGGTTGACCAAACCGAGGAACGGCCCCGGCACGTCGACGTTCCGGTTGCAACCGGGGTGACCGACACGAGTGTCGCCGTGAAGGCGGGCCAGCGCTCCACGTTCTGGCTGAAGAAGCTGCAAGTCGGCTTCGCGCTGTGCGTCGTCCTCGTGGTGATCGTCGCCTGCGCGCTCAGCGATGTCCTCGCGCCCTACGACCCTATCGCCATCTCCTTGGGCGCCACCCTCCAGCCGCCCTCGGCCGAGCACTGGCTGGGCACCGATCAGCTGGGCCGCGATATCCTGTCGCGCATCATGAAGGGCGGGCAGGTCTCGCTCCTGGTCGCCTTCACGGCGGTCTTCCTCGCCGGCGTGATCGGCGGGCTGGTCGGGGTCATCGCGGGCTATGTCGGCGGCGTGTTCGACGCGGTGGCCATGCGCCTCGCCGACGTGCAGTTCGCCCTGCCGGCGGTCATTCTCGCCCTCGTCCTCGTGGGCGCGGTGGGCTCGAGCCTGTTCAACCTGGTGATCGTCCTCAGCCTCGCCAACTGGGCCCGCTTCGCCCGCGTGCTGAGAAGCGAAACCCTCTCCCTGCGCGAACGCGGCTTCGTCGAGCTGGCCAAGCTCAGCGACGCTTCGACCACGCGCATCGTGCTCCGCCACATCCTGCCCAACGTCATGAGCACCTTCATCGTGCTCGCCACGCTCGATATCGGGATCATCATCATCCTCGAGGCAACCCTCAGCTTCCTCGGGCTGGGCGTTCAGCCGCCCTACCCCTCCTGGGGCACGATGATCGCCGATGGCCGCGCCTTCCTCGAACAGGCGTGGTGGATCTCGATCTTCCCGGGCGTCGTGCTGATCCTGACGGTCCTGTCGGGCAACATCCTCGGCGACGCGGCGCGCGACCGCCTTTCACCGACACTTTCCACGAAATGGTGATGCCATGAGCCCGCTTCTCAACGTCGAAAACCTCGTCACCTGGATCGCCTCGCCCAAGGGCGTGATCTCGGCGGTCGACGACGTGTCCTTTTCCGTCGACTCCGGCCGCACGCTCGCGCTGGTGGGCGAATCCGGCTCGGGCAAGAGCATGACCTGCCTGTCGGTCATGGGCCTCTTGCCGGAAAGCGGCAAGATCGGCGCCGGGCGGATCGAGTTCAAGGGCGAGAACCTCCTGGCCAAGACCCCGCGCGAGATGGAGCGCATCCGCGGTTCCCAGATCGGCATGATCCTTCAGGATCCGATGACGGCGCTCAACCCGCTCTTCACCATCGGCGACCAGGTCGCCGAGGCGTTCCGGCGCGAGAAGCTGAGCAAGGCGGAAATCCGCGACCGCGTCATCGACGTCCTGCGCAAGGTCCGCATCCCGGCCCCCGACAAGCGGCTCGGGGCCTATCCCCACCAGTTCAGCGGCGGCATGCGCCAGCGCGTGGCCATTGCCATCAACCTGGCCTCGTCCCCCCGCCTGCTGATCGCCGACGAACCGACGACGGCGCTCGACGTGACGGTCCAGCTCCAGATCCTCGAACTGCTCAGGCAGATCCAGGGCGACACCGGCATGGGCATGATCCTCGTCACCCACGACCTGCATCTCGTCTCGCGCTTCTGCGACGATGTCGCGATCATGTACGCCGGCCGCATCGTCGAGGCCGGCCCCGTGAGCAAGGTCTTCAACGCCCCCGAACATCCCTACACCCAGGGTTTGCTCGACGCCGTGCCGACCCTCGACCAGGACGCCGAACGCCTGGCGCTGATCCCCGGCAACCCGCCCACCATGCACAACCTGCCCGGTGGCTGCCGGTTCGAGCCCCGCTGCCCGGTCAGCCTCGGGCAATGCGCCTCCGAATATCCCGAATGGTACCGCCTCGGACAGGACCGCCGCGTCGCCTGCTGGCAGATGAAACAGAGGATCGCATGACACACGCCTTCGTATCCGTCCGCGAACTCACCAAGGAATACCCGGTCGTTACGGGCTTCCTCGGCAAGAAGGCGACCCTGACCGCGGTGTCCGACATTTCCTTCGACATCGGCGAGGGCAAGACCTTCGGCCTCGTCGGCGAATCCGGCTCGGGCAAGACCACGACCGCCCGCATGATCCTCGGCGCCGAGCCCGCGACCAGCGGTTCGGTCAAGATCGATGGCAAGCCGCTGATGAACGAAAAGGGCCGCGTCGACCCGGTCCTGCGCCGCATGATGCAGCCGGTGCTGCAGGATCCCTACACCTCGCTCAGCCCGCGGATGTGCGTGGGCCATATCATCGACGAGCCGCTCAGAACCCAGAAACTGCTCAGCGGAGAGCGCGCCCTGGCACAGCGCGTCAGCGAATTGCTCGACATGGTCGGCCTGCCGCAGGACGCCGCCCGCCGCTACCCGAACGAGCTCAGCGGCGGCCAGCGCCAAAGGGTGGCCATCGCCCGCGCCATCGCCCCGAAACCGCGCTTCCTCGTTCTCGACGAGCCGGTCTCGGCGCTCGACGTCTCGATCCAGGCCCAGATCCTGAACCTGCTGAAGGACCTGCAAAGCGAGTTCAAGCTGACCTACCTGCTGATCTCGCACGATCTCAGCGTGGTCTCCTTCATGAGCGACGCCATCGGCGTCATGTATCTCGGCCGCTTCATGGAAATCGGCCCGAAAGACGAGGTCCTGCGCCGAAGCTCCCACCCTTACACGATGATCCTGAAAAGCGCCGCCTCCACCGACGAGGGCGCCGCGCTTCCGATTTCGGGGGAAATCCCCTCTCCGCTCAGCCCGCCATCCGGCTGCCCGTTCCACACGCGCTGCCCGTTCAGCCAGCAGATTTGCGCAACCACACAGCCCGAGCTCGAGGCCGGCCCCGCCGGCCAGTTCAGCGCCTGCCATTTCGCAAAGGACATCCGCGCCGGGAAACCGGCCGGCACCTGCGCCACCCTCGCGACCGGGGCAATGGGCAGATGACAGTTCCAACAAGGAGGAGGAGAAAACAATGAACATTCTGAAAATCAAGGGGCTGAGGGCCCTCAAATCGGCGGCCACGGGCCTGCTGGCGTCGGTGGCGCTTTCAGGTGTGGTTCATGCCACCGAACCGGCCGTCGACAAGGACACGATCGTCTTCGCCACCGACCGCAACATCGCGATCCTCGATGCGCAGGTCGACAATACCGGCAACTCGGATCGCTACCACTGGCAGCTCTTCGACAACCTCTACACTTTCGACCAGGACGGCCGCCTGACCCCGCAGATCGCCGAAAGCTTCGAGCGTTCCGACGATGGCCTCACCTACACGTTCAAGATCCGCGATGACGTGGTCTTTCACAACGGCGCGGCCCTGACGGCGGAAGACGTGAAATACTCGATCGAGCGCATCCTCGACCCCGAGGTCCAGAGCACGCGCCGCCCCTACTTCGCCACCACGATCGACAGCGTCGAGGTCACCGACCCGTCGACTGTCGTCGTGAACATGGCCAAGCCCGATGCCGTCTTCATGAACAAGGCCGCGGCCTTCATCGCCATCGTGCCCAAGGAATACACGGAGTCGCTCGACTCTCCCGACGAGTTCGCCCGCAACCCCGTCGGCGCGGGGCCCTACAAGTTCGTCGAGCTCAATGTCGGCCAGTCGCTGACGCTGGAACGGTTCGACGACTATTACGGTGAAAAGCCCGGCATCAAGACGCTGGTCTTCAAGTTCATCTCCGACAGCAGCACCCGCGTCAACGCCCTGCTCACCGGCGAGGTGGACATGGCCGACAAGATCGACGCGGCCGATGTGAAACGGCTGGAAACCACCGATGGCATCGACGTCCTGCCCGTGCCCACAGGCAGCCCCCTGCACGTGCGGCTCTACGCCAACGATCCCGACTCCCCGATCAGCGATCCCAAGGTCCGGCTCGCGCTCAACTACGCGGTCGACGAGAACGCGATCATTGAAAGCGTCATGCATGGCGTGGGCGAACCGCTGTCGTCCTTCATCTCGAAATACTACCCGGTCGGCGTCGACCCCGAGCTCGAACCCTATGGCTACGACCCGGAAAAGGCCCGCCAGCTCCTGGCCGAAGCCGGCTACCCCAACGGGTTCGACACCAAGCTTCTGTGCCCGACCTCCTATTCCAAGGACGTTGCACAGGCCGTCGTCGCCTTCTGGTCGGCCGTCGGCATCAACGCCGAACTGCAGATCATGGACTACTCGGCCTGGGCGCGCCTGAACAACACCCACAAGTCGGGCCCGATGACGATCATGCAGTATTCCAACGCCATCAACGACCCGATCACCCCCATCTTCGGAACGGCCAGCAAGGCCGGCACGTGGTCGGATTACGAGAACGACGAGGTCGAGGCCCTGATCGAGAAGACCAATGCCGCGTCCGACCCCGAAGAGCGCGACAAGCTGTTCCGCGAAATCGGGAAGATCCTTCGTGAGACCGGTCACTCGGTTCTCATCTCCGAGATGTTCTATGTCTTCGGTAAGAATGCCGGGATCGAATGGGAGCCGCAGCGCGGCTACGCATTCTACAATCTCCGGACAGTTTCATGGAAATGAGCAAACCAAGGAGGTGACGGAAAATGTCACAGCAAGACACCATGGATGACGTCAATACCAGCTTCGAGGTCAAGCAGGGGCCGATACCCCTCGGCACGGAAATCACGGGCATCGACCTGTCGAAGAAAGTGTCGGACGACTGCTTTGCCGAGATCGAGAAGCTGTTCAACGAGTGCTCGGTGATCGTGTTCCGCGATCAGGACATCTCGCCCGAGGATCACATCGAGTTCAGCCGCCGCTTCGGCGGGCTCGAGGTCCACGTGATGGAGCAGTACCTCCTGCCCGGGTATCCCGAGATCTTCCGGGTCTCCAACATCGTCGAGAACGGCAAGCGGATCGGCGGCAGCGGCGAGTTCTGGCACACCGACCTGTCCTACGTGAAGCAGCCCAGCCGTGGCTCGCTGCTCTACGCGGTCGAAGTGCCCCGGGAAAACGGCAAGCCGCTTGGCGACACGATGTTCGCCTCGATGACCGACGCCTACGATGCGCTGTCCGACGAGATGAAGGAGCGCATCGAGAACCTCCAGGCGGTCCACCGCTACGGCATGGCCTACGAGAAGGTCCGCAAGGAACGCGGCGGAACCAGCGAGCTGAACGACGACCAGAAGTCAAAGGTCCCCGACGTGGTTCACCCGGTCGTCCACGTGCACCCGGTGACCAGGCGCAAGAGCATCTTCGTCAACGAAGGCTTCACCTCGCATATCGTCGACATGCCGGAAGAGGAAAGCCGCGCCCTGCTCGACGAGCTGTTCGAGCATTGCAAGCGCCCCGACTTCCAGTATCGCCATGTCTGGAACGAGGGCGACCTGGTGATGTGGGACAACTGGGCCACCCAGCACCGCGGCACCGGCGGCTATTCGTCCGAGCATCGCCGGATGATGCACCGCACCACCCTGACGCCGACCGAGGCGTTCTGAAACCTTCGCGGCGGCGCGGCCGGCCCCGGCCCGCGCCGCCGCACCTCGGCCAGCCAGCTTTGCCGGCAGGCGCCCGGGCCGCAACGGCCCTGCCCCTCTCAACCGTGTGACAGCAGGCCGTTCAGCACCGTGAGCTGCTTGACGAGCTCCTCGTCGGATTGCGGGCCGGTCAGGGAAATCCTGATACCCTCCTGCGCATGATTTGCGCCCTTCAGCGTGAACTCCCGCGAACCGCCCACCTCGATCCCCGCCTGGCGCGCCGCCGTGGTGAAGGATTCCGGGTGCCACCCGTCCGGAAGGCTGAGCCAGCCATAATGCGACAGCGGTCCGGGGCGGAACAGCTCCGACCCGAAAATGCTCCGGGCGATCTGCCCGCGCCGGTTCACCACCTCGGCATTGTCGGCCCAGATATCCTTGACGACATCGTCCTTCAGCAACCGTTCCACGACGGCATAATTGAGCACGGACGGATAGAAGTGATGCATCCGCATCGAGGTGACAAGCTGGCTCGCCCATCCGGGCGGGGCCCGGACGATGCCAAGCGGCGCCGATGGCGTCAGGCTCTTGGAGGTACTCGAAATCAGGAAGGTGCGCTCGGGAATGAGCTCGGCAATGATCGGCCCGTCATTGGCCGGCGCGACAAGCGCCGCGTTGTCCTCGATCACGATCAGGTCGAAACGCCTCGCGATGGCCGCGATCTCCTCGCGCCGATGGGGCGGGGTGACCACGCTCAGGGGGTTGTGAACCGCGGTCTGCACGAACAGCATCTTGCCCATCCCGCGCCGGCAGGCACCCTCGAGCGCGGCCGGGACGATGCCTTCGTCGTCATGCTCGATATCGATCATCTGCCGTCCGTTGATCGACTGAAGATGCCGCATGCCGCCATAGGTCACGGCCGACATGAGGATCGGCAGCGTCTGCAGGTTCTGGAACGTCAGGATCAGGAAGATCCCGATATGTGCCCCGCCGGTCAGCATCACGTCTTCCGCGTTGGCCTGGAAGCCCATCTGCCGAAGCCACTCGGCGCCGATACCGCAATGGCGCGGAGAGAAATCGGTCAGGTATTGCCGGTAATCCGGCGACGGCGCGGCCGCTTCGGGGGCAATCGCCGCGATGCTCTCGCTCAGGACGCGCTGCAGGCGGTCCGACGGCGCGCGGGGAAGCGCGAGATTTGCCAGCACGCCCTCCTCGAGGTGGCGATTGGCATAGAGCGAGGGCCGGTTGACGTCGACGGAGAGCTTCGGGGCAAGCTCTTTCTGGAAAAGCCGCGGATAGGTCGCTTCCTTCCTGACATGCGTTCCGCGCCCGGTTTCCCCCGAGATCAGGCCGCGTTTCGATGCAATCGCATAAGCCCGCGCGGTCGTGCCCGGTGTCACCCCGATCAGCTTGGCCAGTTCCCGCTGCGGCGGGACGCGATCCCCCGCGCAAAGGCGGCCGGTCTGGATTGCCTCGGAAAGTGCCTCCACGATGGCGACATACCGGGGGCCGGAGCGGTCCGCGATTGAATCGTACCAGTGTTCCTGCTGCCCCATGTACTCGGCTATCCCTGCTTCTGAAATACAGTCATAAGCTACAACGCCATATTGGAGCAACCGCATCGCTTGTGCGTCGGGCGACCGATTTGCCCTTGTGCCGACCCGGCAATCCGATTAAATTGCACTAAATGCACCAATTGCAGTGACCCAATTGCCTTGCAATTCTCGCTGCCGGTTGGATCGGGGCCGTGCCATCGTCGCGACCCGGGAGGGGAAAGGCGGCTTGCCGAGGAGGAACGCATGTCTGCACCGTATCGTCCCGCGTACCTGGAGGTCGCGCAGCAATGCGCGGCGAAGCTGCGCGAACGGGCGGCCGAGGTGGACCGGGCGGGCACCTACCCCCGCGCCTCCATGGACATCGTGCGCGACCATGGCCTGCTGCACGCCGTGGCCCCGACGCAAATGGGCGGGCTCGACCTTGGCCCCAACGGCGACATGTGGGGCTATTTCCGGGTTTTGGAAACACTGGCCAGCGGCTGCAGCTCCACCGCGCAGATCGTCGCCGTCCATTACGCCGCGATGGCGACGATCAAGGCGATAGGACACAAGGATCAGCTGGAGAAGTTCGCCCACGAGGCGGCGGCGGACGGCGCGACCTTCTGTTACCTCGGCAGCGAACCGTCACAACGCTTCACCGATGCGGGCGGGCGTCCGAAATACGATTCCGTCGCCACGCCGGTCGGCGGGGGCTGGTCGGTCACGGCGGACAAGTTCTTTGCCACCGGCTCGATGGGCTGCACCTACATCATTCCCCTGTGCATGGCGCAAGGATCGGACGACATGAGCGGCCTGCTGGTGCCCGTGGTCCCGGCAGAGGCACCCGGTGTCGAGATCATCGACAGCTGGGACAACATGGGCCAGCGGGCCACCTCCAGCGGCGTCTGCAAGATCAAGGACGCCTTCGTGCCGCATGACATGACCATCGGCGCGCCGGGCGACTTCCTGAAGCCGGGCACGATCGGCCAGCTGTTCCAGCTGACCTTCGCCGCGCTCTTCAACGGCATCGGCCAGTCCGCGCTGGATTTCACCATCGATTACCTGAAGACCTGCGCCAAGCCGGTGATCGGCGTCGAGCGGGCCGTCGACGAGCCCCACGTGGCGATCCTGATCGGCGACATGAGCGTGAAGCTCGAGGCGGGCAAGGCGCTTGTCCGCCGCGCGGCCGAGGCGCTCTCCGCGGTCGAGTCCGGGGCGGCCTCCTCCGAAGAGGCCTCCCGCGCGGTGTACCAGGCGAAGTGCCACTGCTCGCAGGCCAGCGTGGAGCTCGGGACGATGTTGTTCCGCCTCTGCGGCGCCCGCGCAACCAGCCGCGACTTCAATGCCGACAGGTTCTGGCGCAATGCCAGGACGCTGACCCTGCACGACAACCTGGATCGGCAGCTGACCGCGACCGGACGATCCGTCCTCGGGATCGCCGATCTCAAGACAATGACGCGGTAAGCCATGGTCCACGGCGTCTCTTCCGGGCCACGCCGCGGCCGGGGCGGTTACCGGGAAACCATGACTCGGGATGTTCCCGATTTTTTCGATGGGAGGAACCATGACCAACACCACCAAGCCACAGCCCAAGACCACCCAAGCGTCCTCGACCCCCGGCATCGAGGTGCGTCCCGTCACGACGGCCATCGGCGCCGAGATCCACGGGATCGACCTGTCGCGCCCCGTCGATGACGCCGCCTTCAAGGTCATTCACGATGCCCTGATGGAGCACGAGGTCGTCTTCTTCCGCGACCAGGACATGACCCCCGAGGGCCATCTCGAACTGGCCAAACGGTTCGGCACCCCGGACGTCTCGAAGAAGCTGAAACGCTACGAGGGGTACGAGGTCATGTCGCTGCTCGAGAATGACGGCTCGAAAAAGGCGGTCGGCGGGATGTGGCACGCGGACAATACCGACTACGCCAATCCCCCCATGGGCTCTCTGCTCTATGCCGAGGTCGCGCCGAGAACCGGCGGCGACACGATGTTCTCGAGCATGACGGCCGCCTTCGATGCCCTGTCCTCGGGCCTCAAGCGCTACCTGATGGACCTGACCGCGCTGCACGACAACTCGACCGTCCGCCGGACCTACGCCGCCGAAGGCAGCCTGCGGGACGAGGGAACCGTGGTGGACGCGGCGGTGGAACACCCCGTCGTCCGGATGCACCCGGTAACGAAGAAGCCGGTGCTTTTCGTCAACTCGACCTACACGCAGCGGATCGTCGGCGTCGACGACAACGAAAGCAAGCACATCCTGTCGCTGCTGTTCGAACACGTCATGAAACCCGAGTTCCAGGTCCGTTTCCGCTGGCAGGCGGGGTCGATGGCGATCTGGGACAACCGCGCCACCCAGCACTACGCGCTCGACGACTACAACGAACTGCGCCGGATGCGCCGGGTCCAGATCATCGGCGACACCCCGGTCCGGGTCGAGAAGTAAGGCTTCGGCAAACATGAGTGACGACCAGCAACACCCGACCGGTGACCCATGCGACGCAAGCCGGGAGGACCTGTCGGCACACCGCTACCGGTTGACGGTCGATGCGCTCTTCCGGCGTGCCGTGAAGCATTGGCCGGACAGCCCCTTCGTCATCGACACCGAGGAGATCAGCTATCGGCAGATGGACTCGGCCGTCGACCAGGTGGCCAGGGGGCTGGTCGCGCTCGGGGTCCGGCCCGGCGACAGGGTGGCGCTCTGGATGTCGAACATCCTCGAATGGATCGCGGTGCAGTTCGCCGTGACCCGGATCGGCGCCGTCCTGGCGCCGATCAACACCCGGCTGCGGGCGGCCGACCTGGCCCAGCTTCTGGCCGATTCCGGCGCCAGGGTCGTCGTCACGCAGGCCGGCTCCGGCGATGTCTCCTACGAGCGCATCCTTCAGGAAGTGCTCGCGGCCGGCGACGGCCTGCCTGCGCTGGAACACGTTGTGCTGGCAAGGTCGGAGGCGCCCGGCCCGGCGCCCTTCCTCGACTGGTCCGCCTTCCTCGCCGGCGGCCGGAACGTTGCCCTGCCCCCCGTCGCGGCGGCACCGGATGACCTGGCCTATATCCTCTATACCTCGGGCTCCACCTCGCGGCCGAAAGGGGTCATGCTCAGCCATGCCAGCCTGAACAACGCGCTCAACATCGCCATCGACTACGTCCAGGGCGACCGCATCTTCCTGGCCTACCCGCTGTTCGCCGTCACCGGCTGCCAGAACGCCGTGCTGGTCGCGGTCGCGGTGGGCGGGTGCCTCGTGCTGCAGACCCGCTTCGACCCGGAGGAGGCGATCGACCTGATCGAGTCCCGCGGCTGCACGGTGATAGCCGGCATCACCCAGATCCTGAAGGAAATCGCGGCCTCCGCTGCATTCTCGCCCGACCGGGTCGCCTCCGTCCGGATGGCCGCCATCTTTCCCCGCCGCAAGGAACATACCGAGCTGCTGGCGCGCTTCGGCGTAAGCAAGGCCACCACGGGCTACGGCATGACCGAGACAAGCGGCCCGGTCACGCATTCCGCCGCGCTGGACGAGATCGGGCTGGAAGGCCGCGAATTCCCCGGTGACCGCATCCGGCTGGTCGCCGAGGGCGGCGGCTGCCCGCCCCCCGGAGAGCCCGGCGCGATTCACGTCAGGACGCCGCATATCATGCTGGGATACTTCGGCGACCCCGAGGCGACCGCCGCCCAGTTCGACGCGGACGGCTGGTTCGACACCGGCGACATCGGCTGCAAGGACGCGCAGGGCCGGCTGCAATGGCTGGGCCGGGGGTCGGAAATCATCAAGTCCTCCGGCTTCAACTACGCGGCGCAGGAGGTCGAGATGTTCCTGGCGCATCACGCGGATGTCGCGGACCTTGCGCTGATCGGCGTGCCCGACCCCGACCGGGGCGAGGTGGGCGCCGTCTTCGTCGTGTCCCGCGACGGCGCCGCCTTCACTCGCGAGGATCTTCAGCAAATCTGCCGGAACCGCATCGCCTCCTACAAGATCCCGCACCACGTCATCATGGTCGACCGCCTGCCGAAGACCGCCTCCGGCAAGGTGCGCAAGGGCGAGCTGCGCGAATGGTACGAGGAAATGGGAGGGCCGTTGCATGTCGTCTGACCGGGAACGCCCCGCCGACACCCCGTCCGAGGTTCGGGCCCGGCGTTCGAAAGTGCTCGAAATGGGCGGCGCGGGAAAGCTGGAAAAGCTGCGCGCCCAGTCGAAGCTTTCGGTGCGCGAACGGCTCGGGGTCCTGCTCGACCCCGACAGCTTCCACGAGATCGGCATGCACGCCCGCAGCCGCCATCCCGAGCTGGCCGAGAGAACCCCGGCCGACGGGCTGGTGACGGGCAGCGGCCTGATCGACGGGCGGCCAGTCTTCGTCGCGGCTGACGACCCTACCGTGCTGGTCGGCACGCGCGGGCAGGTGGCCGAGAAGAAACTGACGCGCCTGCGCGAGATGGCCATCCGCGAGCGGCGCCCCTTCATCATGCTGAGCGAGGCGGGCGCGGCGCGCCTCCAGGAAAGCCGCGGGGCCGTTTCCGCGGCCCTCGGCGGCGGCCTCGAACAGCACTTCCGGATGAGCGGCCACGTGCCCCAGGTCGCGGTCATCATGGGGCATTCCTTCGGCGGCCCATCCTTCACGGCAGCGATGGGCGATTTCACCATCAAGGTATCCGGGACCGGCTACATGGGCATGTCGGGCCCGCCGCTGGTCAAGGCCGGTCTCGGCCAGACCGTGACCGCGGACGAGATCGGCGGCGACACCATGGCGATGCAGACCACCGGACAGGCCGATCTCGTGGCGGCGGACGACCGCGAGGCGCTGTTGCTGGTGCGCCGCTACCTGTCGTTCTTCCCGTCCAGCAGCGGCCAGCTGCCCCCCGTTGAAACGCCCCGGCCCGCGCCGTGCGACAGCGAGGCAGGGCGCGAGCGCCTTCTCGGGCATGTCCCCGAGAACCAGCGGCGTGCCTATGACATGCGGGCGCTGGTCGAGATGGTCGTCGACGAAGACAGCCTGTTCGTCGTCCGGCCGGATTACGGGCCTGGCCTGCTCACGGCCTTCACGCGGATGGAGGGGCAACCCGTCGGCCTGATCGCCAACAACCCCATGCATCTTGGCGGCGCGATCGACGAAAAGGGCGCCCGGAAGGCGCGGAAGCTCATCGACCTGTGCGACGCCTTTCACATTCCCCTGGTGTTCTTCACCGACGTGCCCGGCTTCATGGTCGGCCCGGACATCGAGAAGCACCGGATGGTGACACACTGCGCGCGGTTGGTGAACGCGCTGTACCGCACCACCGTGCCCAAGGTCACCGTCGTCCTGCGCAAGGCGGTCGGCATGGCCTATATCGCGATGTGCGGCCGCGCCTGCAAGCCGGACACGCTGGTGGCCTGGCCCCGCGCCTTCTTCGACGTGATGGGCCCGGAAGCCGGGGTTCTGATCATCCACGGCAAGGAGATCGAGGCCGCCGCCGACCCCGCGGCGCGCAAGGCCGAACTGCTCGAACAGCTCGCCCGGGCCGCCAGCGCCTTCAAGGCCGCCGAGCTCGGCATCATCGACGATGTCATCGAGCCCGACGAAACGCGCCAGGTCATCCTGCACGCCCTCCGCCGTCCGGACCGCTCCGGAACGGTGGGGTTCAAACACGCGATCGAACCCTGAACCATGGCACGAGAGGAACGCCCGACATGACCGCAACGCCGGACACCGGGCCACCGGCCGATGCGCCCGTCCTCGTCGACCATACGTCAGCGTATGTGAAAGAGCTGACACTGAACCGCCCCGGACAGGCCAACGCGCTGTCTGCCGGGATGGTCGCGGCCCTGGTGCACGAGGTCTCGGGCGCCTATGCCGATGACACCCGCCTTCTCGTGCTCAGGGGCGAGGGAAAGCACTTTTGCGCCGGCCTGTACCGCGACCCGAAGGCAGAGCCGGAGCCCGCCGACCGCATCGCCACCGCCGTCAGTATCGAGACGCTTCTGCAGTTGCTGTGGAATGCACCCTTCGTGACCATGGCGCAGATCGGCGGCGGGGCCTTCGGCGCCGGCGCCGAGATCGCAGTGGCCTGCGACTACCGTGTTGCCGACGGGACGGCCAGGTTCGCCTTCCCGGGCTTTCGCCTGATGGGGGTAAGCATGGGAACGCGCCGGTTTGCACAGCTGGTCGGACGCGAAACCGCCTTCGATATCGTCCTGAACAACCGGCGCCTCGACCGGGCGACGGCGCTGGAGATCGGCCTCGTGACGCATGCCCTCGACGCCGACCAGGCGGCGGCACTGCAGGCAGAGGTGGCCGCATCCGCCGCCGAGGTCGAGAAACCGGCCATCGCCCACCTGCGGGACGCCCTCAGGTCAGCCGACGGCGGCGCGGACCTGAGCCGCGTGGCCGCATCGCTCGGGGCGGCGCACCGCGGTCGCGGGGGGCAAGCCGGATGAGCGCACCGGCGATCTTGAAGCAAATTCAGGGTCCGCGGGCCAATTTGCATCAAATGCATCATTTTTCTTGCTATAATGCGCACAGCATGATCTAATATCCTGCAATGCATCGGCCCGCGCAAGCGCGGGCCGACCGCAGAGGGAGGGCCACGACATGACCGGAACGTCGCAACCGCGGTGTTGCATTCCTGATCTGTTCGAAACCGCGGCGCTGCCGGCCCGTGCGCGGCCGTCGGCACGGCCCGCCCCATGGCGCGGCGCGCGTGCGGAATGACCCTGTCCGATCCCTCTGCCCAGCCCGTGCTGGAATGTCGCGCCCTGTCGAAGAGCTTCAAGGGGTTCTACGCGGTCCGCGACGTCTCCGTCGCGATCGCCGACAAGTCGGTGCATGCCGTGATCGGGCCGAACGGCGCCGGAAAAACCACGTTTTTCAACCTTTTGACCAAGTTCCTGACCCCCTCCTCCGGCGCCATCTTCTACGAGGGCCGGGACATCACCCGCGAAAGCCCCTGGAGCATTCCCAACATGGGAATCATCCGCTCGTTCCAGATCTCCGCGGTCTTTCCCGACCTGACGGTCCTCGAGAACGTCCGCGTCAGCTACCAGAGGTCGCAGGGCTACGATTACCAGTTCTGGGTGCCCAACCGGAAGCTCGACGATTTCGACGATCGCTGCATGGCGTTCCTGAAACAGGTCGGCCTGGAACGCGACGCGATGCTGCATGCCGGAAGCCTGCCCTACGGCCGCAAACGGGCGCTTGAAATTGCTACAACCCTGGCGCTCTCGCCGCGGGTCATGCTGCTCGATGAACCGACCGCCGGCATGGGCCATGAAAGCATCGGGCTGGTCACCGAGCTGATCCAGGAGGCGCGCCGCGACAGGACCATCGTCCTGGTCGAGCACAATCTCGACGTGGTCAAGGACCTCTCCGACCGCATCACCGTCATGCAGCGCGGGCAGGTGCTCGTGGAAGGAAGCTACGACGCCGTGTCCAACGATCCGCGGGTGATCGAGGCCTATATCGGCGGCGACCTGATGGAAGACGTCGGCCGTGTCTGAAAAAGTCATAGATATCAGCAATCTGAATGCGTTCTATGGAGAGCTGCACATTCTCCAGAACGTCTCGCTTCACGCCTGCAAGGGCGAGGTCGTTTCCCTTCTGGGGCGCAACGGCGCGGGCAAGACCACGCTGCTGAAATCGGTGTTCGGCATCGGCCCCAGGCGGAAAGGCTCGATCCGGATCAACGGCACCGAGACAACCCGCCTTCCCCCCCACAAGATCGCCAAGCTCGGGCTCGCCTACTGCCCGGAAGAGCGCGGCATCTTCGCCGACCTGACCGTTGCCGAGAACATGTACCTGCCCCCCGCGTTGCGCCAGGGCGGGCTCGGGCCGGACGAGATCGACCAGATGTTCCCGAACCTGCGCGAACGCTGGAAGACCGGCGGGGCCAAGCTGTCGGGCGGCGAGCAACAGATGCTCTCCATCGCGCGAATCCTCCGGGCCGGCGCCGATATCCTGCTTCTCGACGAGCCGTCCGAAGGGCTGGCACCCGCCATCATCAAGCAGATCGCACAGCTGGTGGTCCGGCTGAAGGCGCGGGGGATGACCATTCTGCTGGTCGAACAGAACCTCAGCTTCGCCAAGGTCATGAGCGACCGCTACTACGTCATCGACAGCGGCATCATCCGGAACGAATTCGACCGGGCGCAAGTGCTCGACGATCCGGGTGTGGTCCAGCGATATCTGTCCCTCTAACGGGACTTCCAAGGGAGGAAACCACAATGAAAAAACTCAAGACACTTCTCATGGCGTCCGCCGCGATCGGCCTCGCGGGCACGGCGCAGGCAGACATCAAGATCGGCCTTGCGGGCGACATGTCCGGCAAGCAATCGGCCCTGGCCGGGCCCGGGTCGCAGGTGGCCGTCGAAATGGCGATCGAGGACATGGGCGGCGAGGTTCTGGGAGAGCCGATCACGCTGGTGATCGGCGACAACCAGCACAAGGCCGAGCTGGAAGCCTCGATCGCGCGGCGCTGGTACGAGGATGAAGACGTCGACGCCATCGTGGGCATCAACCTGTCCTCGGGCGCCATCGAAACCGTTCACCTGGCCGAGCGGTTCGACAAGGTCGCCATGGTCTCCGATGCCGGCTCGAGCCGCCTGGTACAGGAGGATTGCACGCCCAACCACGTCCACTGGGGCTGGAACACCTATTCCTTCTCCGCCGTCGTGCCGAAGGCCATGGTCGAGAAGGGCAACGACAAGTTCTTCTTCCTGACCGTCGATTACACGTTCGGGCACGACATGATGGCCGACGCCACCACCAACATCGAGGCCGCGGGCGGGTCCGTCGTCGGCAGCGTCCTGCACCCGCTCGGCGCGAACGACTTCTCCGCCTATATCCTTCAGGCCCAGGCATCCGGCGCCTCGGTCGTGCCGGTCATCAACTCGGGGGCCGACACCGTGGCAACGATCAAGCAGGCCGGTGAATTCGGCGTGCTCGACGCGGGAACGCCGGTGATCGTGCCGATGATCTTCACGCTCGCCGATGTCGAGGCGCTGGGGCTGGAGGCCACCAAGAACCTTCGCGCGCCGTCCTCGTTCTACTGGGGCCGCGACGATGAAAGCCGCGCGTGGTCGGAGAAGTTCAAGGAACGCTTCGGCAAGATGCCCACCTTCTTCCAGGCCCAGGCCTACTCGGCCACCTACCACTACCTCAAGGCGGTGGAGAAAGCCGGAACCAAGGACGCGAAGACCGTGATCAAGACGCTCAAGTCCATGGAAATCGACGATTTCTTCGCCAAGAACGCTTACGTGCGTGAAGACGGGCAACTGGTGCACGACATGTACCTCGTCCGGGTGAAGACGCCGGAGGAATCCGAGGGCGAATTCGACTTCTTCGAGGTCGAGGCGACCATCTCGGGCGACGACGCCTACCAGCCGATGGATCCCGAGGCCTGCAAGCTGCTTCAGGACTGAGCCCGCTACGACGCGCACACACGCGCGCGCCCCGCGTACCCTGCGCGGGGCCGCCATGCGCAGCCAGGGCCGGCCAATTCCCGCCCCTTCAGGAAAAGGAACAGCGACGTGGAGATTTTCGGTGTGCCGTTGAACCTGCTGCTGAGCCAGGTGATGCTCGGCCTGATCAACGGGTCATTCTACGCCATGCTGAGCCTGGGTCTCTGCATCATCTTCGGCATGCTCGACATCGTGAACTTCGCGCACGGGGCGATGTACATGATGGGGGCGTTCTTCACCTGGATGCTCGGCCACTATCTCGGGATCGGCTACTGGCCCTCGCTGATCCTGGCGCCGCTTCTCGTCGGGGTGATCGCGATCGTCATCGAGCGGGTGCTGGTCCGGCATCTTTACGACCTGCACCACATCTACGGCCTGTTGCTGACATTCGGCCTCGTGCTGGTGATCGTCGGCATCTTCCGCGGGTTCTACTCGGTGTCCGGAAAACCCTACCCGATCCCCGAGGCGCTGACGGGGGTGACCAATATCGGTTTCATGTACATGCCCACCTACCGGCTCTGGGTGCTGGGCGCGAGCATCGTCGTGTGTTTCGGCACGTGGCTGCTGATCGAGCGCACGCGGCTCGGCGCCACCCTGCGCGCGGCCATCGAACGGCCCGACCTTGTGGCCACCTTCGGCATCAACGTGCCCCGCATGATCACGCTGACCTTCGCCTTCGGCTCGGCGCTGGCGGCGCTCAGCGGGGTGCTGGCCGCACCGATCTACCCGGTGAACCCGTTGATGGGTGAATCGATCATCGTGGTGGTCTTCGCGGTCGTCGTCATCGGCGGTCTGGGCTCGATCATCGGGTCGATCATCGGGGGGTTCGTGCTGGGAACGCTCGAGGGGCTGACCAAGGTCTACTACCCCGAGGCCTCGCATATCAGCATTTTCATCGTGATGATGATCGTTCTGCTCGTCACCCGGTCGGGCATCGCAGGCAAGTAAGGAAATATCGAGACATGATACTCCCCGAAAAATCCCGCGCCACGCTCTACCTGTATGCCGCGCTGTTCCTGCTGGGCGTTCTCGCGCCGTTCGTCGTCTACCCGATGTTCGTGATGAAGATCTACGTCTACGGCCTGTTCGCGGTCGCCTTCAACCTGCTCTTCGGCTTCGCGGGGCTGCTGTCCTTCGGCCATGGCGCCTTCTTCGGAACGGCGGCCTACGCGACGGGCCACGCGATCAAGGTCTGGGGCCTCACCCCGGACGTCGGCATCCTCTTCGGCGTGCTGCTCGGCACCGGGCTGGCCGGCGTGGTCGGCGCCTTCGCCATCCAGCGGGCCGGCATCTATTTCGCCATGATCACCTTCGCGCTGGCGGAAGTGATTCACTTCATCGCGATGAAGATGCCGCTGACCGGCGGCGAGAACGGGCTCACCCAGGTCCGGCGCGGCATGTTCCTCGGGGTCTTCGACCTTTCGGTGCCGCTGGTGATGTATTTCGTGTGTTTCGGGATATTCATCCTCGCCTTCCTGTTCTTCCTGCGGATCATCCATTCGCCCTTCGGCCTGGCGCTCAGGGCAATGAAGGATGGCGAGGACCGGGCGATCTCGCTGGGATACTCCCCGCCGCGCCTCAAGTTCCAGGCCTTCATCCTGTCGGGGATGCTGGCGGCGCTGGCCGGCTCGCTCAAGGTCGTGGTCTTCGAATTCGCCTCGCTCTCGGACGTGCACTGGATGACAAGCGGCCACGTCATCCTGATGACGCTGCTGGGCGGCGTGGGAACCTATATCGGGCCCGTGTTCGGCTCGCTCGTGGTGACCTTCCTCGAGGATTACCTGTCCTTCCTCGGCCAGTGGGTCACCATCATCACGGGCTGCATCTTCATCGTCTGCGTCATCGGCTTCCGGCGGGGGGTCTGCGGCGAGATCAACGTGCTCTACGACAAGCTTCGGCGCGGCCGGGCGGCCCGGCAGGGCGACCCCGACACCACCCGGGCGGAACAGGCCGGCGAATAGGCGAAAGCCCGGCGTGGCAAAGCCGCCGGCACCTGTCCCGGGGCACGCGCGCCGGGCCCATCACACACGGAGGCGGAGATGATCGAAGACGAGGAGATGCGCGGCTTCCGCGACACGTGCCGGCGGTTCGCGGAGAAGGAAATCGACCCGCTGGTGGACAGCGCCGAAGCCTCGGGAACCTACCCGAGGGAACTGATCGCGAAGGCGGCCGAGAACGGGTTCCTCGGCCTGACGGTCGCCGAGGAATTCGGCGGGGCCGGCGGCTCGCTGCTGCACGCCTGCGTCATGATCGAGGAATTCTCCCGGGTCTGCGCCGGGCTCGGCACGCCCATGCTGGGCCTCGGCCAGCGGCTGATCCCGGCCTACGGAACGCCCGAGCAGGTCGACCGCTACCTCGCCCCGATCATCAGCGGCGAAAAGCTGACGGCCTTCGCCATGACCGAACCGGGCGCGGGCTCGGACGTGCTGGCGATGCGGGGCACCGCGACGCGCACCGCCCCGGGCTGGCACATCAAGGCCAACAAGATCTACGCCACCGGCGCGCCGATTTCGGACTTCATGCTGGTCGTGGTTTACACCGATCGCGACAAGCGGCGCGACGGGCTGAGCATCTTCCTCGTCGACAGCCACCTGCCGGGGATCGAGATCCACAAGATGGACAAGCTCGGCCACAGCTCGATGGAAACCGGCATCGTCTACTTCGATTGCGAGGTGCCGGAAGACGCGCTTCTCGGGGAAGAGGGGCGCGGCATGGCCTACGTGATGTCGGCGCTCGAGGAGGGCCGGATCACCCATGCGGCCCGCAGCCTGGGTGTGGCCCGCGCGGCCTACGAGGCGTCGGTCGAGTATGCCGGCCAGCGAGAGGTCTTCGGCAAGACGATCAACCAGAACCAGGTGGTCCAGGGCAAGCTCTCGCAGATGCTCATCGACCTGACCAGTGCCCGCCTGCATGTCTATTCCGCGGCAGAGCTCTTCGAAAGCGGCGCGCCCGCGCTGGTCGAGGCGTCGATGGCCAAGGTGGTGGCAAGCGAGGCCGCGGTCGGCATCACCGATCAGGCCATGCGTATCTTCGCGGGCGTGGGCTACATCAACGACGCGCCGGTGCAGCGGTATTTCCGGGATGCGCGGCTTTACCCGATCTCGGAAGGCACCAATGAAATCCAGCACCGCACCATCGCACGCGCGGCCGGGCTGACCGGCCTGGCCGGGCGCGGATAGGGGCGGACGCAGATGCGCGAGACGGACGTAGAGCGATGGGATGCCGAAACCGACGTGATCGTCGTGGGCTTCGGCGCCGCCGGCGGCGTCGCCGCCATCGAGGCGCATGACGCGGGCGCCGAGGTCATCCTGCTTGAGAAGATGCCCTTCCCCGGCGGCCTCTCGGCCATTTCCGCGGGCGGGATCCGGATCGCCGAGAACGCCGGCGATGCGTTCACCTACCTGCAGGCGACCTGCGGCAACCGGACCCCGGACGACCTGCTGCGGGACCTGGCGCAAGGCATGGTCGACATCCCGGAATATGTCCGCGGCCTCGCCCGCCTTAGCGACGCGCAGGTGGGTGTCACCGGGGCGGTGGGCAACTACCCCTTCCCCGGCTGCATGTCGCTCGGCTATTGCGAGGTTACCGACGTGCCCGCGCTTGCCGCCGGGCAGAGGTACTCGGCCACCAGCGCGACCACGAATGGCGGCCGGCTGATAAAGGTGCTCGAGGACAACATCACCCACCGCGGCATCGACCTGCGGTACGAGACAGCCGCCGGCGAACTGGTCATCGGCAACGACGGCCAGGTCCGCGGCCTGATCGCCCGGCAGGCGGGCCGGGCCGTGGCCCTCCGTGCCGCGAAGGCCGTGATCCTCACCTGCGGCGGGTTCGAGAACAACCCGGACATGCAGGACCAGTATTTCCAGGCCGGGG
>Ga0189287_100170_pt1 | contig 33410 bp, 23 predicted proteins | sample UW86minimetaG_FD_130319 | JGI IMG/M metagenome (GOLD analysis project Ga0189287, IMG submission 130319) | Marine microbial communities from the Costa Rica Dome - UW86 mini metaG | ecosystem: Environmental > Aquatic > Marine > Oceanic > Photic zone | place: Costa Rica: the Eastern Pacific... | reverse complement strand
GCGGGCGACCTGTAGCGGATAGATGAGCGTCAGCAGCAGGGCCGCCGGGTGGACCAGCGCGGCGATCAGGATGGCGAGCGGAAGGGCGGCGCCCCAGAGCAGCGCGCGGCGCGTCTCGGCGACCCAGTGGCGTTCGGGCGGGGCGCCGTGCAGGTGGGCGCCCTCGGCAAAGGCGTGACCGGCGCGGCGGGTGCGTGTCCACCATTGGCCGAGCCGAGTCATGCGGGCGTCGTGCCGGGTCATGGGGGCGTCGAGGCGGTGGATCTTCCAGCCCTGCTGGCGCAGGCGGACGCAAAGCTCGGGTTCCTCGCCGGCGATCAGGTCGTCGCGGTAGAGGCCCACGGCGTCGAGCGCGGAGAGCCGGGCGAGGATATCGCCGCCGCAGGCGCTTGTGTCGCCGGGGGGCGTGTTCCACTCGATATCGCAGAGCCGGTTGTAGAGCGAGGCCTCGGGGTGATCCTCGCGTCGGCGACCGCAGGCGATGGCGGTGTCGGGGTGGGCGTTCAGGTAGGCCGAGGCGGTGGCGAGCCAGCCGGGCTCGACGGTGCAGTCGCCGTCGACGAGCTGGACGAGGTCGGTCTCGGCGCGGTCGAGCGCGGCGAGCCCGGCGTTACGGGCGCGGGCGGCGGTGAAGGGCTGGGAGGTGTCGAGGTCGATGACACGGGCGCCGGTGCTGCGGGCGTGCTCGGCGCTGCCGTCGGTGGAGCCGGAATCGACGTAGATGACGGGGGAGGCGCCTTCGAGAGAGGCGAGGCAGGCGCGGAGGCGCGCGCCCTCGTTACGGCCGATGACGACCGCGGCGATGCGGGGGTGGGCGGAGGTCATGGCCCGCGCCCTCAACCCACCAGCGGGGCCATCTGGGCGGCGAAGCGGCCGGAGCGGGCATAGTCGTGCAGCCGCTCGAAGGCCTGCCGGGCGATGCGGTCGCGGGCGGCCGGATCCTCGATCAGCCAGCGGGCCTTTTCCTCGAAATCCGACAGGTCCCAGCGCAGGGGGACGTAGGTTTCGTTGGGCACGAAGATGTTCGGCTGGGTCTCGACATGCTGCATGTCCTGCTTGAGCAGGACGGCGCCGGTGAGCACGGCCTCGAAATCGCGCCAGCAGACCTCGCCATAGCCGAAGGGGCTGAAGCAGATCTTGCTTTGCTGCAGTTCCGAGATGAAGCGGTGGTGGCCGATTCCGGTGCCGGTGACGGTTTCGGTGTCGGGCAGGGATTCGGCGGCGGCGAGGGATTCGGCGCGCATCGCCTCGTACCAGGGCGAGCCGCCCACCGCGATGCGGGCGTGCAGGTCGATCGGGCGGGGGCCGTCGGGGCGCTGGCCGGCGGCGAAGGCGGGCAGCATGAAGTCGGCGGTGACGAAGGACGGGCCGAGATGCAGCTTGTCGCGGAAGCCGGGGGGAATGGGGAAGCGGGTTTCGTCATGCGGCAGGTCGTACTTGCGGCCGTAGTAATCCATCAGCGTGGTGTCGCCGTAGAGCGTTTCGGCATAGCGGTCGCGGTCGCGCAGGACGTGCTTGGTGACGTAGTAGTCGATCCCCGGCAGGCGGTGGGCCATGCGCAGGTCGGTGGGGGCGAACCAGTCGAGATAGGCGAGGCGGGCCCGCGGGTTCCTCTCGCGGATGGCGGCCATGGTGCGGGCCAGTTCGTCATCGGAGATGTCGAACGGGGTCTGGAAACAGACGGTGGTGGCATCGCGCGGCCCGTTGGGAAGGCCGTCCACGTAGTCGGAAATCTCGACCTCGCGGATCTCGGTGTCGAGCGCATCGCGGAAATCGCGGGCGTAGTAGTGGAACGGGAAGATCTGGCTTTGCGGGATGCGCTCGCCGATGCTGAGCAGCAGCAGGCGCTTGGCCGAGGTGCCGCTGAACGGTTTGCGGAACGCGCCGCGCCGGCGCCGCTGGTGCAGCGCCGCGCTGATTTTTCGACTGATTCGCCATGCGATCATGCCGCCTCTCCGTTTGCGCGCGCAGGAAACACCCATGCGCCGCTCATGACAAGCGTCACGTGGGCCCGCCGGGGGGCGGGTCGGGGGAGAAGACGGTTCCTGGTCATCGGTCTTTCCTGCTCGGATTGTCGCAGATAACCACGCCCAGGGGCCAGAAAAATGGCGAAATTCGGTCTTGGTGGTGGCTATCGCGCATCGCTTGGGCAGGGGTGGGAAATTGCGCTCTTGCCGTGTGGGCATGTTTTGCGTTCCATGCCGCCGAATTCCCGGAGAGGAGGCCCCACGTGTCCGCATTGCCCGATGACCCGCCGTTCCTGATCCTGCGCCGCGAGGGGGATCGGGTGGTCGCGGAGGGGGCCGAGAGCTGGGCCTCGGGCCCGCATGGCAAGGCCGCGACGGTCTGGGCCGAGTGGGCGTGGGCCGATGGCCGGTTGACCGCGAAGGTCGACCGCTACGGGTTCTTCAACCTGTTCTGGTACGAGAAGGACGGGGTTGTGGCGGTCTCGCCCTCGCTGGTGAAGCTGGTGGCCGAGGGATGCGACGCCACGCAGGACGCCCGCGCGCTGGCGGTGTTTCACCGGATCGGGATTTTCGTCAATGACGACACGCCGCTGAAACACGTGAAGACATTGCCGCCCGGCGGTGTGCTGACATGGGACGGCACCGGGCCGGCCAGGGTGGAGAGCGGCGCGCGGGTGCCCGGCACGCAGGAGATCAGCCGCGACGGTGCCGTCGAGGGGATGATCACCCATTTCCGCAGTGCCATAGGCCGGGCGCTGGAGGAGCATCCGGGCCCGTTCCACGTGCCGCTGAGCGGCGGGCGGGACAGCCGGCATATCCTGCTGGAAGTGCTGCACCAGGGGCGGCGGCCCGAGACCTGCGTGACCTTTCACCACAACGGCGCCGTTCCCAACCGCGAGGCGATGGCGGCGCGCGCCCTGTGCGAACGGCTGGGCGTGACGCACGAGATGCTGGGCTTTGGCCGGCCACGGCTGGCCGACGCGCTTCGGGCGCTGGTGATGACCAGCCTTTGCGCCGACGAGCACGCGCAGATGATGCCGCTCAACGATTACTTCCTCGGCCGCGATGCCGTGAGCTTCGACGGGATCGCCGGCGATATCCTGACCAACCCCGACGATTCCGCCGACTGGTTCATGGGCCTGTCGCAGAAGGGCGACTGGAAGGGGATCGCGCAGGGGATGATCGACGGGCACGGCAAGGTGGTCTCGCAATCGCATTGGGGCAAGGGCGCCGGCCCGATCTATTCGCCGGGGATGGAAGAGGAGGTGCGCGATTACGTGGCCCCCGCGATCGCGCAATATGCCGACGCGCCCGACCCCTACCAGATGTTCTGGATGTTCCACCGCACGCGGCGCGAGATCAATTTCGTGCCGCAGGCGATACTGGGCCCGGCGCGGCAGGTGTTCTGCCCCTATCTCGACCCGGAGTTCGTGGAGTTCTGTATCTCGCTGCCATACGGCGTGACCAAGGACCAGCAATTGCACAACGACGCCATCGCCCGGGCCTATCCGGAGGTGGCCGACATTCCCTACCAGGAGGGGTTCGCCGAGCCGCGGGTGCGGCGCAATTCCCGGATGCGCAAGCTGGGCGGGATGCGGGACGCCGGCCAGATCGTGGCGGCGCTGGCGGGCGAGCGCCGGATGCAGGCGTTCCTTGGTTTCGTGCGGTTTCCGGACAGGCTGACCCGGCATCACGGCGATATCTACGCGCTGCACGCGCTGAGCCTGGCCGGGCTTGATGCCGCCAAGGCGCGGCGCCTGCTGGACCTGGCCGCGCGGCTGCGGGCGCGGCGGCCGGGGCGGCTGATCTCGGACCGGTACGAGGGCGCCTAGGCCCCGGCGGTCAGGTCAGCAGGCCCGCAAGCTGGGCGCAGGCGCGGGCCGCGCGGTCGGTCTTGCCGTCGCGGATGAAGCCTTCCATGCGCTTGAGCGCCTCGCCGAGGCAGAGCACGTCGAGCATGCCGGCGCTGCCCGCCTCCGCCCGGCGGATATCGAAATAGAGGGTTTGCAGGTCTTCGGCACCGTAGCTGTACTTGTAGCGTTCGTTGCCGTGGCCGAAATCGTAGCAGATGAAGCCCTGGCCGATGGCCCATTCGATGGCGTGGAAATGCAGGGCGTCGCCGATGAAGGTTTCCTCGGCCTGCGTGTCGCGGCCGGCGACGATGAAATGCAGGATGCCGTTCTGGCGGTCGATGACGTGGCCCAGCGCGCCGAGCCGGCGCTCGCCCCGTTTCAGGACCGGCAGGAACAGCGCGCCGCACTGGTGCGCCGCCGTCAGGACGCTGCGGTAGTTCGCGGCGACCTGTTCGGCGGTTTCGCGGCCCTTGGTTTCGGCCCACTTGGCCGTCCAGAAGGTGAGGAGCGCGGTGATGTCGTCGTTCAGCGTGGCGTCGTCGGCATGGGTGACGTGGTAGTCGCCGGTATCGAGATGGCGGCGGCGCATCTTGTTGAACCGCTGGCGGGTGTTGGCGCTGACCTGGGCCTTGAGGTAGCTGTCGAACGCCTCGGGGAGGTCGACCTGGGGGCTGACGAGGTTGTCGGTCTCGCCCTTGTTGATGCGGTAGTCGCGGTAGCGCACGGTGAGCCCCCGCGCCGCCAGCCGGTCGGTGAAGATACGGGCGCGGCGGCTTTGGGCGACGTAGCGCATGGAGAGGCGCGACCAGGGCATCGCGGCCAGCTTGTCGGCGGCGGCGGCGAGGCCGGCCTCCTCCTGCGAGGGGTCGCAGAGGAAGCCGGTATACTCGCTGAACAGAAGCCGACCGCCGGCCTCGAGCTGGGTCTGGAATTCCTGCTGGCTGCGGCTCCAGTGGGTGCGGTACTTGAGCGGGACGATGCAGATCGCCTCGTCGCTGTCGACGGGGTCGCGGACGACCAGCACGCTCCACCGCCAGGGGTTCTGGCGGAAGGCCAGCGCCAGCCAGTCCCATGTCAGGAAGACGGTGGATTCCATGTCGCGCGCCTGCAGGCGCCGCCAGGCGGGGGCGAGCGCGTCGAAGGCGTCGGGCGTGTCGACGATATCGACCTGCAGGCCGGTGGCGGGGCGCGGGGCCTTGTCTTGCAGCATGGTCACGCCTTCTCGAGCATCTTCTGTTTCATGCCGTCGCGCAGGAGGGTGACGAAGACCTGCTCGGCCTCCTCGAAATCCCTGGCGATGGGGGCGGTCAGGGTGTTGCGCCGGGCGAAGAGCGCGCCCACGCGGCAGAGATGGGCGGCGAATTGCGGGTGGACGCCGGCATCGTCGTACTTGCGGATGCGGCGCATGGATTGCCAGCCGCGCTTCTCGGATTCGCGGGTGACGAGCTGCAGGCGCTGGATGCAGTGGAAGGTGGTGTAGAGCGCGAGGTAGTCGAGATAGGCGTCGAGGCCGTGGCCGAGGGCCGGGTCGTAGGCATCGGTGATGATGTCGAGCATGTCCTCGGGGGCGACCGGCCAGACCTCGTCGCCCAGCAGCCAGGCCAGGTCCTCGGCGCCGTGGCGGATGCCGGAATATTCGAAGTCGAACCAGCGCAGGCGGTCGTCGTCGCCCAGCGCGGCGTTGCCGGAGCGGCAGTCCCACTTGAGAAACTGCCGTGCCGGGGTGGCGATGCGGGCGCAGAGCTGTGCCTTGTCGATCTCGCGCGAGCGGCCGGCGGAAAGCTCGGCCAGGAAATCGGCGGAGTGGACGAGGTTCTCGATCCAGTCGTCGTTCTGGCCGAGATGGGGGAGGATGTCGCGCAGGCCGGCTTTCTGGCCCGCCATCTGGATGCGGAAGATGGCGGCGACGGAGTCGGCGGCGAGCGACAGGCGGTCTTCGGGGTCGCGGGCGATGATCTCGCGGTTGAGTCGGCGGGAGCCCACGTCGGACTGGAACAGGATCACCCCGTCGACGGCAAGGCATTCGGGGATGTCGTCGCAGAAGGGGGCCAGCCGGCGCAGGGTGTAGGCCTCGAGATGGGTGCGCTGGAAGGTGGGGCGCAGCGTGGCCACGACAGAGCGTCCGGGCAGGTGCAGGCGATAGCTCGACCGGTTCTCGCCGCCGGGGGCGGAGATGCTTTCGACCGGCTCGCGGAAGACCTTCTCGGCGCTTTCCATGACCCGGGTCATCCGCTTGTTGCGTGTCTTCTTTGCCATGCGTCCGTCACCCTCGCGTATCGGGGCCGCCGGTGGGGGCGGCCTGTCTGTGCCTCAGGGTGGCAGGGGTAGCGGCGCAAATGGGCGGTTTTGTGGAAAGCCCGTGGCAATTCGATTCGAGGTGATTCGGTCGTGGCGCCGCCGGAGGGTGGCGGCGATTGTTCCCGGTTTCATCGAATCGGTGCGGGATCGGCGCGGACTGTTTCCGGATATCGCGGGGTTTCGGGGCGACTGTGCCGATTCTGCGCCGGAAGTTTGGCGGAATTGTGACAACGCCGTAGCGTCAGCCGATCAAGAGAAACCGTGGCCCCGCCGTTTTTCCGGGCCGCGACAGCACCTGCCGCGGAAGTCGCGGTTTCGAGTACGAGTGGAGTAGAAGCTATGTCCTTTGGTTACCGGTCACACCGCGAACACGATTACCGCGGCTCTCATCACCGCCATCACGGCTCCGGCGGCACGCGCGGCAGCTCGGCCTGCGAGAAGGCGAGCTCGACCAAGTCCTATCACAACGGCGGCGTCGAAGGAGACTCGCTGCACAAGTGGTACGACGCGCACATGAAGGACGAGTTCCGCGACGGGAAATGGGAAGACGACGGGAAGGACGGATCCGGCGGGACGAAGGGGTCCGGCGGGACCAAGGGCTCCGGTGGGACCAAAGGGTCCGGTGGAACCAAGGGTTCCGGTGGAACGAAGGGCTCTGGCGGCACGAAAGGTTCTGGCGGGACCAAGGGCACCGGTGGGACCAAGGGCTCTGGTGGCACCAAAGGTTCTGGTGGCACAAAAGGTTCCGGTGGCACCAAAGGGTCCGGTGGAACGAAGGGTTCCGGTGGAACCAAGGGCTCAGGTGGGACGAAAGGTTCCGGTGGGACCAAGGGCACTGGCGGGACCAAGGGTTCCGGTGGCACCAAGGGGTCTGGCGGGACCAAGGGTTCCGGCGGCACCAAGGGGTCTGGCGGGACCAAGGGTTCCGGCGGCACCAAGGGTTCTGGTGGGACTAAGGGTTCCGGCGGCACCAAGGGTTCTGGTGGGACGAAGGGTTCCGGTGGCACCAAAGGCTCCGGTGGGACCAAGGGGTCCGGTGGAACGAAGGGTTCCGGCGGCACCAAGGGCTCAGGTGGGACGAAAGGTTCCGGTGGGACTAAGGGGTCCGGTGGAACGAAGGGTTCCGGTGGGACCAAGGGCTCTGGCGGGACGAAGGGTTCCGGTGGCACCAAAGGTTCCGGTGGGACCAAGGGGTCCGGTGGCACCAAGGGCACTGGCGGGACCAAGGGCTCCGGTGGGACCAAAGGTTCTGGTGGCACCAAGGGTTCTGGTGGCACCAAGGGTTCCGGTGGCACCAAGGGTTCCGGTGGCACCAAGGGTTCCGGTGGAACCAAGGGCTCAGGTGGGACCAAGGGGTCCGGTGGAACGAAGGGTTCCGATGGAACCAAGGGCTCAGGTGGCACCAAAGGTTCCGGTGGGACTAAGGGGTCCGGTGGAACGAAGGGCTCCGGCGGAACGAAGGGCTCCGGCGGGACCAAGGGCTCCGGCGGGACCAAGGGGTCCGGTGGAACCAAAGGCTCCGGCGGGACCAAGGGCTCCGGTGGCACCAAGGGCACTGGCGGCACCAAGGGGGACGAGTATGTCGAGGCCGGCACGTCCCTGCCTGCCTTCACGCCGCATGACGACGACATGGGCGAACTGACCGACGAGGACGTTCAGGCGCTGATGAACCAGGAGGTGCCCGAGCACGGCACCGGCGGCACCTATGCCCGGATGGAGATGGACGACGAACTGGACCACATGGACGTCTGATCCCGAACGGCACTGAAACACCGACGGCGGCGGTCTTGCCATGAGCAGGCCGCCGCCGCTTTTCTTTTCGCCGCCATGCATCGCGGCGTGACTGGACGCTTGGAAAGGCTAGCTGTTATCCGTATAAGCCGGGCGACGCCGGGCGGCACACGCCCTGACCCCGCCGATAGCAGGAAAGGCCGCTTTCATGGATCAGTCGCGTCCCGTTCCCGAGGATATCTATGGTGTCGAGAGGTGGAGCCGGGGGCTGATCACCGTGACGGCCGAGGGCGAGATCGCGCTGTGCGACCCGGCGCATCCCGACGCGCCGCCGATTCCGCTGCCCGGTATCCTGCATGACCTCGACGAGCGGGGGATCGCCGCGCCGCTTCTGTTGCGGGTGAGCTCGTTCCTCGAGGCCGAGATCAAGCACCTGAACCAGAGCTTTGCCGATGCCATCGCGCGGATGAATTACAAGGCGCCGTACAGGGGCGTCTTCCCGATCAAGGTGAACCAGCAGGCGCAGGTGATCGACCGGATCGTCGATTTCGGCAAGCCCTACCAGTACGGGCTGGAGGCCGGGTCGAAGCCCGAGCTGGTGATCGCGCTGGCGCATCGGTTGTCGAAGGAGGCGCTGATCGTCTGCAACGGGGTGAAGGATGCAGAGTTCGTGCGGCTGGCCATCCTGTCGCGGCGGCTGGGCTTCAACACGGTGATCGTGCTGGAAAGCCCGAAGGAGGCCGAGACGGTCATCGAAGTGAGCCGGGAATTGGGCGAGGAGCCGCTGCTCGGCGTGCGGGTGAAGCTGACGCAGAAGATCGGCGGCAAGTGGCAGGAAAGCTCGGGCGACCGCTCGGCGTTTGGCATGAATTCGGACCAGTTGTTGCGGGTGGTGGACCGGCTGCGCGACGAGGGGCTGCTGCATTGCCTGAAGCTGCAGCATTCGCACCTGGGCAGCCAGGTGCCGGACGTGATCGACGTGCGCCGGGCGGTGGCCGAGGCGTGCCGGTATTTCGTGGCGCTGACGGCCGAGGGGGCGCCGCTGACGCATCTGGACCTGGGCGGTGGCCTTGGGGTGGATTACACCGGCGAGAAGAAGGCCAGCGAGAATTCGATCAACTACACGGTCGAGGAATATTGCCACAACATCGTCGAGACCGTGACCTACGCGATGGACGAGGCGGGGCTGGAACACCCCGTTCTGGTGACGGAAAGCGGGCGGGCGCTGGTGGCGACCTCGTCGATGCTGATCTTCGAGGCGATGGAGAGCACGATCTACGATGCGCCCGACACGCCGGAGCCGGAGGCCGAGGATCATCACCTCATTTCCGACCTTGCGGCGGTGGCGGGCTACCTTGGCCCGCAGAGGGTGCAGGAGTGCTGGAACGACGCCATTTACTATCGCGACGAGCTGCGGGCGCTGTTCCGGCGGGGCGTGGTCGACCTGCGGCAGATGGCGCGGGGTGAGCGGATCTACCTGTCGCTGATGTCGCGGATCAAGGGGATCGTGGCGGCGCAGGGGGAGGAGAGCGACCTGGGCGAGGACATGCAGAAGATCGCGGACGTGTATCACTGCAACTTCTCGCTGTTTCAATCGCTGCCGGATGTCTGGGCGATTGACCAGTTGCACCCGATCGTGCCGCTGCAGATGCTGGATGTGGCGCCCGACCGGCGGGCGGTGCTGTCGGACATCACCTGTGACAGTGATGGCAAGATCGACCGGTTCATCCTTGGCGACGGGATTGCGCCGTCGCTGCCCGTGCATTCGCTGCCCGAGGACAGGCCCTATTACTTCGGCGTGTTCTTCGTGGGCGCCTACCAGGAGACGCTGGGCGATCTGCACAACCTCTTCGGCGATACCAACGTGGTGACGATCGACCTGCGCCCCGATGGCGGGTTCGACCTGTTGCACGAGCAGGAGGGCGACACGATTGCCGAGGTGATGGCCGCTGTGGAGTTCGACCCGAACGATTGCGTCGCCGCCTTCCGCAAGATGGTGGACGAGGCGACATCGGCCGGCACGGTCAAGACCAGCGAACGCAAGCTGTTGATGGACGCCTATCGCGACTCGATCAACGGCTATACCTATTACGAGAGACATTCAGGCTGAGGAGAAGACCCATGAGCAAGACGCTAGTTGTGGGCGCCGGCGGCGTCAGCCATGCCGCGGTGCACAAGATGGCGATGAACAGCGATATCTTCACGGATATCACGCTGGCCAGCCGGACGAAGGCGAAGTGCGATGCGATTGCCAAGAGCGTGAAGGAGCGGGTGGGGGTCGAGATCAAGACCGCTGCGCTGGACGCGATGGATGTTGCGGCGACGGTGAAGCTTATCAAGGAGACGGGCGCCGAGCTTCTGGTGAACCTCGCGCTGCCCTACCAGGACCTGAAGCTGATGGATGCCTGTCTGGAAGCGGGATGCCATTACCTCGACACGGCCAACTACGAGCCGGAGGACGAGGCGAAGTTCGAATACAAGTGGCAATGGGCCTACCAGGACAAGTTCAAAGAGGCCGGTCTGGTCGCGATCCTCGGGTCGGGGTTCGACCCGGGCGTGACCAGCGTGTTTGCCACATGGCTCAAGAAGCACAAGTTGAAGTCGATCCGGCAGATCGACGTTCTGGACGCCAATGGCGGCTCGAACGACCAGGCGTTCGCCACCAACTTCAACCCCGAGATCAACCTGCGCGAGGTGCTGCAGGAGGCCAAGCACTGGGAAGGCGGCGAGTGGAAGTTCACGCCGGCGATGACGCACAAGGTGGAGTTCGACTTTCCCGGCATCGGGCCGAAGAACATGTACCTGATGTATCACGAGGAGCTGGAAAGCCTGTCCAAGCACTTCCCAGAGATCCAGCGGGCGCGGTTCTGGATGACCTTCGGCGATGCCTACATCATGCATGCCAAGGTGCTGGAGAATGTCGGCATGACCCGGATCGACCCGGTGATGCATAACGGGGTCGAGATCATCCCGATCCAGTTCCTGAAGACGCTGCTGCCCGATCCGGGCGATCTGGGCGAGCAGACCAAGGGCAAGGCTTGCATCGGCGATATCGCGACGGGCGAGTCGCAGGAGGGCGGCGAGAAGACCTATTACATCTACAACATCTGCGACCACGAGGAATGCTATCGCGAGGTCGGGAGCCAAGCGGTAAGTTATACCACCGGCGTTCCGGCGATGATCGGGGCGGCGCAGGTGCTGAAGGGCAACTGGGTCGAGCCGGGGGTCTGGAACATGGAGCAGCTCGACCCGGATGACTTCATGGACATGCTGAACACGCAAGGCCTGCCGTGGCAGGTGCATGAGCTTGGCGGGCCGGTGGAGTTCTGAGGGCGCGGGCTGAGGCGCGAGGCCCCGGGTCGAGCCCGGGGCGGGTTTTGATGGTGGCTCGCGCGGAATCAAGGGCGCAGCCCGCCGCGCATCGCCGGGCCGCCCCCCGGCACGGCGATTTGGTGAGGTAGGCGCGACGTCGTGAGCCTGGATGTGCCTGGCGGGCATGAAGTGGCAGCCACTGTCGTCGGTTCGCCGCACCGCGGCCCGTCGATGCGCGGCTCAGCACTCTAGATGGGAGGGCGACATGCCTGACATGATGCAGACACAGGCCGGGGAGGCCGGGGCGTTTCTCGAGTTCGACCTGAGCCGCGTGCCGAGCCCCTGTTTCGTGGTCGACGCCGCGGCGGTGGAAAGGAACCTGTCGGTTCTGGCCGAGGTGTCGGAGCGGTCGGGCGCGCATGTGCTGTCGGCCTTGAAGGCGTTCTCGATGTTCGCGCTGGCGCCGTTGGTGCGGCAGTATCTCGGCGGCACCTGTGCCAGCGGCATCTACGAGGCGCGGCTGGGGCGCGAGGAATATGGCGGCGAGGTTGCCACCTTCTGTGCCGGCTACAAGGACAGCGAGATCGACGAGATCGTCGCGCTGTCGGATCACGTGATCTTCAACAGCCCGGCGCAGAAGGCGCGGTTCCTGGCCAAGTGTCAGGCCGCGGAGCGGCAGGTTGGCCTGCGGATCAACCCCGAGCATTCCGAGGGCGAGGTCGAGAAATACGATCCCTGCGCGCCCTGTTCGCGGCTGGGCACACCGGTGAGCCAGTTGACGGCCGAGGCGCTGGAGGGCGTCGACGGGCTGCACATGCACACGCTTTGCGAGCAGGGGGTGGAGCCCTTGCTGCGCACGTGGGAGGCGGTGGAGCCGCGCTTGCAGCCGTGGCTCAAGGGGTTGAAATGGCTGAATTTCGGCGGCGGGCATCATATTTCACGCGAGGATTACGACCGGGAGACCTTGGTCGATTTCATCAGGCATATCCGCGAGACCTACGGGGTGGATGTTTACCTTGAACCGGGCGAAGCGGTGGCGCTGGATGCGGGGATACTGGTCGGGGAAATCCTTGACCTGCCGGTGAACGGGATGCCGCTGGCGATCACCGATATTTCGGCGACGTGTCATATGCCCGACGTGATCGAGGCGCCCTATCGGCCCGCGCTGATGGGGGAGGCCGAAGCGGGGCAGACCTACCGGCTGGGCGGGCCGTCCTGTTTGGCCGGGGACGTGATCGGGGAATATACCTGGGCGCATCCGCTGAAGATCGGCGACCGGTTCGCGTTTCTCGACCAGGCGCATTACTCGATGGTCAAGACCAACACGTTCAACGGCGTGCCGCTGCCGGCGATTGCGTTGTGGGACAGCCGGACGGACGAGCTGCGGATGATCCGCGAATTCGGCTACGAGGATTTCAGGGGGCGGTTGTCATGAGCGTGTTTCTCGACAGCGAATTGACCGAGGCGGAGCGGGGCGAGGAGGCGCGGTTTCGCGTGATCCCGGTACCCTTGGAGCGGACGGTGTCTTACGGGGCCGGGACGGCCAAGGGGCCGGCGGCGATCATCGAGGCGTCGAACGAATTGGAGCGGCTGGTTGGGTCTGCGGAGCCTTGCGCGGACGGGATTTATACCGAGGCGCAGGTGGATTGCGACGGGCCGTTGCCGGAGGTGATGGAACGGCTGGCGGCACGGACGGAAGCGGCGGTGAAGGCCGGCCGGGTGCCGGTGACGCTGGGAGGCGAGCATTCGCTGAGCTATGGCGCGGTGAGCGGCGTGGCGCGCGCGCTGGGAAAGCCGGTGGGGCTGGTGCAGATCGACGCGCATGCGGATTTGCGGATCGCCTACCAGGGGGAGAAGCACTCGCATGCTTCGGTGATGCACCTGTTGGCCGAGGATGGGGTGAGGCTCGCCCAGTTCGGCGTGCGGGCGCTCTGTCAGCAGGAGGTGGAGAGCCGCGACCGGAACGGGGTGTTCTTCACCGATGCCGAGGAGCTGGTGACGGGGAATATCCACGCGGTCGACCTGCCGGAGGATTTCCCGGAGCTGGTCTATGTCAGCTTCGACGTGGACGGGCTCGACCCCTCGCTGATGCCCGCGACGGGCACGCCGGTGCCGGGGGGGCTGGGCTATTACCAGGCGCTGCACCTGGTGGAGCACGCCCTGAAGGGGCGGCGGTGCGTGGGGTTCGACGTGGTGGAATTGGCGCCCGACGGCAACACGGCGTGGGATTTCACCACGGCGCAGATCGTTTACCGGCTGATGGCGGGCTGCCGCCCCTAGGGCGCCTCGATTTCCAGCACGAAATCGCCCGGCCCGATGGTGTTGACGATGGCGCTGGCGATGTCGTCGCGGATGGCGCCGGTGGAGGGGTCGAAGAGGCCGGTCTGGCGCAGGGCCTGTTTCACGTCGATGTTGCGGCCGAGGTATTCCAGCGCCACGCGGGAGGCGCCGGGTTTGCGGCCGCGGCGCGTGGGCCCGCCGGTCTGGATGCCGTAGAGCGCATCGAGCCGGTGCTGATAGCTGGGGTAGAGCGTCATCTGGGTGATCGAATTCACCTCGAGGCTTTCGTATTCCATGATGTAGATCCGGTCGGCGAGGAAGAAGACCAGCCCCTCGTACTTGTTCAGCCCGGTGGTGCGGCCGGTGGACTGGTCGCGCAGGATCTCGATGTTCTTCCAGTAATAGCGCCCCTCGTCGCGGTAGATGGTGGCGAGCGAGCGGAAGACCATGCCCTTGTTGCCGAAGGAATAGAAGTAGCGGAAGTAGAAGCCGGTGTATTTCTGCAGGTCCTGCGAGTGGCCATAGAGGGTTTGCAGGTGGGTGAGGGGGCGTTCCAGTTCGGTCCGTTCGACGGGGCGACGGCGCAGGGTGATCATCTGCTCGAACTGGGCATGCTCCATCAGGATCTCGGATTCGGTGACGCCGAAATAATCGCAGATGCGCCTCATGTTGTGGCGTGACGGGCGTGACTGGCCGTTGAGGTAGCGGTTGAACTGTTGCCGGTTCAGTTTGAGCTTGCGGCAGACCTCGGCAATGGAGCGTTGATAGCTGCACAGGAGGTTGAGGTTGGCGCTGAAGTCGGTAGCCATGTGTCTATCGCATACTGAAGTCAGAACAGTGTCAAGTCACGAAACCCCGCGAAATTGGAATGCGGGTCGATCTCGGCGAGGCTCGGGCCCGGAAACGGGCCGGCAGTGCCCGGGATTTGCGCGCGACAGGGAGTGCCCAGAGATGAAGAACGAGTATCCGCAGGACATCGAAATCATCCCCCATACCACCGTTCCGATGCCCGATGGCTGCAAGCTGGCGGCGCGGATCTGGCGGCCGGTGACGGCGGTGGATCAGCCGGTGCCGGTGATCCTCGAATACCTGCCCTATCGGAAGAACGACCTGACCGCGAAACGGGATGCGACGATGCAGCCGCACCTGGCGGCGCATGGCTATGCCGTGGTGCGGCTCGACCTGCGCGGGGCGGGGGATTCGGAAGGGCTGATGGTGGATGAATACACCCCGCAGGAGTTGCAGGACGGCTGCGACGCCATCGCCTGGCTGGCCGAGCAGCCGTGGTGCGACGGCAATGTCGGCATGATCGGGATTTCCTGGGGCGGGTTCAACGGGCTGCAGATCGCCGCGATGCAGCCGCCGGCGCTGAAGACGATCATCACGCTGTGCTCGACCGATGACCGCTATGCCGACGATATCCACTACATGGGCGGCTGCATGCTGACCGAGCAGTTGGGCTGGGCGTCGATCATGTTCGGGCGCAACACCCTGCCGCCCGACCCGGAGAACGTGGGCGAGGCGTGGCGCGAGATGTGGCGCGAGCGGCTGCGGGGCAGTGGCCTGTGGCTGAAGACCTGGCTGGAGCATCAGCGGCGCGACGATTTCTGGAAGCACGGCTCGATCCGCGAGGATTGGTCGAAGGTGCAGATCCCGGTCTATGCCGTTTCGGGCTGGGCCGATGGCTATTGCCGGTCGGTGTTCCGGCTGGTCGAGAACCTGCCCGGCCCGGCCAAGGGGCTGGTGGGCCCCTGGGCGCACCGGTACCCGCATATCGGCCAGCCCGGCCCGGCGATGGATTTCCTGAGCGAGGAGCTGCGCTGGTGGGATCACTGGCTGAAGGGCGAGGCGACCGGCATCATGGACGAGCCGCCCTTGCGGCTTTACATGCAGGATAGCGTGCCGCCCGCCGGGTGGTATGAAAGCCGCCCCGGGCGCTGGGTGGCGGAACCGTCCTGGCCCTCGCCCAACATCACGCGGACGCCGTTCCACCTTGGGGCGGACGGGTCGCTGTCGCCCGGGAAACCGGGGGCGAAGGGCACGCTCGAGCATCACTCGCCGCTCTGGGTCGGCATGGGGTCGGGGAAATGGTGCGCCTATTCCTCGCCCGGGGACGCGCCGATCGACCAGCGCCGCGAGGATGCCGGCAGCCTGTGTTTCGAGACCGCGCCGCTGACCGAACCGCTGGAGATGGCGGGCGATGCCAACGTGGTGCTGCGCGTGTCGGTCGACCGGCCGGTGGCGACACTGGGTGCGCGAATCTGCGACGTGGCGCCCGACGGCGCCTCGACGCGGGTCAGCTTCGGGGTGTTCAACCTGACCCACCGCGACAGCCACGAGACGCCGGAGATGCTGGAGCCCGGCAAGGTCTACGAGATCACCATCCCGATGAAGCACGTGGCGCAGAATTTCCCTGTCGGGCACCGCCTGCGGCTGGGCCTGTCGACCAGCTATTTCCCGATGATCTGGACCGCGCCCGAGGCCGTGACGATGACGGTGCATACCGAGGGCAGCTACCTGGAAATGCCCCTGCGCACGCCCTTGGCGGAAGATGACAGGCTTGCCGAATTCGCGCCCGCCCAACTGCCGCCGCCGCTGCCGATCGAGGAGCTGGAGCCGGTGGAGGAATACCAGCGCATCCTCGAGGACGCCGCGACCGGCAAGGTCGAGATGCAGATGGGCGACGGCAGCGGGCGGCTGCGCTACCTCGACAACGACCTGACCCTTCATGAGCAGGGGTACGAGCGGTACTCGGTTACGGGCGACGACCCGGATACCACGACGGGCGAGACCGAGTGGTATTTCGAGGTCTCGCGCGACGGCTGGTCGGTGCGGACCGAGACCAAGACCAAGCTCACCTCGGATGCCCATGATTTCCACATCTCGGCCCGGATGCGGGCCTGGGAGGGCGAGACGCTGATCGAGGACCTGACATGGGAAGAGACGATCGCGCGGGACTTCCAGTAATTTCGCCAATTAGCGCGAACATAGCGTCACTTCGCGAAATCACGCGAAATGGATCGCGAAACCGCGCAACGACTAGACTTGTGGAAACAAAAGAGAACACACTAGGGAGTATGACATGACCAAACCGACACTTTCGCGCCGGGGCTTCCTTGCCTCGACGGCCGCCATCGGCGCGGCGACGATGACGACCGGCTGGCCCACCATGGGCCGGGCGGAGATGGGCAAGGTGCTGCGCGTGCGCATCGACGGTGACAACAACGTGCTCGACCCGGGCTTCATGGTCGGCGGCAGCGAGGTGGAGGCGCAGAAACAGTGCCTTCCCTTCCTGGCCGAGTACGTGCAGGAGGGCGACACGTTCACGTGGCGGCCGACCTATTACGTGACCAAGCTTGAGCAGAGCGAGCCCACGCGGATCGACTTCGAGCTGGCCGAGGGGCTGCAATGGTCGAACGGCTACGGCACGCTGAAGGCGTCGGACGTGAAGTTCTCCTACGAGCGGATGAAGGACAGCGACTGGGCCGGCTATTTCGATGCCATGGACCATGTCGAGGTGACCGGCGACCTGACCGGGACGATCGTGCTGAACAAGCCCTTCGCGCCGTTCTTCATGGTCACGCTCTGCCATGGGCCGGGGGCGATTGTCTGCGAACAGGCGGTCAAGGATGCCGGCGGCAAGTTCACCATCGACTTCCCGGCGGTCTGCGGGCCCTACACCTACAGCGCCACGCCCGGCCAGCGGGTGGTGTTCGAGCTGAACCCCGAATGGACCGGCCCGGCGCCGGGCTACGAGCGGGTCGAGGCGCATGTCATCACCGAGGTCAAGGCCTCGGAGCTGGCCTTCGACGCGGGTGAAATGGACTGTACCGAGCTGAGCCCGGACACGCTGGCGCGCTACCAGAAAGAGATGCCCGAGGATGCCGGCATCACCACGGCGGGCGAGCTTCAGTACCTGTGGATGGGCATGAACACAGAGCATCCCAAGCTGCAGGACGTCAAGGTTCGGAAGGCGATCCAGCACGCCGTCGATGTCGAGTCGATCCTGCAGGGGGCCTATTCGGGCATCACCACCAAGTCGAACGGCATCGTCTGCCCCGGCCTTCTGGGCCAGCGCTCGCAGACCAACTACAGCTATGATCCGGCCAAGGCCAAGGCACTCCTGGACGAGGCGGGCGTCTCCGGGCTGGAGCTGACCCTGCGGACGCTGAACCAGCAGGAGCGGATGTTGACCGCGCAGATCATCCAGGCCAACCTGGCCGCCGTGGGCATCACCGTGAAGGTGCTTCCGGTCGACAGCGGCCCGTTCTGGGAAATGGGCATGGAAAGCAAGGGCGACACCTGGCAGGAGCTGGAGCTGTGGCTGATGCGCTATGCCACCACGCCCGACCCCTATGAATCGACCCAGTGGTTCGTGTCGAGCCAGGTCGGCATCTGGAACTGGGAACGCTGGACGGACGAGGAGTTTGACCGGCTCTACGACGAAGGCATCGCCGAGACCGACACCGCCAAGCGCGAGGAAATCTACCTTCGCATGCAGGAGATCATGGACGAGACGGGCGCCTATGTCTGGATCAACCACGAGCCCGAGGCCTATCTCCACCGGGCGGATATCAAGATCAACACCGCGCCGTCGGGCGAGTTGAACTACCGCCGGTTCGAACAGATGTAACGGCAATGGCCCCGCGCCGCCCGGTGTGGCGCGGGGCCTGACCGGCTGGGGGAATTTCCCGTGCTTTTCTATCTCGTCAAGCGGCTCGGCCTGTCCGCGCTGGTGATCGCCCTGGTGGTGCTGGTGCTGTTCTCGCTGCTGCACCTCATTCCGGGCGACCCGGCGACCATCGCGCTGGGCCCGCGCGCCACGCCAGAGGCCATCGCGCGCTATGCCGCCAAGATGCACCTCGACGAGCCGGTGTGGCGGCAGTTCCTGATCTACGTGGGCAACGCGGTGACGGGCGACCTTGGCGTCGACGTGTTTTCCGACCGGAACGTGACCGCCGTGGTGGCCGACCGGATCGGCTTCACGCTGGCGCTGATCTGTGCCTCGATGGGCTGGGCGGTGCTGCTGGGGCTGCCGCTGGGCTGCCTGGCGGCGGTGCGGCCCAATAGCTGGCTGGACCGGGTCACCGGGGTGCTGTCGGTGGGCACCATCGCGGTGCCGTCCTTCCTGGTGTCGATCTGGGCGCTCTTGATCTTCGCGGTCGAGCTGCGCTGGCTTCCGGCCATCGGCGCGGGCGAGCCGGGCGACACGATGGACCAGCTGAGCCACCTGGTGCTGCCGGCCTTTGCCGTGGGGCTGAGCTGGGTGGGGTACCTGGCCCGGATGGTGCGCGCCTCAATGCTGGAGGTGATGGCGGAGCCGTATATCCGCTCGGCCCGCGCATTCGGCCTGCGGCCGCGCAAGATCGTCTATGGCTACGCGCTGCGGGTGGCGATATTGCCGACCATCACGCTCATTGGCATGGGCTTTGGCGGGCTGATATCGGCCGCGGTCTTTGCCGAGATCATCTTTGCCCGGCCCGGCATCGGCAAGCTGATCTACGACGCCGTCATGGCGCGCAACTTTCCCGTCGTGCAGGGCGCGGTGCTGGTGGCCACGGCCATGTATATCGGCATTGTCCTGATGTCCGACCTTCTCATTGCCTGGTTTGATCCCCGTGTCCGTGAAACCCTCTGAACCTCCCTCCGACAAGGATGTCGGCGAGCCGACGCTCGACAGCTCCGGGCTGCCCGAGCATGCCTCGGCCGAGGAGATGCGGGAATCCGCCTCGCGCGAGCGGCGCGAGAAGCTGAAGATGTTCCTGACCAACTGGCAGGGGGTGATCGGGCTGGTGCTGGTGATCATGTTCTTCGCCAGCGCGATCTTCGCGCCGGTCTTCGCCACGCATGACCCCAACGCGCTGGATATCCCGGCAAGGCTGTCCTACCCGACGCTGGACCATTTCGCCGGGACCGACCAGTTGGGCCGCGATACCTATTCGCGCATCCTGTATGGCGGTCGCGTGGCGCTGAAGGTGGCGGCGATCGGCGTGTCGATCTCGCTGGTGGTGGGTCTGATCCTGGGCATGATCGCGGGCTACGGGCCGCGGTGGCTGGATAACTTCCTGCTGCTGATGTTCGACACGGTGCGGGCGTTCCCGACGATCGTTCTGGCGCTGGCGACCGTGGCGCTGACGGGCCCGAGCCTGGCCATCGTTCTGACCATCGTGATCGTGACGTCGATCCCGCAATATGCCCGGGTGGCGCGGACGGCGACGATGACCCTGCGCAATACCGATTTCATCATGGCCGAGCGGTCGCTGGGCGCCTCGACGGGGCGGATCCTGATGCATCACATCATGCCGAACGTGGTGGGGCCGCTGCTGATCCTCGCCGCGATGGACGTGCCGGTGGTGGTGACGGTCGAAGCCGGCCTCAGCTTCATCGGTCTGGGCGTGCTGCCGCCCACCGCAAGCTGGGGCACGATCCTGAATGAGGGCTACCTGGTGATCCGCGATACGCCCTGGATGGTGGTGGCCGGGGGCATTCCCCTGATCCTGACAACGCTGGGCTTCACCTTCCTGGGCGAGGCGCTGCGCGACGTCTTCGACCCCCGCATGGGCAAAGGACGCTGAACATGGCCAAGGACATGGGCACCGCCCCCGAAACGCTTCTGGATATCCGCAACCTGTCGGTCGACTTTCGCACCGCGCGCGGCCGGGTCAAGGCGCTGCGCGACATCACCTTCCCCGTCAGCAAGGGCCGGATCATGGGGATCGTCGGCGAAAGCGGGTCGGGGAAAAGCACGGTTCTGTGGTCGATCCTGGGCCTTCTGGCGGGCAATGCCGAGGTGATGGGCGGCGAGATCCTGTTCCAGGACGACGACATGCTGCGCAAGGGTCAGACGGCCATGCGGGCGACGCGGGGCGAGGATATCTCGGTCGTGTTCCAGGACCCGATGACCAGCCAGATCCCGGTGCTGAATTACGCAAGGCAGATGTTCGACATCCTCTATCGCCGTCGCAACATGTCGAAGGCCGAAAAGCGCAAGGCGGCGATCGAGATGATGCGCAAGGTGGGCATCCCCGACCCCGACAGCCGGATCGACCAGTACCCCCACCATTTCTCGGGCGGGATGCGGCAGCGGGCGGGGATCGCCATGGCGCTGCTGACCGGGCCCAAGCTGTTGCTGGCGGACGAGCCGACCACGGCGCTTGACGTGACGATGGAGGCGCAGATCATCAACCTGCTGCGCGAGTTGCAGAGCGACCTGGAGGCGACCATCGTGCTGGTCTCGCATAACCTCGGGCTGATTGCCGAGCTGTGCGACGACGTGGTGGTGATGTATGCCGGCGAAGTGGTCGAGGTCGGCACGGTGCACGAGATCTTCCACAACGCGCAACACCCCTATACCCGCGCCCTGCTGGAATGCGACCCGGCGCGGATTTCGGACGTGTCGCGCAAGCTGCCGGTCATTCCCGGCGACATTCCCGACCTCACCAAGCCGCAGACCGGGTGCATCTTCGCCAGCCGCTGCCAGCGGGCGATGCCCGAATGCCGGACCATCGAGCCGCCCACGGCGATCCGCCCCTCGGGCGGCTATGCCAATTGCCACCTGCTGACCGGTCCGCTGGAAGACCCCGACTGGCCCCCGCCGCTGGACGTGCTGACGGTGCGGAGCGGCGAAAGCGCGGTGGCCGAGAAAAAGGCGCCGGAGGGCACCCCGCTGCTGGAGGTGGAGAACCTCAACGTCCGCTTCCGCACGCTCGGCCCGGTCAAGGCGCGGCTGCGGGGGGTCGCGGACCCGTTCGTCGATGCCGTGCTCGACGTGAGCATCCGGGTGCGCCCGGGCGAGACGGTGGGACTGGTGGGCGAAAGCGGCTCGGGCAAGACGACGCTGGGCCGGACCATCCTGAACCTGCAGCACGCCGATAGCGGCAGCGTGCGGTTCGAGGGGCAGGAGATCAGGAACATGCCCGAGGCGCGGTTCAAGCCGCTGCGCCGCGACATGGCGATGATGTTCCAGGACCCGATCGGCTCTCTCTCGCCGCGCAAGTCGGTGCGGGCGCTGATCACCGAGCCGTTGCAGGTGCATGGCGTCACCGGCATGAACCTCGACGAGGAGGCCGAGCGGCTGGCCGACATGGTAAGGCTGCCGAAGCCGTTCCTGACCCGCTATCCGCACGAGCTGTCGGGCGGGCAGGCACGGCGGGTGGGCGTGGCCCGCGCGCTGGCGCTGAACCCCAAGCTGATCATCGCGGACGAGCCGACAGCCGGGCTTGATGTCTCGGTGCAGGGCGAGGTGCTCAACCTGATGGCCGACCTTCAGGCCGAGCATGGGTTGGGCTACCTGATCATCACCCACAACCTTCCGGTGGTGCGCCATATCTCCGACCGGATCGCCATCATGTACCTTGGCCGGATCGTCGAGGAAGGCCGCGCGTCGGAGATATTCTCGAAGCCGCTGCACCCTTATACGCAGGCGCTGGTCGAGGGCGTGCCACAGCCCGACCCCGACAAGCGGCTGACCCATGTCGCCGTCAGGGGCGAGGTGCCGAGCCTTCTGAACCGGCCCAAGGGCTGTGATTTCGCGACGCGCTGCCCTTACGCGCAGGACAGGTGCCGGGCCGAGAAGCCGGCGCACGAGACCCGCCCCGACGGGCACAGCCACGCCTGTTTCTTCCCCCTTCACTAGAACAAAATACCGCAGGAATACTGTCATGAGCTACGGCATCTATATCGGGCGCAATCTGACCGCTGACGGGGTGGCCTACCTGGCCGGCTATGGCGACGAGCCGTCGAGCCACTGGCTCGAGATCAACCCGCGAAAGGCGCATGCCGAGGGCAGCACCATCACCGTGGGGGTGACGCCGCAGGCCGACATGCCGGGGGTGCTGACCGAGATACCGCAGGCCGCCGAGACGCTGCGCAACATGCGGGTGAGCTACAGCTATTACCTCGGCGTGCCGGCACCGCTCACGAATGGCGGGCTGAACGAATGCGGGGTGGCGGTGCGCGATATCTGGTCGCCCACGCGCAAGGACCTGGTCGAGATGACGCCGAAGGATCAGAAGGGGCCGAACTATTCCGACCTGGCCCGGATCGTGGTGGAGCGCGCGCGCACGGCGCGGGAGGGGGTCGAACTGATAGGCGATCTGATCGGCAAGCACGGCTATTCGACCTATGGCGGCAATTCCCACATGATCGCCGACCCCGACGAGGCTTGGGTGGTGATCGAGTTCGCCGGGGGCAAGGGGCTCTGGTGTGCCGAGCGCCTGGGGCCGGATTGCATCCGGGCGTCAAGGCCGGGCTATATCGGCGAGATCCCGGACGCGCCGAACGAGGATTTCCTGTTCCCGGAGCATTTCATCGACACGGCGGTCGAGCTGGGGTGGTACACGCGCGGCGAGGGGCCGTTCAACGTGAACGACATCTACGGCGACGGGCGGATGCGCTGGAAGGGCGTGGCCTGGGTCGAGGACGAGATGAAAGCGCGGGCGTCGCGGCCGGAGAAGGTGACGCTGGAGGACGTGTTCTGGTCGATCCAGACCGAGCGGCTGACGGGGGATACCGCCGGGTACGGGCAGGTGGTGCCGCTGGTGCACCCGGCCGATGCCGCGCTGCGGATGATGTGGCACGCGCCCATCGGGCCGGTGACGGCGCCGCTGCTGCCGGTGTTCCTCGGGCAGGGGTCGGTGCCTGAGGCGTATCGCCAGCACCGCTACCTGACGACCGGGGAAAGCGCCCGGTTCCTCGACCGCCGGAAGGAGGAGAAGAATGCCGACACCGTGTCGCATATCCCCCAGGGGATCGAGACGGCGGAGTCGGCGGTCTACCAGTACAAGCGGCTGATGCACCTGGCGTTCCAGGCGGAGGATACCCTGCTGCCCGAGGTCTGGGCGCATTGGCGGGCGATGGAGGCCAGCGTGAACGCCGAGGTGCCGGAGGTGCTGCGGGCGGCGGAGCTGCTGATCGCGGCGGGCGAGGCGGGGCTGGCGGAACGGGTGATGACCGAGTTCAGCCATCGCTGCCTGCGCGTGGGGCTCGAGGACTGCACGGCGCTGGCGGCGGCGGCCCAGGCCCGTCTGCGGGTGGCGGGGCGGCTGAACCTGACGCCCAAGCCGCTGGGACCGGCGCAGCTCTGGTAGGGTAGAGGCCCCGGGTCAGGCCCGGGGCGGGTGTCAAAAAAATGCGACGCTATCCGCCAGTCCCGCCGGGCGAGCGCCGGCCCGTGGGGAGGCGCAGCAACGGCAGTGGATGGCAATTTATGGTGCCGGGTAAATCCTAGACCAAAACGTCGCACTACACCCGCCAAAGCGCCTGCCCGTGGGGACGGGCCGGCGCTCGCCCGGCGCCGCGCCAAGGCGCGGCTTGACTCCGCGCGGGTGGCAAACTGCGAGGGGGCGAGTCTCAGCTACGTCCACTCCTCAACCCTTCGGAGTAACGCCAAACCCCTTGCGGAACTGCTCGGCATGGGCCGGGAAGGCGGCGGCGAGGTACATGGCCGCCAGCCGCATCGGCTGTTTCAAATCCACCGGGTCGCCCGACAGGTACATGCCCAGCCACAGCCCGTCGGTCATCGCGTCGATTCCGGCGGCGATGTCGTCCGCTCCGGTGACCGGGCGCCCCTCGGCCTGCAAGAGCGCCGCGCAGGCGTTGCACATGGCATGGGCGCGTTCCTGTTCGAAGCTCTTGGAAATTTCCCCGTAAAGCGGCCGGGCCTTCGATTCGCCCCAGAAGGCGTGCCAGATGATCAGTGTTTCCTCGGTGCACGACTCGGGCGTGAAATCGGACTTGACCAGCGCGGTGATCTGGTCGGCCGGGTCGGACCCGGCGTCGGACATCGCCTTCTGCCAGCCTTCCTGGTAGATCTCGTACTGGTGGCGCAGCGCCGCGCCGAGCAGGGATTGCTTGTTCTGGAAGTAGAAGACGGCAACCCCCTGCGACAGCCCCGCCTCGTTCGAGACGCTGGCCAGGGTGGTGCCGGACAGCCCGTTCTTGACGATCGAGCGATAGGTGGCCTCGATGATCTGCCCGCGCCGCTTGTCGGCGTTTTCCTTGCGTTCCTTGCGTGGGCGCGTGGCGCCCTCCTGAACTGCCATGGCGGGTCTCCTTTCGCGGCACAGTATCGCGCGGAGAGGCCATCACGGCAACCCGGCGCAGGGGGAATCGGCGAAAAAATTTGATTGAGCGCTCAAAATAATTGGGTTACAGTCGGGCAAACGGAAAAACGCGGCCTCCGGCCGCTAGAAATGGACTCCAATGACCGACACGATCACCCCGACCGCAGATCCCGGCCACAACGCCGCCATCCCCGCAGAAGCCGTACAGGAATGGGATAACGACCATTTCCTGCACCCGTGGGAAACCATCGGCACCAGCGATGCCAACCGCGCCATCGCCGCGCGGGCGGAGGGGATCTACATGTACGACCCCGACGGCAAGAAGTTCATCGACGGGCCGGGCGGCATGTGGTGTGTCCAGATCGGCTATGGCCGGCGCGAAATGGCCGATGCCATCGCCGAGCAGACGATGCGCCTGCCCTATACCTCGCCCTGGGCCTTCGCGGCCGAGCCCTCGGCCCTGCTGGCCAAGCGAATCGCCGAGATGACGCCGGGCGACCTGAACAGCGTGTTCTTCACCACCGGCGGTTCCTCGGCGGTCGACAGCGCGATCCGCTTCGTGCAGTTCTACAACAACATGAAGGGCCGCCCCGACAAGAAGCTGATCATCGGGCGGGAGAAGGGCTATCACGGCTCGACCTACCTCGCGGCCTCTGTCACCGGGAAAGAGCGCACCAAGTCCCGCCTCGATTTCGAGGAACGGCTGGTGCGCCTCATCGGCAACGTGAACCCCTATGTCCGCCCCGAGGGCATGAGCGTCGAGCAATGGTGCGACGCCAAGGTCGACGAGCTGGAACAGGCCATCCTCGACGCCGGCCCCGAGAACGTGGCCGCCTTCATCGCCGAGCCGGTGCTGGCCTCGGGCGGGGTGATCGTGCCGCCGCCGGGTTATCACAAGCGCACGCTGGAGGTCTGCCGCAAGCATGACGTGCTCTATATCTCCGACGAGGTCGTCACCGGCTTCGGCCGGCTGGGCCACTGGTTCGCCAGCGAGGAGGTGTTCGGCATCACCCCCGACATCATCACCTGCGCCAAGGGCCTGACCTCGGGCTATTTGCCGCTGGGGGCGATGATGCTGTCGGACCGGCTGTGGAACGACATCGCCTCGGACGACCGGGAACATATCATGTTCTCGAACGGCTATACCTATTCGGGCCACCCGGTCTGCTGTGCCGCCGCGCTGAAGAATATCGAGATCTTCGAGCGCGAGGGCATCCTCGAACACGTGCGCGAGATCACCCCGCATTTCCAGGAACGGCTGAACGCGCTGGGCCGGCACGAGATCATCGGCGACACGCGCGGCGTGGGGCTGATCGGCTGTGTCGAGGGTGTCGCGGCGCCGGACATGAGCGAGTCGAAGCGGCTGGCCATCGATCTCGAGTTCGGTGAACGGGTCGACGCCAAGTGCGAGGAGATGGGCCTGATCGTGCGCCCGCTGATCAACCAGTGCGTCTTCTCGCCGCCGCTGATCATCACCACGGACGAGGTCGACCGGATGTTCGACATCCTCGAGACCGCGGTGCAGCAGGTTCAGTCGGAAATGCTATAGACCGTGCCGCGGACGCGGCGCAAACTCACCCCACATACCCTGAGAAGGAGGTCGCCCGATGGAGGACAATGCCGTTCTGGAAGAGGGCTTCAACGGTCTCGCGCGGGTGCAGGAGGCCCTTCCGGCATCCTGGTACCTGGACCCGGCCCATTACGACCGCGAGCTGCGCCAGATATGGGGGCGCAACTGGGTCTACCTGTGCCGCGCCGACACGCTGGACGGCCCGCGCAGCTTCCGCACCTTCGAGGTGGCGGGGCAGCCCATCCTGCTGCTGCGCGACCAGGACGGGGCGTTGCAGGGGTTCTTCAACTCCTGCCGGCACCGCGGCTCGATGCTCTGCCCGCAGGCTTCGGGCACGCTGAAGAAGCCGATGATCGCCTGCCCCTATCACCAGTGGGTCTATGACCTGGCCGGGCGGCTGCGGGCGACCGGGCCGATGCGGCGCGTGGAGGGGTTCAACCGCGAGGATTACCCGCTGCACCGGGTGAGCGTGGCCGAGTGGGGCGGGTTCGTATTCGTCAACCTCGACGCGGATGCGACACCGTTCGAAGAACTCTACGGGGCCGAGACCGCCTATGTCGCCAACTGGCCGCTGGAAGAGCTGAAGGTGGGGCATGTCTTTTCCAAGACGCTGAACTGTAACTGGAAGGCGTTCTGGGAGAATTACAACGAGTGCCTGCACTGCCCCAACATCCACCCCGAGTTGTGCGAGCTGGTGCCGATCTACGGCCGGGCGATCATGGCGCGGCGGGATGACCCGGACTGGGAAGAACATGCCGGGGACCTGGCGCCGCACCGGTCGGGCGGGCTCAGGACCGGGGCCGAGACATGGTCGATGGACGGCGCGGCGCAGGGGCGCCTGCCGGGGCTGACCGATGACGACGTGGCCTCCGGCCAGCGCTACGTGACGGTGACGCCCTCGGTCTTCATCGCCCATCACGCCGATTACGTCCGCAGCGTGAAGATCACGCCGACCGGGCCCGAGACGATGGAGCTGACGGCGGAATGGCTGTTCCATCCCGACACGCTGGCGCGGCCGGATTTCGACGTCGACAAGATCACCCGCTTCGGGATCATGGTGATGGAGCAGGATGGCGGCGCGTGCGAGCTGAACCATGCCGGGATGCGGGCCAGCGCCTTCCACCATGGCGTGCTGATGCAGGAGGAATACGAGGTGTTCCTGTTCCAGCAATGGGTGCGCGAACAGCTTGGCGAGGCGCCGAAGAGCGAAGGGGCGGCGAGCCGGGCCAGCCGGCGGATGCCTGTTTCGGAGTGATGGTCGAGCCGTCCCGGCCCCCGAGCCGGGACTTCGTGCCGCAAGAGGCCCCGGGTCAGGCCCGGGGCGGGGAGCACATAACGTAGCCCCGCCGGGTGTGCGGCGATACGTAGGGTGTGTGCGAACCGACCATGTCCGCGATACATGAACTTCACCCGTCCCGGCCCCCGAGCCGGGACCTCGCGCTGCAAGAGGCCCTGGGTCAGGCCCGGGGCGGGGAGATTGCACATGCCCGGTATCGGTTAGCCCCGCCGGGCGAGCGCCGGCCCGTGGGGAGGCGCTGCAACGGGGGTGACTGGCAATTTATGGTGCAGTCCGCATCCTACCTAAGAACGTCACGCTCCACCTGCAAAAGCGCCTGCCCGTGGGGACGGGCCGGCGCTCGCCCGGCGCCGCGCTGAAGCGCGGCTTGACTCCGGGCGTGTGGCAGCCAGTAGGGTGGGTGCGAACCCACCATGCCGCCGTTACCTGAAGTAATCCCATCCCGGCCTCCGAGCCGGGACGTCGCGCCACAAGAGGCCCCGGGTCAAGCCCGGGGCGGGGCCGGTATCACCCCCGCTCGGCCAGCATCTCGGCATTGACCTCGGCCAGGGTGCCCGGTGCGGGCGGTTCTTCCAGCGTCAGCACCGGGAACAGGTCGCGGAGCTGGTCGTGGTAGCTCTTCACGCCGTATTCCAGGTCCGACAGGATGATCCCGTCGAAGGCCGAAGACAGCGCCGCCTCGCAGGACCAGATGGTCAGCATCTGGTCTTCCTCGGCGGTGATCCTATCGATCCGCCCCGACAGGTAGCGCGCAAGCCGCAGCTCGCGGCTTTCGTTGCGGTACTTGTAGGACGCGCCGCGCAGGCGGCTCTTGCCGGTGCCATCGGGGAATTCCTGGTAGAAGATCATCGAGTCCGGGTAGACGCCGATCACCGTGTTGGGGAACATCCCGTAATAGAGCCACGCGTTGCGGTGGCTTTCCGGCAGCCATTCGGCCTCGGGCAGGGTGGACTTGTAGGCCTTCACCGACCAGAGCGAGCCCGGCCCGTTGTTGAACGGCGCATAGGAGCGCGCGGCGCCGCCCTCGAACGGCTCGTCGACGTAGCCCTTGCCGTAAAGGTCCTGCAGGGCAGGGTGGGCCATGGCCACGTGATAGCCCTCGTTGTCGACATCGCGGATGGCCTTCCAGTTGACGGCGGTTTCATCCGCCCAGACCAGCGTGTCTGCGGGCACCATGTCGGCCAGCTCGTAAGGTTCCAGCTCGGCGTCGAACCGGCCCATGATCTCGGCCACGGAGGGCTGATCGCTGTCCTTGAAGCGGACGAAGATGAAGCCCTGCCAGATTTCCATGTCGACCGGTTTCAGGCCGAATTCCACCGGGTCGAGCGGCGGGAAGCTTTTCGGCTGTGCCGCGCCGCGCAGCGTGCCGTCGAGATTGTAGGCCCAGCCGTGATAGGGGCAGATCAGGGCGGATTTGCACATGCCCTGCTCGTCGGCCACCACCCGGCTGCCGCGGTGGCGGCAGAGGTTGTGGAAGGCGCGCACCACGTTGTCGCGGCCGCGCACGATGAGGGCGCGTTCCTCGCCCACATCGAATGTCATGTAGTTGCCGGGCTCGGGCACGTCCGAGACGTGACAGGCCAGCTGCCAGTGCTTGCGGAAAAGCTCTTCCTTTTCCAGTTCAAGCAGCTCGTCCGAGAAATAGGCCCAGCCGGGAAGGCCCGAACGGTCCCAGTTCTTCGGGGGGGATTGATCTTGTACGGTGTTCTGCATGTACAAATTATAATGAGCGCTCAAACTAATTTGCAAGCCGATTCTTGCCGGCGGCCGCTCTGGCCCGCCCACTGTGTCATTCCGGCCGCGTCTTGCGGGCGCCGCGGAAGAGGTGCTGCGCCAGCCGGTGCGCATCCTCTCCGGCGCCCTGCCGCAGCAGCACGTAATAGCCATTGGCGGTGTCCACGGTCTCTGCCACCGGCCGCACCAGGGCGCCGCTGTTCAGCGCCCCGTCGCACAGGTTGCCCCACCCCAGCGCCACGCCCATCCCCGCCTTCGCCGCATCCAGCAGCGCGGTATAGGAATTCGTCCGCATCAGGATCCGCGCCGGCGCCGGATCGACCCCGGTCTCGGTCAGCCAGATGCCCCAGTTCATCCAGTTCCAGTGGATGTAGTCGAGGTCGATCAGCTCGGCCGACAGCAAATCCTGCGGCGTGGTGATCGGGTGCTCTCGCAGGTAGCCGGGCGAGCACACCGGGAACACCACGTCACCGAAAAGCCGCCGCGCCACGAAGCCGGGCCACTGCCCGTCGCCATGCATCACCGCCACGTCGGCGCCCAGCACCTCCGCCTCGCTGTCACTGACCGTTAGGTCGATGGCAACGGGCGAATCGGGCGCGAGAAACGCCCCGATCCTCGGCAGAAGCCAGTGCTGCCCGATCGACGTGTCGCAAGCGAGCTTCAGGAACCGCCGCGCCTCGCGCTGGCGCAGGCTGTGGGTGGCCGAGGCCAGGTGCTGCAGCGCCACCTTGACCCCGTTGAGAAGTTCCCGCCCCTCCGGCGTCAGCTCGATCGCCCGGTGCCGCCGCTCGAACAGGCTGATTTCCAACAGCTCTTCCAGCTTCCGCACCCGCTGGCTGACGGCCGACTGGGTGACCGACAACTCCTCGGCCGCGCGGGTGAAACTGCCCAGCCGGGCCGACGCCTCGAACGGCAGCAGAAGGTCGAGCGGGGGAAGGTTGCGGCGTAGCATTAGCAAAACTTGCCCAAAAGCGGTAGAAATCAGCGTTTGTCAGCATCCATGCTTATTCTGTCTAATGCAAGCAGACAAGGAAGCAGGAGCCACCGATGAACCTACCCCTTCTGAACCTGATGCCGGGCGATGCCCCCTTCCGCGCCGACCCGGCGGAATCCTACACGCTGCCCGCGCGCTTCTACCACGACCCCGAGATCTGGGCGCATGAGAAGCAGGCGATCTTCTACAAGACATGGAACTATGCCGGCCATGTCAGCCAGGTCGCCGAGCCGGGCCAGTTCCTGACCGTGCGCATTCACGAGCAGAACATCTTCGTCGCCCGCACCCGCACGGGCGAGCTGCGCGCCTTCTACAATGTCTGTCCGCACCGGGGGCATGAACTGCTGTCGGGCACGGGCAAGAAGAACATCATCACCTGCCCCTACCACGCCTGGGCGTTCGACTTCGACGGCACGCTCAAGTCGGCGCGAAATACCGAGGAGGTGAAGGGCTTCAAGCGAGAGGAATTCTCGCTTCGCCCGGTGCAGGTCGAGGTTTTCTGCGGCCTCGTTCTGGTCAACCTCGACCCCGAGGCCACGCCGTTTGCCGAGCAGATGGGCGACCTCGAAAAGGAAATCCGCCATTTCGTGCCCTCGGTCGACGACCTGCAATTCGCCCAGCGCGACAGCTACGACGTCAAGGCCAACTGGAAGGTGATGATCGACAACTTCCTCGAATGCTATCACTGCCACCCGGCGCACAAGGATTTCGTCGACCTGGTGGACATGGACAGCTACCGCACCATCACCTGCGGCCTCTATTCCAGCCAGTGCGCGGGCAAGCCCCGCTCGGTCAATTCCCGCGCCTTCAGCTTCACGCCGGGCGATGTCGATTTTGGCTATGCCGGCTGGTATGTCTGGCCCAACTTCACCATCTGGGCCTACCCGGGCGAGGCGAACCTGTCGGTCCTCCAGATGAACCCCACCGCCCCCGACCAGTGCGTCGAGTACCAGGACTGGTTCGTGAAGGATGGCGAGGTGACCCAGCAGCTGCGCGATGCGATCAACTACCAGATCGACGTGCTGCAACCCGAGGATATCGGCCTGTGCGAGAGCGTGCAGAAGGGGCTGAAATCTTCCGGCTACAACCAGGGCCGCTTCGTCGTGGATGCGGGCAAGACGGAACTCAGCGAACACGCCGTCCACCATTTCCAGAAGCTGGTGGCCGAGGCGCTGGGCGCCAACCTTGATCCGGATGCGGACCAATGATGAATTCGAGCGACGGCAAGACCCGCGACCTAGTCACGTCGCGCCCCGGTGCGGGGTGGGATTTCAACATGCGCCGGCACGTCTACCACGACATCGAGGCAAAGCACGGGCCGCATTACACGGTCTATAACCGCCGCTTCATGTGCGTCTACATGGACGATCTGTCGACCGAGGACGGCTATTGGCTGCTACGGACGAAGGCGGCCTGCCTGCATACCGGCGAATGGCCGATAGAGTTCGTCGGGCCGGATGCCGAGAAGCTGATGGACTACCTCTTCGTCAACAACGTCGCGAAGGTGAAGCCGGGCCGTTGTGGCTATGGCATCGCCTGTTACGACGATGGCGGCCTGATCGTCGACGGCGTCTTCGTGCGGCTGGAGCAGGACCGCTTCTGGTACGCGCAGGCGGATGGCGATTTCGTCAACTGGGCCCGGGCCCATGCCAGGGGGATGGACGTGAAGATCATCGACCCGGAGGTCAATGTCAGCCAGATCCAGGGGCCGGCGTCGATGGAGATCCTCGAAGAGGCCGCCAAGGGTGGCATCCCCGAACCCTTCGGCTATTTCGGCAGCGCCTGGGTGGATTTCGGCGGTCAGAAGGTTTTGATCACGCGCACCGGCTATACCAACGAGCTGGGCTGGGAGTTCTACACCGAACCGCATCACGACGCGGCCGCGCTTTGGGCCCACCTGGAACGGGCCGGTGCGCCCCACGGGATGCGCATGTTCGGGCTGGACTCGATGAACATTCGCCGGATCGAGGCGGGCATCCTGAACGCCAATTCCGATTTCGACGAGACGACCACGCCCTATGACGTGGGGCTGGGCCGCTTCGTGGACATGGAGAAGGCGGATTTCATCGGCAAGGCGGCGCTGGAGGCCGCCGACAAGGGCCAGCGCCTGCACGGGATCCTCTGCCCGGATGGCGAACCGCGCGTCAATGGCCGGGTGGAGTGGAACGGCGCGGTCGCCGGGCGTGTCACGGCGGGCGAGACCTCGCCCTACCTGGGCCAAGGGATCGGGTACGCCCTGATGGCCACGGCCGAGGCCGGGCCGGGCACCGAGGTGATGGTCGAGGGCAACGACGGCCGGATGTATGCCGCCACGCTGGCCGAGACGCCGCTTTACGACAAGGCCTGCGAGATCCCGCGCGGCAAGCTGGTGGATATCCCCGACCGGGCGGCGTAAAGCTTGGGGCGGGCGGCGGTGACCCGCCGGATCACGGGCTGACAGGAGGCCGGCAAGCATGAAGCGCGCAGCGACCGGATCGGACAGGATAGCAGTGCTCGCGGGGCTTTTCGCGGGCCTTTGCTGGGGTATCTACTGGCTGCCGCTGCGACTCGTCGAACAGGGCGGGTTTGATGCCGCCTGGGCCATCGCGCTGTTCACGGCGGTGCCCGCGATCCTGAGCCTGCCGGCCATCTGGTTCCTTCGGATCGACTACGTCCGTGGCGGGACGGCGCTTTTGGGCGGGGTCCTGGGCGGCGTGGCCTTTGCCCTTTACGCGGCCTCGCTGCTTTATACCGAGGTCGTCCGCGCGATCCTGCTGTTCTACCTCATGCCGATCTGGGGCTTCCTGCTGGGCTGGGTGGTGCTGGGCGACCGGATGACGGTGTCGCGCTGGCTGGCGATCGGGCTCGGCCTTGTCGGCATGACGGTGATATTCGCGCAGGATACCGGCATTCCTTGGCCGCGGAATGCGGGCGACTGGTGCGGGCTGGTCTCGGGCATGTTCTGGGCGCTGGGCTGTACCGTGATCCTGACGGGCGAGGGCCGGGTGCGGGCCGCCACGCACACGGTCAACTTCCTCGTCGTCGCGGCCATCGTGTCGGCGGGTATCGCCATTCTTTCGGCCACGCAGGGCCGGTCCACCCCGCCCGCGCCGGGCGACGTGGGACAGGTGCTGATATGGTTCCTGCCGGTCGCGATCTTCCTGATCCTGCCAAGCGGGTTCGCCACGATCTTCGCGCCGACCCGGCTCAACCCCGGCGTGGTGGGGTTCCTGTTCATGACCGAGGTCGCCGTCGCGGCGATATCGGCGGCGATCTGGTCGGGCGAGCGGTTCGGGATGCGCGAGGTGATCGGGCTGCCGCTGATCGTTTCG
>Ga0189287_100169_pt1 | contig 33559 bp, 31 predicted proteins | sample UW86minimetaG_FD_130319 | JGI IMG/M metagenome (GOLD analysis project Ga0189287, IMG submission 130319) | Marine microbial communities from the Costa Rica Dome - UW86 mini metaG | ecosystem: Environmental > Aquatic > Marine > Oceanic > Photic zone | place: Costa Rica: the Eastern Pacific... | reverse complement strand
GGCGCGAAGGAGATCGCCCGGCTGAAGACCTGGATCGTCATGGAGGCGCCCACCGGGCACCGGTTCTGCCTTGTCGGGCCGCAGGGCGAGGACTGGCCCGGCGACGCGGCCGAGTTCGAGGGGAGCACGTCATGAAACAGCTGATCGCCATTTCCAATGTCGTGGCGTGGTCGGGGTTCTGGGCCTTCGGCTACCTGGCGCTGACGGCCGAGGCCGAGCGGCATATGGTGATTGCCGCGCTGCTGGCCGCCGCCGGCGGCGGGGCGGGCATGCTGGCCTACCTGTGGCTGGTTCGCCATTCGGAAATAACGGGCTATGCCAAGGCCCCAAACCGCGCCGAGAAGCGCGACGAGACCATCGGGGAGAGTGTCTGACATGTTCTATCGCGAAGCGGGTGACTTCAAGACGTCCTACAAGGACGACGCGCAGACCTTCCCGATCCGGTTCGACCGGTACCGCTATTACGTGGTGCTGCTGGTGGCCTTTGCCGTGGTGCCGTTCCTGGTCAACGACTACTGGGTGAACGCGGTGTTCCTGCCCTTCCTGATCTACGCCATCGCGGCGATCGGGCTGAACATCCTGGTGGGCTATTGCGGGCAGGTCAGCCTTGGCACGGGCGGGTTCATGGCGGTGGGGGCCTATGCCTGCTACAAGCTGATGACCGGCTTTCCCGAGATCAACATCTTCTTCCACGTGATCATCGCGGGCGGCATCACTGCCGGGGTCTGCGTGCTGTTCGGCCTGCCGAGCCTGCGGATCAAGGGGTTCTACCTGGCGGTGGCGACACTCGCGGCGCAGTTCTTCCTTGTCTGGCTCTTCAACCGGGTGCCGTGGTTCTACAACTACTCGGCCTCGGGCCAGATCAGCGCGCCGGAGCGCACGCTGTTCGGCATCCCGATCACCGGGGCGGGCACCGAGCCGTGGGCGACCTACCTGTTCTGCCTTGTCTTCACCTTCCTCGCCGCGATCCTTGCGCGGAATCTGACGCGGGGCACGGCGGGGCGGAAATGGATGGCGATCCGCGACATGGACATCGCCGCCGAGATCATCGGGGTGAACCCGCTCAGGGCCAAGCTGTCGGCCTTTGCCATCTCGGGGTTCTTCGTGGGCATCGCCGGGGCGCTGTTCTTCTCGGTCTACCTTGGCGCGGTCGAGGTGGGCGAGGCGTTCGGTATCAACAAGTCGTTCCTGGTGCTGTTCATGGTGATCATCGGCGGGCTGGGCTCGATTTTCGGCAGCTTTGCCGGGGCCGCGTTCCTGGTGTTGCTGCCGGTGCTGCTGAAGAACGTGCTGGTGGGGACGATGGGCTGGCCCACGGACCTTGCGGCGCATTTCGAATTTATCATCGTCGGCGCGCTGATCGTGCTGTTCCTGATCGCCGAGCCGCACGGGCTGGCGCAGTTGTGGCGCGTGGCGAAGGAGAAGCTGAGGCTTTGGCCCTTCCCGCACTAGGGAAGGGTGAGAGGTGCGGCGGGGTGCGCCCCGCCCCGCAAGACCATCGGAGAAACCAAGGGAGGAAATGAACCGATGAAACAGAAACTGATGGCGGTGCTGGCCGCTGCCACCCTGACGGCGGGGCCGGCGCTGGCCGACCTGAAGATCGTCGACACCAGCTACCGGACGGGGCCCTATGCCGCGAACGGCATCCCGTTCTCGGACGGCTACCAGGATTACTTCACCCTGCTGAACGAGCGTGACGGCGGGATCGGCGGCGAGAAGATCAACCTCGTCGAATGCGAGACCGGCTACAACACCGAGAAGGGTGTGGAGTGCTACGAAGGCAACAAGGGCGGCGAGGCGCTTGTGTTCCAGCCGCTGTCGACGGGCATCACCTACCAGCTGATCCCCAAGGCGACCGCCGACAACATCCCGCTGCACACGATGGGCTATGGCCGGACCTCGGCCAAGAACGGCGAGGTGTTCCGCTGGGTGTTCAACTATCCGGCCAACTACTGGGACGGGGCAAGCCATGCCGTGACCCACATCCTGAACGAGAATGACGGCGATATCAGCGGCAAGAAGATCGCGCTCGTCTATCACAACTCGGCCTATGGGAAGGAGCCGATCCGGACGCTGGAAGAGCTGGCCAAGAAGCACGGTTACGAGCTGACGCTGCTGCCGGTCGATCACCCCGGCCAGGAGCAGAAGTCGCAATGGCTTCAGATCCGGCGCGAGAAGCCCGACTACGTGATCATGTGGGGCTGGGGCGTCATGAACCAGGTCGCGATCCAGGAAGCCGTGAACATCCGCTACCCGATGGAGAACTTCATCGGCATCTGGTGGTCGGGTTCGGAGAACGACGTGAAACCGGCGGGCGACCGCGCCGATGGCTACAAGGCGCTGACCTTCCACAACCTCGGCAGCGACTACCCGGTCTATGACGACATCCAGAAACACGTCGTCGACACCGGCAACGCGGCGGGTGCGGGCGATAACATCGGCACCGTGCTCTATAACCGCGGCATGTATGCCGCGATGCTGGCCGCCGAGGCGATCAAGACCGCGCAGGAGATGCACGGCACGTCCGCCATCACGCCCGAGCAGATGCGCGACGGCATGGAGAACCTCGAGATGACCGAAGAGAAGATGGCCGAGCTTGGCCTTCCGAACTTCGGGCCGGAATTCAAGGTGACCTGTGAGAACCATGGCGGCAACGGCTATGGCGCCGTGTCGCAATGGGATGCGGAAGCCGGCGAGTTCACCCTGATCACCGACTATTACCAGTCGGACCAGGAGGTGCTGAAGGCGCTGATCGAGGAAGACTCGATGGCCTTTGCCGAAGAGAGCGGTATCGAGGCGGGCTGCGAGTAAGCCCCTTTCCCCGGCCGCGGCGCACGCGGCGGCCGGGGGTATTCGTTAGGACCTTTACCCGAACCACGAAGACAGGGGCATTTCGGCCCCGCCCGAGAGGAGACGCACCATGCCCGAGGACGGCAAGACCGAAGAGACCCTTCTCGAGGTCAACAATATCGAGGTGATCTACAACCACGTGATCCTCGTGCTGAAGGGGGTCAGCCTGTCGGTGCCCAAGGGCGGGATCACCGCCCTGCTGGGCGGCAACGGCGCGGGCAAGACGACGACGCTCAAGGCGATTTCCAACCTGCTCAAGTCCGAGCGGGGCGAGGTGACCAAGGGCAGCATCCAGTACCGCGGCGAGCGCGTGCAGCACCTCGTGCCGTCGGACCTTGTGAAGAAGGGCGTCATCCAGGTGATGGAGGGGCGGCACTGTTTCGAGCACCTGACGGTCGAGGAGAACCTGCTGACGGGTGCCTATACGCGGGGGTCGTCCCGCGGCGAGATCGAGAAGGATCTCGAGCTGGTCTATACCTATTTCCCGCGCCTGAAGGAGCGCCGCCGCAGCCAGGCGGGCTATACCTCGGGCGGGGAGCAACAGATGGTGGCCATCGGCCGCGCGCTGATGAGCCGGCCGGAGACGATCCTGCTGGACGAGCCCAGCATGGGGCTTGCGCCGCAACTGGTGGAGCAGATCTTCGGCATCGTCAAATCGCTCAACGAGGAGGAGGGCTATACCTTCCTGCTGGCCGAGCAGAACACCAACGTCGCGCTGCGCTTTGCGCATTATGGCTACATCCTCGAGAACGGCCGCGTGGTGATGGACGGGCCGGCCAAGAGCCTGCGCGAGAACCCGGACGTGAAGGAGTTCTACCTCGGCATGTCCGAGGAGGGCCGCAAGAGTTTCCGCGACGTGCGCAGTTATCGCCGCCGCAAGCGGTGGCTGAGCTGAACGAAGGGATCACTGGTCTTGCAACAGCTCCGCGCGCATTTCCTCGATCAGCCCGAGCGCCTCTTCGCGGGTATTCCGGATGTTGGGCCGGAAGCCCTGCGTCTCGGCCCGGAGGCGGATGTCTTCGGCCGTCTCGGAGCCCGCGGCGAAGCGGGCCGAGCCCAGCGAGCCGGCCTCGTTCAGGCGCTTGCCCCGGTAGGCATAGCGCACCCAGGCCGCCGGCAGGATCTCGCACTGGTTGAGGTTCACGAGGAAGAACCAGCGCCGGTCGCTTTCGCGGATCCGCTCCTGGAGGAAGTCGTAGAAATCGTCGACGTCGCGGCTGTGATGGAAGGTGAAATGGGAAAAATCGACCTCCATGATCATCTTGTCGCGGTCGAAGCTGACCCTGCGGACGAAATCGGACTCGGTATAGGTGCTGTCATGCAGGACGCGGGCCGCGCGGCGCTTGCTCGGCAGGGAGCGCAGGCGCGTGACGGCGTCTTCGCGGCTGGAAAAGAGGTTGGGGTCGAACGCCTCGGTATCGGCGGCACGCAGGATCTGGGCGCGGGTTTCCTCGGAGGCGTCGAAGCGGACGGAGCCCATGGAATGGGCATGGTTCAGCGCCCTGCCCCGGCGGGAATAGGCTGTCCACGCCTCGGGGAAGATGCGGGTGCCGTTGAGATTGACGAGGAAGAACCAGAGATGTTCGCCGGTGTCGGCGATGCGCGCCTCGAGCCTGTCGTAGACGGCGTTGACGATAAGCGTTCCGTCGAATTCGAAGTCGGAGAAATCGACTTCCATGATCTGGTCATCGGCGTGGAAGGTGATCCTGCGGTCGAGGTCAGCCTTGTTCGCGGCGGGGTGCCCAGCGGCCTGAGTCATTGGTCATTTCCTTATGAGAAGCCAGACAACATGCAACTGTATACAAACGTATGCAGCCTATGCCGCAAACTGTTCAACCGTTCAACTGGTCAAGCTGTCGCGCCCCCGGGCGCAACCCAAAGGATGCCGATATGACCCGCTATTTCGATGAGCTCGAAACCCGCACGGCCGAGGACCGCGCCGCGGATATCGCACGGGCCCTGCCCGAGCAGATCGCCCGCGCGCAGGCCCTGCCCGGCTATGGCGACGCGCTGCGCCCGGTGGATGCCGGCGCGATCACCAGCGTCGAGGCGTTGTCGGTGCTCCCGGTGCTGCGGAAGAGCGACCTTGGCCAGGCGCAGGGCGGCCGGCCGCCTTTCGGCGGGCTGACAACGCTGGCGCCGGAGGGGTTCGCGCATATCTTCCAGTCGCCGGGGCCCATCTACGAGCCGGGCGGCATCGGCCATGACTGGTGGCGCGTGGGGCGGTTCCTGCATGCCTGCGGCGTGGGCAAGGGCGATATCGTGCAGAACTGTTTCGGCTATCACCTGACCCCGGCCGGGATGATCTTCGAGAGCGGGGCGCGGGCCGTGGGCGCCGCCGTGCTGCCCGCCGGCACCGGGCAGACCGAGCTTCAGGCGCGGGCGGCGCATGATATCGGCGTCACCGCCTATGCCGGTACGCCCGACTATCTGAAGGTGATTCTGGACAAGGCCGACGAGATGGGCCTCAAGCTCGGGATCACCAAGGCGGCGGTGGGCGGCGGCGCGCTGTTCCCGTCGCTCCGGCAGGAATATGCCGAACGGGGGATCACCTGTCTGCAATGTTATGCCACCGCCGACCTGGGCAATATCGCCTATGAAAGCGAGGCCGCCGACGGGATGATCGTCGACGAGGGCGTGATCGTGGAGATCGTGACGCCCGGCACCGGCACGCCCGTGGCCCCCGGCGAAGTCGGCGAGGTGGTGGTGACCACGCTGAACCCCGACTATCCGCTGATCCGCTTTGCCACGGGTGACCTTTCGGCGATCATGGAGGGTGCAAGCCCTTGTGGTCGCACAAATATTCGCATCAAGGGCTGGATGGGCCGGGCCGACCAGACCACCAAGATCAAGGGCATGTTCGTGCGCCCCGAGCAGGTGGCGGCGCTGGTGTCGCGCCATGACGGGATTTCCCGCGCCCGGGTCATCGCCAGCCGCGAGGGCGAGATGGACGTGATGACGGTGCAGATCGAGGCCGATGGCGGAGAGCCGGAAACCTATGCCGGGGCGGTGGCCGATACGCTCAAGCTGAAGGGGCGGATCGAGATTGTCGCCAAGGGCAGTCTTCCAAACGACGGCAAAGTCATAGAGGATCAGCGCAGCTACGAGTGAGCCACGACAGGGAGGTGTCGTCGCATGTTTCGATTGTGTTCCGGGCTGGTAACGGCCCTATGTCTTGCCACGTCCGCCGCGCAGGCCGAGGATCTTGCGCTGTTGCTTGGTGACCGGGGACAGGCCAGCGCCTATCGCGATGACGATGGTGCGGGGGCCGGGGATTTCCGCGATGCGCTGACCCAGGCCGGGTTCCGGGTGGTCGAGCCGCCGGACCGGGATATCCGCTCGATGCGGCTGGCCGCGGTGAATGTCGAAACCGCGCTGGCCGAGGGCGAGGTCGACCGGCTGGTGATCGTGGCCATGGGCCCGTTCGCCACCGACGGGCTGGACAGCTGGATCCTGTCGAACAACGCGCAGGGCATGAAGCGGGTGATGGCCGGGGCGATGGGCATATCGCTCAACGCGCTGAGCGCGATCGCCGAGCAGCAGGGGGTGCCGACCGTCATCATGGTGGCGCCGGGCATGTCGCCCGATGGGCTGGCGCCGGGGCTTCGGCCGCGGCCGCGGGCCTTCCGGAAGGCGGAGGGGCTGACCTATATCACCGGCCCGTCGCCCGCGCTGGCCGACATGCTGGCAGGCTCGGTTCTGCTGGAGGGCGTGTCGTTCGCCGAGCTGGCGCAGACCGCGCCCGATGGCGTGCGGGTGGACGGCAACCTGGCCAGCGATGCCGGGCTCATGGGCCCCGCCACGATGCCGCCCTCGGAAGAGGCGGTGGAGACCGGGTTCTGGCAGGCAGTGCAGACCTTCGACACGATATCGGCCTACCGGACCTACCTGGGCGAGTTCCCCGAGGGCACGTACGTGGCCGAGGCCGAGGAGCGGATCGCCTATCTCACCGACGAGCCCGAGCGCGAGGCGAAGTCGATCGAGGAGGGGCTGGGCCTGTCGCGGGAGGATCGGCGCGAGATCCAGCGGAACCTCGCCCTGATCGGGTTCGATCCCAAGGGCATCGACGGGATTTTCGGCCCCGGAAGCCGCGCCGCGATCGGCGACTGGCAGGCCGAGAACGGGTTCGGCAAGACCGGCTACCTGACCGGCAACCAGCTTCTGCGGCTGCGCGACCAGGCCCAGGCCGAGGCGCGGCGGCAGGAAGAGGAAGCCCGCCAGCGCCGCGAGCAAGAGGAGCGCCGCGACCGGGCCTATTGGCAGGACACCGGCGAAGCGGGCGGCGAGGAGGGCTTGCGCGCCTATCTCGACCGCTATCCCGACGGGCTGTTCGCCGACGAGGCGCAGGCCCGGCTGGACGAGATCGAGGCGGTGAAACGCGAGGAGGCGGAGCGCGAGGAACGCGAGGCGTGGGATGCGGCGCGCAATGCCGACACGGCTGAAAGCTACAGCGCCTTCCTGAACACCTATCCCGACAGCACCTTCGCCAGCGCCGCGCGGGCGCGGCTGAACGAGCTGACCGACCGGCAGGAGAACGCCGCCGAGATCGAGGCGGCCCGGGCGCAGGAGCGGCAATTCACCTCGACCCTGATCGCGCGGGTTCTGATCGAGCGGCGGCTGGGCAGCCTTGGCACCAACCCCGGCGCGGCGGATGGCAATTTCACCCGCCAGACGCGCCGGGCGATCCGGCAGTTCCAGCGCTCGCGCAACCTGCCGGTAACCGGGTTCATCTCGCAGGCGACGATGGTGCAGCTGATGGCCGGGCGGTAGCGCCCGGGCCCTCAGAACCGGTTGGCGTCGTAGGGCGCAAGGTCGATATTGGGCGGCTGGCCGTCGATCAGGGCGGCGACGATGCGGCCTGTCTTGGGCCCGGCGGTAAGGCCGACATGCTGATGCCCGAAGGCGGCATGGACGCCGCTGCCGTTGATCTCGCCGATCAAGGGCAGGCTGTCGGGGGTGGAGGGACGGAACCCCATCCATTCCTCGACACCCTCGTATTCCAGCGCCGGAAACAGGCGTTTGACCTTGCGCGCGATCAGGTCGCGCGGGCCGCTGGAGGGGCCGCGCGTGGTATCGCCCAGCTCGACCGTCCCGGCACAGCGCAGGCCCGAGGCCATCGGGTTCGCCGCGAACTTGCCCTGCGTCAGCATCATCGGGTTCTTCGGCATCTGCGACGGGCCTTTGAAATGCAGGTGGTAGCCGCGTTCGGCCACCAGCGGCACCCGCAGGCCCAGCTTGCGCATCAGCGGTTTCGACCAGATCCCGGCCGCCAGCACCGCGCGGTCGCAGGGCAGACGGCCCGCACTGGTGAGGATGGCCGTGACCTTGCCGCCCTGGAGCTCGATATCCTGTGCCTCGGCCTGGCGGTAGGTGCCGCCCTCGTCCTCCAGCACCTTGGCCAGCGCCTCCATGTAGGCGCCGGGGTTGAGGATGTGGCCGTGATCCTTGAGCACCGCGAGGAGGCCGGTCTCCGGCCCGAGGATCGGCTCGGCCTCCTGCACGGCCGGGCCTTCGATGATCTCGGGCATGAAACCGGCGCGGCGCTTGGTCTCCCAGCTTGCGGCGTCGGCCTCGAAGGCCGCGCGGCTGGCATAGGCGTAGGTCAGCGCGCTGTCGGCGATCCAGTCCTCGGCCTGCGTGCCTTTCGTCAGGGCGCGGTGCTGGGCGACGCTGTCGGTAAGGATATTGGCGAGCGCGCCGCTCATGTGAACGTTGCGCTCGGGCGTGGCGTTGCGGAAGAACTGCCAGAGCCACGGCGCGAGGGCGGGCCACGCGCTCCACTGGAAGAACAGGGGCGAGTCGGAGCTGGTAAGGTACTTGAAGGCGCTCTTGCGCAGATCGGGCGTGTTCATCGGCACGATCGCCCATTGCGCCAGCAGCCCGGCATTTCCGTAGGAGGCCCCGGCACCGGGGTGATCCTTGTCGATCAGGGTGACGGTATGCCCCGCGCGGCGAAGCCAGATCGCGGCGCTGAGGCCGCAGATCCCGGCGCCGATCACGATGATGTCGAGTGGTTTGGGCATGTCCCGTCTCCCGCAAGCTTTTGCACATAAGCGCAAGGTTCATACGGGGGCAAGGGCCTCGAACGGCGCGCCGGTGGCAGCCATGGCGATTCGGGTATTCTTGGACAGGGGAAAGCCGGGGTCAGCGCGGGAAGGCGGCGGTGAGGGCGATCTCGACCATGTCGGAGAAGCTTTGCTCGCGCGCCTCGGCCGAGAGCGCCTCGCCCGTCTGGAGGTGGTCGGAGACGGTGCAGACGGCCAGCGCGGCGGCCCCGTGGCGGGCGGCGACGGTGTAGAGCTCGGCCGCTTCCATCTCGACCGCGAGGATGCCGTGGCGGGTCATCTGCTCGGTCAGGTCGGGGCGCTCGTCGTAGAACGTGTCGGAGGAATAGAGGCTGCCGACATGGGTTCGGGTGCCCTTGCCCTCGGCCGCATCGACGGCGGCGCGCAGGAGGATGTAATCGGCGGATGGCGCGAAATTCACCTCGCGCATCATGGTGGAAGAGGGGGTCGTCGTGCTGCTGGCGGTCATCGCGACGATCACGTCGTTGAGCTGCACATGCGCCTGCATCGCCCCGCAGGAACCGATGCGGATCAGGCGTTTGGCGCCGTAGTCGCGGATCAGCTCGTTGGCGTAGATCGACAGGCTGGGCATGCCCATGCCGGAGCCCTGGATGGTGACAGGATGGCCCTGCCATGTACCGGTGAAGCCCAGCATGCCGCGGGTGGCGTTGACCTGTCGCACATCCGACAGGAAGGTTTCCGCCGCCCATTTCGCGCGCAGCGGGTCGCCCGGCATCAGGACGCATTCGGCGATATCGCCCGCGGAGGCGCCGATATGGATGCTCATCCCCGGCCCCTTACGAGCGGTTGTACTTGATGAAGGGGGTCAGCACGCCGATCCGGTCGTAGAGCTGGCGGGCGGTGGTGTTGAAATCCTGCGTCATCCAGTAGACGGCGGGGCGGCCGGCGGCATCGGCCTCGGCATAGACCGCCTCGATCAGCTTGCGGCCGACGCCGGTGCCGCGCACGGACGGGTCGGCGTAGAGGTCCTGCAGGTAGCAGACCTTCTCGATCCGCCAGTTATGGGGATGGTAGATGTAGTGGACGATGCCCGCGGGCGTGCCGTCGACCAGGGCCAGCAGCCCGTTCTGATCGGGGTGGTCGGGCGAGCAGAGCCGGTCGAAGGTGGTGTCGTAGACCTCCTGCGCGACGGTGGTTTCGTAGAATTCGAGATAGGCCTTCCAGAGCGGTGCCCAGTGCGGCTTGTCTGCGGGTTCGAGCGGGCGGATGGTGACGGTCTGGGTCATGGGCGTGCCTTCGCGAAAGGGGTTTCTCCCGGTTCTAGACCATGTTCGACAGGCCCGATAGGCCCGGCGAGAGGCATTTTTTCGCCGAGGGGTTTGCGAATATGGGGTATCATCGCCATGTGCCACGAAGCGGTGCGGGGAGAGGCCCTGACCCGCGAGGCAGAAAAGGGAGACACCCATGAAATTCGGATCGACGCTGACGATGGTGATCGCCGCGGCGAGCATCGGCCTGAGCGGGCCGGCGCTGGCGCAGGATCAGTCGCAGGAGGAGACGCAGGACCAGGCGCAGAGCCAGGCCACCGATCAGGCCACCGACGCGGCCGTGCCGGAGGTGCCGGAGATCGCCGCCGAGGACGTCACGCAAGGGCAGATCGCCAGCTTCGTCAACGCGATGATCGCGCTGGAGCGTATCCGGGCGGAATACCTGCCCCAGATCCAGGCCGCCGAGACCGACGACGAGCGGCAGGCGCTGGCCGCCGAGGCCGACGAGGCCGCCAAGGCCGCCGTGACCAAGACCAAGGGCATCACGCCGGGCGAGTACCTTGCCATCGGCCGCGCCGCGCAGGGCAACCAGGAGCTGGGCGAGAAGATCAACACCCGGATCGTGGAACTGCGCGAGAAGCAGCAGCAGAAGCGCAAGCCGCTGCAACAGCCCAACTCGAGCGAAGACGGCTCGACCGAGGGCGAGACGGTCACCCAGTAAGACCCGGGCCGGCGGCGGGTTACTCCGCCGCCACCGCCTGCGGGTCGGCGAGGGTGACGATATCCATCATGATGGTGTTGAGCTCGAAATCCTTGGGCGTGTAGACCCGCGCGACGCCCATTTCCCGAAGGCGCCTGGCATCTTCCTCGGGGATGATGCCGCCGACGATGACGGGAATGTCGCCCAGCCCCGCCTCTTTCATTCGGGTCATCAGGTCTTCCACCAGCGGAATATGCGAGCCCGACAGGATCGAGAGGCCCACAACGTGGGCTTGCTGTTCCTGCGCGGCGGTGACGATTTCCTCGGGCGTCAGGCGGATGCCCTCGTAGTTGATGGCCATGCCGCAGTCGCGGGCGCGATAGGCGATCTGCTCGGCGCCGTTGGAATGGCCGTCGAGACCGGGCTTGCCGACGAGGAAGGAGAGCCGCCGGCCAAGCCGGTCCGACACCGCGTCGACGGCGGTGCGCAGGTCGTCGAGCCCTTCGGTCTTGTTCGACGGGCTGCCGGAAACGCCGGTGGGGCCACGGTATTCGCCGTAAACGGCGCGCATCTGCTCGGCCCATTCGCCGGTGGTGACGCCCGCCTTGGCCGCGTTGATCGAAGCGGGCATCACGTTCTGGCCCATCGCCGCGGCTTCGCGCAGGGCGGACAGTGCGGCTTTCACCGCATCCTCGTCACGCTGCTCCCGCCACTGGTTGAGGCTTTTGATCTGGTCGGCCTCGACGCCCGGGTCGACCACGAGAATGCCGCCGTCTTCCGATTGCAGGGGCGAGGGTTCGCCCTCGGTCCACTTGTTGACGCCGACGACGACGGTCTCGTTGCGCTCGATCTTGTTGAGGCGGTCGGCGTTGCTATCGACGAGGCGGGATTTCATGTACTCGATGGAGTTGATCGCGCCGCCCATGCTGTCGAGATTGGCCAGCTCGTGGCGGGCGCCGTCCTTCAGCGCCTCGACCTTGGCGTCGACCGCCGGGTTGTGATCGAACAGGTCGTCGAATTCCAGAAGGTCGGTCTCGTAGGCGAGGATCTGCTGCATCCGCATCGACCATTGCTGATCCCACGGGCGAGGCAGGCCGAGGGCCTCGTTCCACGCCGGAAGCTGTACGGCACGGGCGCGGGCTTTCTTCGACAGCGTCACCGCCAGCATCTCGATCAGGATGCGATAGACGTTGTTTTCCGGCTGCTGCTCGGTCAAGCCGAGGGAGTTGACCTGTACGCCATAACGGAAGCGGCGGAATTTCGGGTTGTCGACGCCGTAGCGGGTTTCGAGGATTTCATCCCAGAGGTCGACGAAGGCGCGCATCTTGCACATCTCGGTGACGAACCGGATGCCGGCGTTAACGAAGAAGGAGATGCGGCCGGCGAGCACGGGGAAGTCCTCGGCCGGGACGCGCGGTTTCAGCTCGTCCAGCACGGCGATGGCGGTGCCCAGCGCGTAGGCCAGCTCCTGTTCCGGCGTCGCGCCGGCCTCCTGCAGGTGGTAGGAGCAGACGTTCATCGGGTTCCACTTGGGGACGGCCTTGTAGCAATACTCGGCCACGTCGCCGATCATCTTCAGCGAGGGCTTGGGCGGGCAGATATATGTCCCGCGCGAGAGGTATTCCTTGATCAGGTCGTTCTGCACCGTGCCGGTCAGCTTCGAGACATCCGCCCCCTGCTCCTCGGCCACGGCGATGTAGAGCGACAGGAGCCACGGCGCGGTGGCGTTGATCGTCATCGAGGTGTTCATCTCCTCGAGCGGGATCTGGTCGAAGAGCGTGCGCATATCGCCGAGGTGGCAGATCGGCACGCCGACCTTGCCGACCTCGCCGCGGGCGAGCACGTGATCGCTGTCGTATCCCGTCTGGGTGGGCAGGTCGAAGGCCACGGAAAGCCCCGTCTGCCCGCGCGCCAGGTTCGAGCGGTAGAGCGCGTTCGAGGCTTCGGCCGTGGAGTGACCGGCATAGGTGCGGATCAGCCAGGGGCGGTCTTTCTCCGGGGCGGTCTTGGCGTCTTGCTGCGTCTGCGACATGGGGCGGCCTCGTGAATCGGGTTGCGCAATTTTGTTACGTCGGACCCTAGATAGCTGGAAGATTATGAGCGTGTCAATTCGCTGCGTTGCGGCAATCCGGCTTCGGCGCCGGGATGCTGCACCGCATTTCCGTGCTGCTGCGGAAGCCGAAGAGATGGTGCAGGGGGCCGATATGGGTGACATCCCCGGCGACGAAGCCGTGCCGTTCGTAAAGCGCGCGGGCGCGCGGGTTGCTGTCGATCACGTCGAGGCGGATGGAGGAGAGCCCGTCTGCCGCCGCCCGCGCCTTGACCGCCCCCAGAAGCGCCGAGCCGACGCCGCGGCTGCGGGCCTGTTCATCGACGAAGATGCCATCCATCAACAGGGTATCCGGGGCGACGCGGCGCTCGAGAAACGACAGCGCCCCGCCCCGCCACAGCGCGCCGGGCCAGCCGTAGACCCGGGCGAGGTCGCGCCAGCCGCCGCCGACCAGCCCGCCCCGCGCCGTCTTGAGCCCCGCCAGCCCCAGGAGCCGCCCGTCGCGGTCGCGGGCGGAAATGGCGAAATCGGGGTGAAGGGCGGCGGAGAGGAAACGGAGCGCCTTGTCCTCGGGCGCCAGCACCGGGCCCAGCTTGCCGCTGAAGGCCTGCCAGAAGAGACGGGCGGCATGTGGGCGCTCTGCCCGGTCGAAACCGGGTGTCAGGATCGGTATCACGGTGTCTGGTCCATCGGCCATGGCCCTGATAAAGCTTGTCGGCAAGTGAAGTGCAAGGATCAGGCATGACTTCGACCGTCGAACTGCCCCTCTGGCTGTTTGTCCTGATCGTGCTGTTCGCCGCGGTCACCTTCGCCTCGCATTTCCTGTTTCCGTCGGTGCGGTGGTTCTTCCGCCGGCGGATGGAGCGGGTGGTGGCGCGGCTGAACGAGCGGCTGGCGCGGCCGATCGAGCCGTTCAAGCTGGCCCGGCGCTATGACATGATCCAGCGGCTGATCTATGACCCCGAGGTCGCCCGCGCGATTGCCGATCATGCCGCCGAACAGGGGATTCCCGAGAACGTCGCCTTCGAGCAGGCCAAACGCTATGCGCGCGAGATCGTGCCGAGCTTTTCCGCGACCGCCTATTTCGGCTTTGCCATCAAGGCCGCGCGGTGGTTGAGCCAGTCGCTCTACCGCGTGCGGCTGGGGCATTACGACGAGGAGGAGTTCCGCCATGTCGACCGCGAGGCGACGGTGGTCTTCGTGATGAATCACCGCTCGAACATGGATTACGTGCTGGTCACGTGGCTGGCGGCCGAGCGCACCGCGCTGACCTACGCGGTCGGGGAATGGGCAAGGGTCTGGCCGCTGAGCCGGCTGATCAAGGCGATGGGGGCGTATTTCATCCGCCGCCGGCCGCGCAACGAGCTCTATCGCCGGGTACTGGCGCGGTACGTGGGCATGGCCACGGCGGGCGGCGTGACGCAGGCGATCTTTCCCGAAGGGGGCCTGTCGCTTGACGGGGCGCTGGCGCCGCCGCGGCTGGGGTTGCTGAAATATATCGTCGAGGGGCACGAAAGCGGCGGGCGCGACGTGGTGTTCGTGCCGGTAGCGGTGAATTACGACCGGGTGTTCGAGGACCGGGTGCTGGTGGCCGCCGGGCAGAGGGGCGACCGGCGGTTCCGGGCGCGGATCAGCGTGGTGGCGAAGTTCATCGTCAGGCAGTTCTGGTTGCGGCTGACGGGGCGGTATCACCGGCACGGCTATGCCTCGGCCAGTTTTGGCGCGCCGCTGTCGCTGGAGGCGTTCGAGACCGAGACGCCGGGCGCCACGATCGAGGATCTCGGCCGCCGCCTGATGACCCGGATCGGCGAGGAAGTGCCGGTGCTGCCGGTGCCCGCGGTGGCGCATGTGCTCACGCAGGCGGAGGGGCCGGTGAGCCGGGCCGAACTGGAGCGGCAACTGGGCGAGATGGCCGTGCAACTGCCGCAGGCGCATGTGCACCTGCCGCGCGATGATGCGGCCTATGCGGTGGAGGTGGGCCTGCGCAACCTGCGCAAGCGCGGCATGCTTGTGGAGACCGAGGCGGGGATAACGGTGACCGAGGAAGACCGGCCGATCGTCGCCTATTACGCGAACTCGATCGCGCATCTACTTTGCGGGCGCAGCGACTGACGCGCAACTTTCTGCAACTGCGAGGTTATAAAGTTACCGAATTTGCGTTCGAGGCATTGCATTGTTGCGCGGAGGATTATATTCCACCCTCGAAGGCCGTGATTCTGCATTGCGGCAAATTCTTGACTCAAGGAGGCTGAGGATGGCCCTGGACACCGAGACCGGCATCGCGCCCTACGACGCGCCCGAGAAGGACCTTTACGAGGTGGGGGAAATGCCGCCGCTGGGATACGTGCCCAAGCAGATGTACGCCTGGGCCATTCGGCGCGAGCGTCATGGCGAGCCCGACAAGTCGTTCCAGGTCGAGGTGGTCGACACCTGGGAGATCGACAGCCACGAAGTGCTGGTGCTGGTGATGGCCGCAGGCGTCAACTACAACGGCGTCTGGGCGGGCCTTGGCCAGCCGATCAGCCCGTTCGACGTGCACGGCCAAGATTACCACATCGCCGGGTCCGATGCCTCGGGCATTGTCTGGAAAGTCGGCGACAAGGTGAAGAACTGGAAAGTGGGCGACGAGGTCGTGATCCACTGCAACCAGGACGATGGCGACGACGAGGATTGCAACGGCGGCGACCCGATGCTCTCGCCGACCCAGCGGATCTGGGGCTACGAGACCGGTGACGGCTCTTTCGCGCAGTTCACCAAGGTGCAGGCGCAGCAGCTGATGCCGCGGCCCAAGCACCTGACGTGGGAGGAAAGCGCCTGTTACACGCTGACGCTGGCCACCGCCTACCGGATGCTGTTCGGCCATCACCCGCATGAGCTGAAGCCCGGGCAGAACGTGCTGGTCTGGGGCGCGTCGGGGGGCCTGGGGTCCTACGCGATCCAGCTTGCCAATACGGCGGGCGCCAACGCCATCGGCGTGATCTCCGACGAGGACAAGCGCGAATTCGTGATGTCGATGGGCGCCAAGGGCGTCATCAACCGCAAGGATTTCGACTGCTGGGGTCAGCTCCCCATCGTCAACAGCCCGGAATACGGCGCCTGGCTGAAAGAGGCGCGCAAGTTCGGCAAGGCGATCTGGGACATCACCGGCAAGGGCGTGAACGTGGACATGGTCTTCGAGCACCCCGGCGAGGCGACCTTCCCGGTGTCGACGCTGGTGGTGAAGAAGGGCGGCATGGTGGTGATCTGCGCCGGCACCAGCGGGTTCAACACCACCTTCGACGTGCGCTACATGTGGATGCACCAGAAGCGCCTTCAGGGCAGCCACTTCGCCCACCTGAAACAGGCCGCTGCCGCCAACCGCCTGATGATCGAGCGGCGGCTCGACCCGTGCATGTCGGAAGTGTTCCCGTGGGACGAGATCCCGCACGCGCACATGAAGATGAAGCGCAACGAGCACAAGCCGGGCAACATGGCCGTGCTGGTGCAGGCGCCCAAGACCGGGCTGCGCACCGTCGAGGACGTGCTGGAAGCGGGCAAGTAAGCGGCCCCTTTCCGCAAAGGCAGACGCCCGCGAATCGGCTTCCCGGTTCGCGGGCGTCGTGCGTTCCGGGGGCGCCGGTTGGGCGGAATCAACGGCTTGGAGAGGGGCACCCCGCTAATTCGGGGGAGGGCGAAGCGGTGAGTATGGTGAAAGCCCTGACCGTGCTAGGGTTTGGTTAATCGTTCTTTAAGGCTCATCGTGGAGGTTCGGCATGGAAACCGAATGGATACTCGACGTACTCGCCGACCTCAGGACTTTCGCCCACCAGAACGGCCTTCCGGCCCTGGCGGAGCAGATTGACGAAACATGCCTGCTGGCGGCGGTCGAGATTGCATCGACTGCGGAAGGATTGCCCGGTCATGAACGTGGCACCGCCGGCAAGGATGGAACGGCTGCTGACCTGCTTGGAGAAAGCGTCTGACCCGGGCGAGCTTCAGGAGGCCATCGTCGCGCTGCGCGATCACTTCCGCGTCGATCACCTCGCCTATCACTGGCTGAGCGCCGATGGCGCCACGTTCTCGGTGGGCACCTACCCGCCCGAATGGCTCCGCCGCTACCTCGAGCGGGATTACCTGCGCATCGACCCGGTGGTGCTGGGCTGTTACCAGCGCTTTCACCCGGTCGACTGGAAGCGGCTCGACTGGTCCGGCAAGGCGGTGCGCGCCTTCTTCGCCGAGGCGCGCAAGCACGGGGTCGGCAACCAGGGCTTCTCGGTCCCGCTCAGGGGGCCGAACGGGCAGTTCGCGCTGTTCACCGCCAACCACGACTGCGACGACGAAGCATGGCGCGCCTTCACCCAGGCGCATTGCCGCGAGCTGATCCTGATCGCGCATGATTTCAACCGCAAGGCGCTGGAATTCGAGCCCGAGCGCGCCGCGGCGGGCAAGACCCTGGCGCTCAGCCCGCGGGAGGTGGATGCGCTGACGCTGCTGGCGCTTGGATACGGCCGGGCACAGGTGGCCGAGACGCTGGCGATCTCGGAACACACGCTGCGGGTCTATATCGAAAGTGCACGCTTCAAGCTTGGGGCGATCAACACCGTGCATGCCGTGGCCCGGGCGCTCAGCCGGGGGCTGATCTTCGTGTGAGGGGGGCGGGGCGGCGTTCGGACTGTCGCTTTCGCTGGCATGGCTTCGGGCGCGCCGTTAGGGTCGCGCCATGACCGCGACCGCACTCACATATTCCGAAGACCAGGCCGAGGCCCATGACCGCATCACCGCCATGCTGCAGGGCGCGGGCGTGGACCTCGAGGAGGGGCTGCTGACCCCGCCACGCGAGGGCAAGCAGAACGTGATGGCCGTGATCGGCAAGGCCGGCTCGGGCAAGACGCTGCTGCTGGCTGCGCTCTACCGCGCGCTGGAGGAGGCGGGCGTCGAGGTGGTCTCGGGCGATTACGAGGGCCGCAAGCGGCGCGACCGGCGGTCGCTGGCGATCCTTGCGCCGACCAACAAGGCGGCGAGCGTCCTGCGGATGCGCGGCGTGCCCGCGACGACCATTCACCGCATCCTCTACACCCCCGTCTACGACCCGGAATACGAGAAGATCGCCGAATGGCTGGCCGGCAACGGCGACAAGCCCGAGATCGAGGGGCTGACCGAACAGGCGCTCGACCGGGCGCATGCCTTCTTCCAGACCAACAAGTCGATTCCCGGCGCATTGGCGGCGGCGGGGCTGCGGGGCTCGGATTTCATCACCGGCTGGAAACGGCGGGAGGAGCCGCTGGATATCGGCTTCGTCGACGAGGCCTCGATGCTCGATACCAAGCAGTTCGAGGATTTGCAGGAGATCTTCCCGACGCTGCTGCTGTTCGGCGACCCGGCGCAGTTGCCCCCTGTGAAGGGCGAGGGCGGCGGCATGGTGTTCGACACGCTCGCCGCGCCCGCCAAGCTTGAGCTGCACCGCATCCACCGGCAGGACGCCGACAACCCGATCCTCGACCTGGCCCATGCGCTGGGCGATCCGGAGGTCGGCTTCGAGGATTTCGAGCGGCTGGTGCAGGAGAAGGCGCAGCGCGACGAGCGGGTAAGCTGGGCGCAGCGGGTCGAGGTCGACCTGATGGCGCGCTCGCCCGTGCTGGTCTGGCGCAACGCCACGCGCATCCGGCTGATCAACGCCTTCCGCGCGGTGCATGGCGCGCCGGAGACGGAGCTGCTGGAAGGTGAACCGCTCATCTGCGACGGGATCGAACTGCCGCTCAAGCACCGCAAGAAGCGGCTGGATCTCGAGGCGCGCGGCCTGATCAAGGGGGCGCAGGTGATCTATCTCGGCCCCGGCCGCAAGCCCGGCTTCTCGCGGCTTCACGTGATCGGCGCCGAGGACCCGCAGCTTAGCGCCGCGTCGATCATCAAGGTCGAGAAGCCGGACGAGGAGGAGCCCTTCATCCCCTTCGCCGCCAATCTCGGCGCCACTTTCCTGCACGGCGCGGCGGTGACGATCCACAAGGCGCAAGGGTCGCAATGGCCCGATGTGCAGGTGTTCGCGCCGGATATCTACGCCGCCGCCCGCATGGGGCGGAGCGAGGCCGGGCAACCCTTGTGGAAACGGCTGGCCTATGTCGCCATCACGCGGGCCGAGGAGCGGCTGCACTGGGTGGTGCGCAACCGGCTCTCGAAGCCCACCGGGCCGCTTCGGGTGGATGACCTGCGCACCGCGCCGGTGCCGCTGACACTGGAGGGAGAGACGGAGACATGAAGACGATCGTGATCACCGGGGCAAGCTCGGGCATCGGCCGGGCGACGGCGGAGGTGTTCCTCGAGGCAGGCTGGCAGGTCGGGCTGATCGCAAGGCGCGCCGACCGGCTGGAGGAGATGGCCGGGCAGTATCCGAACGCCATCCCCCTGCCCGTCGACGTGACGGATGCGGCGGGGATGGAGGCGGCGTTCGACCGTTTCGTGCAACAGGCCGGGCCGCTCGACGTGCTGTTCAACAATGCCGGGATGTTCGGGCCGGCGGGGCCGATCGACGACATCCCGCTCGACGGGTTCGAGCAGGTGATGAACGTCAATATCCGCGGCATGTTCATCGCCGCCCGGCTGGCCTTCGGCCAGATGCGGCGGCAAAGCCCGCAAGGTGGGCGGATCATCAACAACGGCTCGCTTTCGGCGCATAACCCGCGGCCCGGTTCGGTCTGCTACACTCTGTCGAAACACGCGATCACCGGGCTGACGCGCAGCCTGTCGCTGGATGGGCGGGCGTTCGACATCGCCTGCGGGCAGATCGATATCGGCAATGCCCGGTCCGAGCTGGTGGAAGAGCTGAACGCCCGCGCGATGGAAGCCGACCCGAACGTGGTGCTGATGCCGATGATGGAGGTGGGCGAGGCCGCCCGCTCGGTGCTGCACATGGCCGAGATGCCGCCCGAGGCGAACGTGCAGTTCATGACGGTAATGGCGACGAAGATGCCCTATATCGGCCGCGGCTGAGGGCGTCAGGCGACGCAGTGGCCGGGCACGGCGAGCTTGCGGAACAGTTGCGGGTGAACGGTGACGCTGTCGGGGTAGCGGGCGATGCGGCCCTGGAATTCCGGGTTTTCGAAGGCCGCGCGGAAATGGGCGACGCTTTCCCAGACGGCGTAGTTCAGGAAGGTCGCGGCGGGGCCGACGGCGCGGTGCAGCTGGGTCGAGATATAGCCGGGCTGGCGCTTCATGAACTCGGCGTCGTGCGACCATGCGGCGATGAGGGCCTCCTCGTCGCGCGGGTCCGCGGTGAAGAGATTGACGAGGACGACCGGGGCAGCGTCGCTGTCAAGCTGGTCGGGAAGGCGTGTGATGCCGTCGAGCGGGGCGAGTTTTGCCATGGCGGTTACTCCGTGGGGCTGGTGGATTTGCAGCGGCGGGTGATGTCGGAAAGCAGGGCCGTGAGCCGGGTCAGCTGATCCGGCGCCAGCCCTTCGGACAGGCGGTTGGACCAGTCGATCTGCCGCGCCTCGGCCTGTTGGTAAGCGGCCTGCCCGGTTTCGGTCAGCACGACCAGCACCGCGCGCTTGTGGTCCGGGTTGTCGGCGAAATCGACCAGCCCGGCGTTGTACAGGTCGTTGATGACACGCTGCACCGCCTGCCGCGAGAGGCCCATGCGGCGGGCGATCTGGGCGACGGAGAGCGGCGTGCCGGTCATCGCCACGGCGCCAAGCACCTGCCAGCGGGCCGAGGTGAGGCCGATATCGCGCACCAGCGTGTTGCCGGCCTCGAGCAGGGCGCCGTTCAGTTCGAACACCTGGAGGATCAGGTCGGTCAGGCGGGCGCCGGCATCTGTGTGTGACTGATTCATGTCAACACACAACCATATTGACAATATGTTGTCAATTAGGCGGAAAGAAAGGCCGGCCCTCCCGAGAGCGCCGGCCCCTATCAGCTCACGCGTAGTTCCCCTTCACCCGCTCCTTGGTCGGGTCGAAATGCGGGTAGGGCACGACTTTCGCTTTCAGCCGCTTCTGCTGGCCGTCGAGCTGGCCCACCTCGATCTCGGTGCCGTGCTCGGCATGGGTCACGTCGACCCGCGCCAGCGCGATGTTCTTGCCGAGAATGGGCGACTTGAGCGCGCTCGTCACCTCGCCCACCTGCGCCTTGCCGATGCGAAGACAGTCGCCGGGCGAGGGCACCAGCCCGGCCTCGATTTCGAGGCCCACCATCTTGCGCTGCGGATGCGCCTTGCGTTCCTCCAACGCGGCGCGGCCGATGAAATCGTCGTTCTTAGACTTGAGCGGCACGGTGAAGCCGATCCCGGCCTCGAACGGGTCGGTCTGGTCGTCGAACTCGGACCCGGCAAAGATCAGCCCCGCCTCGATCCGCACCATGTCGAGCGCGGCAAGGCCGAGGGGCGTCAGCCCATGCGGCTCGCCCGCCTTCCAGATCGTGTCGAACACTTCCTCGGCGTCCTTCGGGTGGCAGAAGATCTCGTAGCCCAGCTCGCCGGAATAGCCGGCCCGGCCGAGCACGATGGAGGTGCCGTCGAAATCATGCAGCCGCGCCGGGGTGAAGCGGAACATGCCCAACTCCTCCACCGTCGGCTTGTCGGGCGCGGTCCAGAGGATGTCCTTCAGGATATCGCGCGACTTCGGCCCCTGTACCGCGACGTTGTGCAACTGGTCCGTCGAACTGCGCACCCAGGCGTTCAGCCCCAGCTTCTGCGCCTGCTCGCGAAGCCACAGGCCGGAGGTGTCGTTGCCGCCGACCCAGCGGAAATTGTACTCGCCCAGCCGGAACAGGGTGCCGTCGTCGATCATCCCGCCGTGGTCGTAGCAGATGGCGGTATAGACCAGTTGCCCCACCGCCAGCTTCTTGACGTTGCGGGTCACGCAATACTGCATCAGCTTCTCGGCGTCGGGCCCCGTGACCTCGTACTTGCGCAGCGGCGAGAGGTCCATGATCGCCGCCTTCTCGCGGCAGGCCCAGTATTCGGCGACCGGCCCGTGGTTGGTGAAGCTGTTGGGCAGCCAGTAGCCGTTATATTCGACGAAATCGCGCGTGTGGCGGGCAAAGCAGGCGTGAAAGCCGGTTTCCTTGGTCTGTTCCAATTCTGACTCCGCAGATTTCCGGTAGCCGACGGAGCGGCTGAAGGTTTCCGATGCGCCGTAGGTGCGCACCTGGATGTCGGTGGGGTTCCACCCGTTGGCCTGGTCCACGTCGCAGGGGCAGGCCGTCGAGACGCAGACGAGGTCGGTCAGCGCCTTCAGCAGCACGTAGTCGCCGGGGCGCGACCACGGGTCATCCATGCCGATGGCGTTGGTCTCGTCGAGCATGGTGTTGAAGAAGAAGTTGATCGCGGGCCAGCCGGCGCGCGGGCGGACATTGTATTGCGCGAGGTCCTTGTTGATGTTGTCGGAACAGTTGACGTGGCCGGGATAGCCCAGCTCCTCGTAATACCGCGCCGTGCAGGCCAAGCCGAACGTGTCGTGCCGGCCGCAGGTGTCCTGCACGATCTCGACCAGCGGCTGCTGATCGACGTTCCAGTATTTCGAGAAGATGCCGGGCGCGGGGTAGACGAGGCCCATCAGCGTGCGGGTGGTGGTCGGGTCGATTTCCCGCTCGAGCCCCTTGTCGAGGTCGCGCAGGGCGAAGGCCTGGAAATCCGAGCATTCGCGGCCCTGCACGTCGAGCACCTGGATGAATTCGCCCTTCTTCACCTCGTAGCTTTTCGCGTTGCCGGGCTGGATGTTGATATCGTGGATCGGGTCGGCCAGCGGGTCGGGCGGGGCCATGCCGCCCTTGCCCTCGCCGGGGTTGGCGCGGCGGATATAGAGGATCAGCTCAGTCGGCGGGTTCTGCGTCTCCGGCGCCATCGGGCCGCCGGGCGACGCCACGATCAGCAGCCCGTCGCACTCGGCATGGAAGGTGGCCATGTCGCCGGGGTTCGAGCCGTCGGTGAAGACGCGGATCGCCTGCCCCTTGCCAAGGTCGAAGCCCGCCTTGTCGAGCGCCCTGGCCACTTTCGCACCAGAGCGCGAGCCATTGGCCAGCACCGAGATCACGCCATCGGGGCGGCCGTGGCTGGCGGCGCCCAGCATTGCGGCGTCGGAGGTGCCATCAGGCTTGAAGAACACCAGCTCGCCTTTCTGCAGCCCCTCGCGGTCGAGCACGGAAATCTCGTCGCCCTTGTAGACCGGCACGGCGCGAGAGCCGCCGCCGGGCACCGGGTGGCGTTCCGTGCCGTGGGGCAATATCGGCAGGCCGGGCGTTATGACGCCCGCCCGCTCGTACGGGGTTTCGAACACCGGGGTTACGGTCATCAGGTCTCCTCCAGTTCGTCCTGATCCAGATCGTCGATCGTGCCGCGATGGGTGACCACCAGCCGACAGCCCGAATGCGAGACCGAGAAATGCGCCGACCCGCCCGAGAGCGAGACGAAATCGCCTGCCCGGTACATGTGGCCGTCGCAATCTTCAAGATCGCCCTCCACCACGTAGAACTCCTCCGGCCCGTTGTGGCGGTGCGGGTTGCAGCGGGTGCCGGGCGCCATGATCATCAGGTAGCTGCCCTGCCCCGCGGCCTCGTCATAGGAGACGTTCTTCCACCAGACATCCTCGTCCGGCAGGCCGGGCATCGGCATCTTGACGAAACCGGTGCGCTCGAAATTGATGACGTTACGGTGATCTGCGAGTGTTCCCATCAGCCCAGTCCCAATGCTTCCTTGCGTTTCGCGGCCCAGCGGGTGAGCGCCATGTCAAAGGTCAACGCCATCAGCGAGACGTTGATCCCGAGGACGAAGTTCTTGCCGAGGTCGGTGCCCGCCAGCGTGCGCTGAAGCTCCTGTCCCAGGTCCTGCGTGCCGATGAAGGCGGCGATGATCACCATGAAGAAGGCAAACATGATCGCCTGGTTGAAGCCCACCGCCATCGTCGGCATCGCCAGCGGCAGTTGCACGCTGAGCAGCTTCTGGCGTTTCGTCGCGCCCGACATGTCGGCGGCCTCGGTCATTTCCGGCGGCACGCCGCGGAGGCCCTCGATGGTATAGCGGGTCAGCGGCACGGTGGTGAAGATCACGATCGACAGCACCACCGTCACGTCCGACACGCCGAAGAGCATGATGGCCGGCAGCAGGTAGATGAAGCTGGGAAAGGTCTGGGCGGTGTCGCAGATGATCAGCATCCGCCGCGACCACTTGGCCGACCGTGCGGCGAAGATGCCCAGCGGGATGCCGATGAACATCGACAGGATCACCGCCGAGATGACCGAGTAGAGCGTGATGACCGACCGGTCCCACCAGCCGGTGAAGGCGATGATGGTGAAGAAGACGGCGGCATAGATTGCCGGCCGCTTGCCGCCCACGCCCCAGGCAAAGGCCACCATCAGAAGGATGAAGGCCGAGGTCGGGATCCACAGAAGCGCGTTGCGGAAGGGGATCAGCACCCAGACGTTGAGCACGTAGCGGATGCCGCCGGTGATCGCCTGGATCAGGTCGATATCGAGGAACCACTTGATGACCTTGTCCATCTCGCGGCCGACCGAGAGCGACTGGCGGCGGCCGACCTCGTCGAAATACTCGACCACCTGCGCAAGCCCGAAGAAACCCACGAAAACCACCACGGCCAGCAGGATGTACTTGTGCCGGATGTACCATGGCGTGCCCCGCTCGTGATGTTCGGGCAGCTTGACGACCCAGGCTTTCGAAAGCTGGTCGAGCATGATGGCGACCAGCACGATGGTGATGCCGATCTCTAAGGAGCGGCCCAGCTTGAAGCTGTTCATCATCGCCAGCAGCTTGCCGCCAAGGCCGGGCATGCCGATGAAGGCGGTGAGAACCACCATCGCGAGGCAGAGCATGATCACCTGGTTCACGCCCACGAGGATCTCGGTGCGGGCCGAGGGGATGAAGACACGCGTCAGCATCTGCCAGCGGGTGCTGCCGGCCATCTTGCCGGCCTCGACGATCTCGGGCGGCACTTTCTTCAACCCGATGGTGGTCATCAGGATCATCGGCGGGGTGGCATAGATCGTGGTGGCGATGGCGCCGGCCGTCGGCCCCACCTTGAAGAAGATCACCGCCGGCAAAAGGTAGGTGTAGAACGGCAAGGTCTGCATCACCGCCAGCAGCGGCTTGATCGCGTTGTCGAACGACTTCCACTTCCACGCGGCGATGCCGGTGACGAGGCCGATCGCGAAGCCCAGCGGCGCGGCGACGGCCAGCACCGAGAGGGTTTCCATGGTGATTTCCCACTGTCCCATCACGGCGGTCCAGACGAAGGTGCCGCCCGCGAGAAGCGACATCTTCCAGCCGCCGAGGTAATAGCCGATCACCGCCGCCACGGCGGCGATCGACGACCACGGCAGCGGGTCATCAAGGTAGGGCCAGCGGTATTTCCCCTCGAGCAGGTTGGCCGTGGCGCCCAGCAGGAACTCCAGCGGGCCTTCGGCGAACCAGCGGGTGAGCTGGTTGATATGCAGCGTGTCGATGACGATGACGTTGAAGAAATAGTCGAGCCACTGGGCCAGCGGCGGAATCCACGCCTCGGGCAGGCGGACCAGGAAATCGGGCAGCACCGGCTTGGCAAGGCACAGCACGAGGGCGGCACCAAGCAGGACCTGGAGAACCCTGTCCTGCGTGGCGGCGGTGTCGCGGGTGGGTGTGCTGACGGCGAGGTCGGCCATCTCACTGGTCCCCCAGCAGCACGTCGAGCGCCTTGCGCCGTTCCAGCACGCCCATCAACGTGCCATCCTTCGCCGTCACCGGCAGATGATCGCGCGTGTCGTTCACCAGTTGCCTGGCCAGTTGCAGGATGGTCATGTCGCCCTGTACCGGCTCGCCCTCGGGCGCCTGACCGTTCACGGGCGATGCCAGCACGCCGGCATGTACCACGCGGGCCTTGTCGATATCCTCGGTGAACTTGCGGACGTAAGCGGTCTGGGGGTTCAGCACGATCTGGTCGGGCGTGTCGCATTGCTCGATCGCGCCGTCCTTCATGATCGCGATACGGTCGGCAAGGCGCAGCGCCTCGTCGAAATCGTGGGTGATGAAGACGATGGTCTTGCCCAGCATGTCCTGCAGGCGCAGGAATTCGTCCTGCATCTCGCGGCGGATCAGCGGATCGAGCGCCGAGAAGGGCTCGTCGAGGAACCAGATATCGGGTTCGATGGCAAGCGAACGGGCGATGCCCACGCGCTGTTGCTGGCCGCCCGAAAGCTCGCGCGGGAAGTAATCCTCGCGCCCTTCCAGCCCCACCAGCTTGATCACCTCGAGCGCGCGTTCACGCCGCGCGTGCCTGTCCTGCCCGCGCATTTCCAGCGGGAAGGCCACGTTTTCCAGCACGGTGCGGTGCGGCAGCAGGCCGAAGGACTGGAACACCATGCCCATCTTGGACCGGCGCAGTTCGATCAGGTCGTTCTCCGAGAGGGCCATGATGTCCTGCCCCTCGACCTCGATCGTGCCGCCGGTAATGTCGTGCAGGCGCGAGAAACAGCGCACTAGGGTGGATTTGCCGGAGCCCGACAGGCCCATGATGACGAGCATCTCGCCCTTGGCCACGTCGACCGAGACATCCTTGACCCCGGCGATATAGCCATCGGCGCGGATCTGGTCGTAGCTGTGTCCCTCGGGCATGGTCCGCAGGTACCCCTTCGGATCGGGGCCGAAGATCTTCCAGGCGTTGCGGCAGGAAATGACGGGGGGGTCGCTGGTCATGTTCGGTTTATCCCTGGCTGGTTCATGCCGAGCTTACGGCATGCCCGCGAAGTGACCAAATCGCCCGTGTGGCATGTGCGACCCGGGCGACTGGAGCGATGAAAATCCCCCCTGCCCGGCGCGGCGGCCGGGCAGGGATCGGACAGGCGGGTCAGGTGGCGCCTTCCGGCATCCACGCTTTCCAGATATCCTCGTTCTCTTCCAGCCAGATCTGGGCGGCTTCTTCCGGCTCGTACTCGTCGATATCGACCAGCTTGGCCATCTCGGCGATCTGGGCATTGGTGAAGGAGATCTTGGTCAGCACCTCGTAGGCGTTCGGCCACTTGTCCTTCATCCCGTCCCAGGCGGCCTTCTTCAGGTAGCCGTCGGCGGGGTTGCCGCAATCATAGAGCGCGTCGGGGTTCGGGCCCTTCGCCGGATCGGTGTCGCAACCGTCTTCCCATTCGGGGAACTCGACGAATTCGCCGGGCCAGACCGCTTCGGCAAAGTTGGGCGTCCAGTTGAAGACCAGCACCGGCGTCTTGTCCGACTCGGCCGCGCCGATATGCGCCCAGAGGGCGGCGGCAGAGCCCGCGTTCTTCACCACGTAGTTCAGGTCGAGCGCCTCGGCCCGTTCCTTGCCGTGCTTGAGCCAGTCGACGGGGCCGTCGAGGAACATGCCCTTGTCGCCCGTCTCGGCGGTGGCAAAGATGTCGGCGCAGTCGTTGAGCGCCTTCCAGTCGGGCAGGCCCGGGCAGGCATCCTTGGTCCACATCGGGTACCACCAGTCTTCGCGCGTTACGGCGTCATGGTCGCCCGCGTCGTGCAGGCCGCCCTTTTCCAGCGCCGTGCGGAACGAGGCGCCGAACGCGCCTTCCCAGACCTCGAGCTCGAGCGCCACGTCGCCGAGGCGGACCGATTCGTACACCGCCTGGCTGTCGGTGGTGACGAACTCGACGTTGTTGCCCATCATCTCGTACATCTGGCCGACCACGTGCGACATCACGATCTGGCTCGACCAGTTGTGAATCGGGATGACGATCGGCTCGGAACTGTCTTCCTGCGCCATCGAGGCGGTCGCCGTGGCAAGGCCAAGGGCCGCCACCGACACGATTTTCGTTAGTTTCATGTTAACTCCCCATTGCGGTTCGAGCGCCCGGTTTGTCCGGGCCGCTTCTTTCAGCAGGGGCAGTATCGCAAACATCCGGGCCGGTTCTGATTCTAAATTGGTTGTGGTTGGCCCCAAAAAAAGTTTGGCAAATCCCGGTGCGGCCCTGTAGCTTTTGCTGCGACTGCATTCTCCACCTGCCCAGCCGGGGAGGCCAGACAAAGATGCTTAAAAACAGGGCGGCCCTGCCACGGCTCGACTACCTGCTGACCTTCGAGGCGGCGGCGGAGCTGGAAAGCTTTGCCGCGGCCGCGAAAGAGCTTCACGTCAGCGAAACGGCGGTCAGCCGAAAGATCCGCCTGCTGGAGCATCATTTCAACTGTGCGCTCTTCGTCCGGGGGCACCGTTCGGTGCGCCTCACCGATCACGGGCGCAAGCTTCTGAACGGGATCGTGCCGGCGCTGAAGACGCTGGAACGCGCCTCCGAGAACATGCTGAGCGAGCGCCAGCGCAGCACCGTGCGGATGGCCGCGACGAACTCGGTCTCGTCGCTGTGGCTGATGCCGCGGCTGCACAAGTTCCACCAGTCGAACGCCAACATCACCATCAGCCTCGTGTCCTCGGATATCGACAGCGAGTGCCTGGCCGAGCATTTCGACCTGACGATCCTGCGCGGCGACGGCGACTGGCCCGGCTACACCGCCGACAGGCTGTTCGGCGAGACGGTCTTCCCGGTCTGCGCGCCCGGCTACCTGCTGTGCGAGCCGCGGGTGGAGGCCGTGGAACACCTTCCGGCGCAATCGCTGATCGAGGTGACGAACAACCACACCGAATGGCTGAACTGGAAGACGTGGCTGGGCCATCACGGCATCGACCCGGCCAGCGTGCGGCTGTCGACCTTCGTCAACACCTACCCGCTGGCGATACAGGCGGCGATCGACGGGCTGGGCATCGCGCTGGGCTGGGGGCACCTGGTCGACCGGCATTTGCAGGCCGGCACGCTGGTTAAGCCGCTGGGCGACACGCATGTGCGCACGGAATCGGGCTATTACCTGCTGCGCCGGACCCGCGCGAAACAGCATGCGGAAAGCGACGTGGTCGCCGAATGGCTGATGAGCGAGAGCGCCGCGCGCAAGCGCTACGCCAGCGGATAGCGGCTCAGGCGCCCGCGCGGATCAGCTCGTCGACATGCGCCGCGCCGCTGCGCGACAGGCCGCCAAGGTCATAGCCGCCTTCCAGGCAGGAGACGACGCGCCCCTCGCCATGCCGGGCGGCGATCTCGCACAGTTTGCGGGTGACCCAGGCGAAATCGTCCTCGACCAGCATCAGGTTGGCCAGCGGATCGGCCTCGTGGGCATCGAACCCGGCCGAGATGATCAGAAGCTCGGGCCTGAACTCCTCCAGCGCCGGGAAGACCTGCGCCTCGTAGGCCTTGCGGAACCCGTCGCCGGCGGTCTGCGGGGCGAGGGGGACGTTGATGATGTTGTCATGCGCGCCGCGTTCCTCGGCCGCGCCCGAGCCGGGCCAGAGCGGCATCTGGTGGGACGAGACGAACAGCGTGCGCGCCTCGGACCACAGCAGGTCCTGCGTGCCGTTGCCGTGGTGCACGTCGAAATCGACGATGGCGACCCGCGACAGCCCGTGCCGGTCGAGCGCGTGCTTGGCGGCGATGGCCACGTTGCCGAAGATGCAGAAGCCCATCGGCGTCTCGGTTTCGGCGTGGTGGCCCGGCGGGCGCGTGGCGACGAAGGCGTTCGCGGCCTCGCCCGCCATCACCATGTCAACGGCCGCCATCGCGCCGCCCACCGCCCGCATCGCCGCCGCGAACGATCCCGGCGACATGTGCGTATCGGCGTCGAGCGCGACGATCCCCTCTTTCGGTTCCGCGGCGCGGATGCGGTCGATATAGGCCTGCGGATGGACAAGGCAGACATCGTCGTCGCTGGCCTCGGGCGCCTCGATCCGGGTCAGCGCCTTGCCTTCCAGCGCCGGCAACAGGTGCTCCAGCCGGGCGACGCGCTCGGGGTGGCCCGCGGGCGTCAGGTGGTGGCTACAATCGTCATGGGTCACGAGAAGGGTGGTCATCATGGTCTCCGGTTGCCGCGGATGCCGAGCCTACGCCAGATGCCGCCCATGTCCAGTGCAGACTTGCCGGGTGCGGCGCCGCGTGTAACTCTTTGTCCATGGATGAGGAAATCAACTCCCTCGAGGATGCACAACAGATCGCCCTCGGCGTCTGGGACCAGGTTCACGTCTTCGCGCTGAACCTGCTCCGGCCGTGGAACGCCTACCAGGTGGCGATCATCGTCGGGCTGGTGGTGGTGGCGCATATCCTGTCGCGCCTGTTCGGGCCGCGCCTGCATAACTGGATGCGCACGCGCGAGGGCTGGCCGAAATGGCGGATGCGCTTCCTGGTGCTGATCCACCGGCGGCTGCGGTTGATCTTCTTCGTGCTGTTGAGCTGGCCCGCCGTCTGGATCATGCGAGAGGTGACGTGGCCAAGCCGGTCGTACCTGATCTTCATCGTGGCCCAGCTTGCGCTGGCATGGCTGATCATCGCCATCGTCACCCGGCTGATCGCCAATGGCGTGATCCGCTCGGCGGTGCGTTACGTCGGCTGGACATGGGTGACGCTGAGCATTCTCGACCTGACCGACGAGGCGCAATCGCTGCTGGAAAGCGCGGCGATCGAATTCGGCGAGATGCGCCTGTCGCTCTGGGTGATCCTGCAGGCCATCGCCGTGATCATCCTGCTGATGTACGGCGCGCGGTTCATCTCTGGCACGACATCGGCGCGGATCCGGTCGAACAAGGAAATCTCGCCCTCGATGCAGGTGCTGGCGATCAAGCTGCTGCAGGTGGTCCTGTACGGTGCGGCCTTCTTCATCGGGCTCAAGGCGGTGGGCGTCGACCTGACCGGGCTGGCGGTTCTCTCGGGGGCGATCGGCGTGGGCCTGGGCTTCGGCCTGCAGAAGGTGGTGTCGAACCTCGTCTCGGGGGTGATCCTGCTGCTGGACCGGTCGATCAAGCCGGGCGACGTGATCAGCCTTGGGGAAACCTTCGGCTGGATCAACAGCCTTGGCGCGCGCTACGTCTCGATCACCACCCGGGACGGCAAGGAATACCTGATCCCGAACGAGGACCTGATCACCGGCCAGGTGGTGAACTGGTCGCATTCCAACGATTACGTGCGGCTGGATATCTATTTCGGCACCGCCTATGCCGACGACCCCCACGAGGTGCGCCGCATCGCCATCGAGGCCTCGCAGAAGGTCGAGCGGGTGCTGAGCTTCAAGAAGCCGGTCTGTCATATCGTGGGCTTCGGCGACAGCTCGGTCGATTATATCCTGCGTTTCTGGATCTCCGATCCGACCGGGGGGCTCACCAATATCCGGGGCAACGTCTACCTGGCACTCTGGGACGCGTTCAAGGAGAACGACATCTCCATCCCCTTCCCGCAGCGAGAGGTCAGGCTGCTGGGCAACGACCCCGAACCGCCGGGATCGGAGCTGCCCACCGCGCCCGAGGTCAGGGACTGAGGCGAAACACATGGCGCAAAAGCGCCACGCCGCGCGCGGGGCCCATCAGCATTCATTGAAATGTCACCTTGCGCTTGCTACCTTTAGCCTATGCCCGGCACCGGGGCTTTGGTCGGTGTGCAATGAAGGAGGACAATGTCCTGTCTTTTACGGCTGACGCGGCAATGGCCGCTGACCCTGCGGCGCAAGGCTTGCCCGCAATGAACGCAACGAGCGAAACGCAGCTTGAGCGTATCCTGACCTCACTTGACGACGACAAGGCCGAAGACATCGTGCAGATCGACCTGCGCGGGAAAACCGCGATCGGCGATTACATGGTGATCTGCTCCGGCCGGTCGAGCCGCCAGGTCTCGTCGATCTCGGAGAAACTGGCCGAGCGCCTGAAGACCGAGCTTGGCGTCGCCAGCAAGATCGAGGGCAAGGATACCGGAGACTGGGTGCTGATCGACACGGGCGACGTCATCGTCCATGTCTTCCGCCCGGAAGTGCGCGAGTTCTACCAGCTGGAAAAAATGTGGCTGCCGACCCACCAGGCCGCCGCCACACCAAGCTGAATGCGCGTTCATATCTGTGCCGTGGGCCGGCTGCGTTCCGGCCCTGAGCGCGATTTGCTCGATGATTACCTGGCCCGGTTCGACCGGACGGGGCGGGCGCTGGGGCTTGGCCCCGCTGCCATGGCCGAGGTCGAGGACCGCAAGGGCGGCGGCATGAGTGCCGAGGCCGAGCTGCTCGACCGGGCGATCCCCAAGGGCGCGCTGACCGTGGCGCTGGACGAACGCGGCAAACTCCTGTCATCCCCGGATTTTGCCGACCTCCTCGGCCGCTGGCGCGACGAGGGGCGGGGCGACGCGGCCTTCGTCATCGGCGGGGCGGACGGGATCGAGCCGGGGCTCCGGGACAAAGCAGATTTCAAGCTCTCCTTCGGCAAGATGGTCTGGCCCCACATGCTGGCCCGGGTGATGCTGGCCGAACAGCTTTACCGCGCCGCCTCGATCCTTGCGGGCGCGCCCTATCACCGGCAATGAGCCGCCGTGACTGCCCGAATGCGCGGCATATCCCCGCCTGTTAACGCAAACCGGTTTCCCCGGCCTTGCGACCGCGCTAGAAGGCGCGCAGGCAGGCAGGAGTGACCATGAGCGTACCCAAACCCGTTGTGCTGTGCATTCTCGATGGCTGGGGGCTGTCCGACCGGACCGAGGCCAACGCGCCGGTGCTGGCCGATACCCCGCATTTCGACCGGCTGATGGCCACCTGCCCGAATTCCACGCTGATCACCCACGGCCCCGACGTGGGCCTGCCCGAGGGGCAGATGGGCAATTCGGAGGTCGGCCACATGAATATCGGCGCCGGCCGCGTGGTCGAGATGGACCTGCGCCGCATCGACCAGGCGATCGAGACCGGCGCCTTTGCCACCCTGCCCGGCGTCCTGCGCTTCGTCGAGAAGATGAAGGAGACGGGCGGCACCGCGCATATCCTCGGCGTGCTGTCGGATGGCGGGGTGCATTCGCACATCACCCACATGATCGCCGCCGCCAACGCCCTGACCGGCCACGGCATCCCCGTCGCCATCCACGCCTTCACCGACGGGCGCGACGTGGCGCCGGTCTCGGCCAAGTCCTATCTCGAGGCGCTGCGCCGCTCGTTGCCCGAAGGGGCCTATATCGCCACCGTTTCGGGCCGCTATTACGCCATGGACCGCGACAACCGCTGGGAGCGGGTGCAACTGGCCTACGAGGCGCTGGCACAGGGCAAGGGGTACACCGCCACCACCGCCGCCGAGGGCATCGCCAACGCCTATGACAAAGGCCGCACCGACGAGTTCATCAAGCCGCGCGTGCTGGGCGATTACGCGGGCATGGCCGATGGCGACGGCATCCTCTGCCTCAACTTCCGGGCCGACCGCGCGCGAGAGATCCTCGCCGCCTTCGCCGACCCCGATTTCGACAGTTTCGACACCGGCAAGCGCCCGCGCTTCGCCATCGTCAGCGGGTTTACCGAGTATTCGCGGCGCCACTCCACCTACATGGATTGCATCTTCCCCGACGAGCGTCCCGCCAACACGCTCAGCGAATGGGTCGCCAACAAGGGCAAGACACAGTTCCACGCCGCCGAGACCGAGAAATATCCCCATGTCACCTTCTTCCTGAACGGCGGCAAGGAAGCCCCCGAAGACGGCGAAGAGCGCTACATGGCCCCCTCCCCCAAGGTCGCGACCTATGATCTGCAGCCCGAGATGTCGGCGGCGGAGGTGACCGATCACTTCGTTGGCGCCATCGAGAAGGGCTTCGACCTGATCGTGGTGAACTATGCCAACCCCGACATGGTGGGCCATACCGGCGACCTGACGGCCGCCATCGCCGCCTGCGAGGCGGTCGACCAGGGGCT
>Ga0189287_100168_pt1 | contig 34000 bp, 32 predicted proteins | sample UW86minimetaG_FD_130319 | JGI IMG/M metagenome (GOLD analysis project Ga0189287, IMG submission 130319) | Marine microbial communities from the Costa Rica Dome - UW86 mini metaG | ecosystem: Environmental > Aquatic > Marine > Oceanic > Photic zone | place: Costa Rica: the Eastern Pacific... | reverse complement strand
TACAGTGCCATTGGCGACAACAGGTGCGACTGATACACCATCCGGCATTTCAACTATGCCAATCAATCGGCCATCATAAGGCGAAATGGCGAGGGCTTCGCTATTGGAGCCTGCGACAATAAGCCGGTCACTGGCGAGAATTGGCCCTGTCCAGATGATTGCATCTTCGCGATCTTCGGGGTCTTCAAACCGCGGCAATCCTGTCACCCACAGCACTTTTCCATCCTCGCGCGAGACGCAGATAAGTTCATTGTCGTTAGTAATCGTATAAATGTAATCGCCAGCAACCCATGGACTTTCTGTGCCGCCAATCTCTCGTGCCCAAACTCGGCGACCTGTCCGCAAGTCAGTTGCAGCCATAACACCTGCATGGCTGATCGCAATGACCCGGCCCCGGTCAATGACAGGGCGGCCACGGATCTGCGCGAGTGCGGCGACGGCGTCAGTGCGCCGGATCGATATCAGATTATCTTGCCATTGCACACGGCCGGTATCGACCTTGAGTGCAAACAACTCACCAGATGAGTATGGCACGACAACAATGCCATTATCGACGGCGGGGCTTGCAGCACCTAATAGTGCTGCGGTTTCTTGAGCGCCGGCGTGGGTCCAGAGTGTCGAGCCATCGCGGGCATCTAGTGCAATCAGATTGTTTTCAACGGTTACAATAAAGACGCGCCCACCTCGAACGGTCGGTGCAGCCCGAAGCGGGATAGCAATATTCTCGGACCAGAGAATGGCACCGGATTTGCTATCGAGTGCGAACACAACCCCAAATCCGGTTGCAACAAACACCCGGCCGCGTTCGAATGCCAGTCCGCCACCAATATGTCCCTCGTCATCTTCGTCAGGTTCGAGGTCAGCATCCCATATCGTGTCACCGGTTTGGAGATCGTACGCGGTGACCTGTGATTCTGTGTCCATCACATAAACAACACCATCGGCGACGATAGGTGCACTGACAAAGCGCAACTCATCGTCTGCACCTGAGCCGATATCATTGCTCCAGGCTTCTTCAAGATTGTCGCGAACAGTAATGTGGTGCATCGCATGATTGGCGTAGCCACCCGCCATCGGCCAGTTGGGATTGTCGCTTGGTGCCGGAAGTACGACGTCCGCCTCACCAGGTGCAACATCTGCACGTAGGCTACGCTCATTGGAAAGCACAGCAATTCGCTCGCCCGGAAGCGGCTTTTCTTTCTTGTCGAACGGATCCCAATCAGAAAAAGAGCTACACGCACTCAGACTTAACGTGGCAAGCAATGCCAACGAGAGTATTCGCAATCGAGACTGTGAATGTCGGTTAGGCACTTGGTTTCCTTACTGGCCGATTGCTTGCAATTGTTCTTGTGCACGTGAGCGTACGCCGCCAGGGGCTTGCGCGTCCAGTGCGATCGCCTGCAGATGCTCTCTCGCTTGTTCAGTTTGACCCAGCTCAAGGGATGCAACAGCTGAAATTTCACGTGCCGAATGGCGCCAGTTGCTATTTGCGTCGATCAACGGCTTCAGGCGATCAATAGTGGACTGAGCATTATCTCGACTTACATCAAGCGATTGCACAGCCCCTAACACAGTTGCCAGATCTCTGAACGGCTTCGATACGGCTGTATCGTCAGCAATGGCGAAGTAGGCAGAGGCTGCGGCTTCTTTGTCGCCGTCCTTTGCAACAAGGGCAGCGCGGCGTAATTTTGCAATGACCTGAATTTCGCCGACACTAGCCTCTTCAAGTTTTGTCAGGCTATCGATAGCAGCGGTCGAATCTCCAGCATCGGCAAGAGCAGAAGCACCAATTAGTCGGTCTGTTGCCTCTTGTTTCTGGCTTCGATCATAGGCCGTCCAGCCCTGATAGCCTGCAACAACACAGACGACGACAACCGCGACACCAATCACGTATTTGCCATATGTCTTCCACAATTTTTGGGCCTGTTCCTGACGAAGCTCTTCGTCTATTTCCCTGATCAGACCATCATCATCGCGTTCGGCCACTGTCGTCTCCGTTGTTATGGCCTAATCCATTAAATTGGGCCCATTTAAAAAGCGCCCAAACATATCGGGGCGAGACGCAGTTGGCAAACGATTGCAGCGACTTAAGCCTGTTTTCACAGCTAAAACGAAGATGCAGACGTTAATTGCGTATTAACCATTCCAGAGTCACTATGCCCACTGGCTAAAGGAGGCCTTCATATCATGCGTAACTATGTCCAATGGTCGATGAAAATCGCCGTATTGCTGGTCGGTTTGAGTGTTTCGGCATGTGACCCGTTTTCGATCGCCCAAATTGAAGCGGTTTCGGTGATGGGCTCCGACAAAACGGTCGTAGATCATATGGTCTCAGTCGGGAGTGGTAAAGATTGCTCCACGCTCAGAAAACACCAGGGACTTACATATTGCGTCGAAGATATGCCGGAGATTCGCCAAAACATTTATTGTTACCGCGATTTGGGTGGCGTGACCTGCTACGACAAGGCAAGCCCGCATAACACGCGTCAACAGCGCGTTGACCGCAACGATCATAATCTGCCTAAATAGGTGATACCATCTGCGGAGTTCACTCTGCATCTGACTTGGGATCACTAATTTACAATGTCGTTTCGTTTTATTTTCTGGACATTCGCATCATGCCTGATCGTCTCAGGGGTGGCCGGATGGTTATTTTTTGGTGATCGTGATGTTGATCCAGAGGAACAGGCCCTCCTTGCTTATCAAGTGACACTTGATGCTGAGCGGCGATCGGCAGAACGTGGCGGCGTTGAAGACTGGACGCGGTATGCCCGATCGCTCGTGACCGGCCCCAAATCCTTACAGAACCCTAAATTGGCGATGACGTGGTATCGCAAGGCTGCGGATCAGGGATATCCACCCGCTCAGGTTGGCATCGGTGATCTTTATGCGAACGGGCAGGGTGTTCGTCGAGATCATTATCGCGCTCAGGAATGGTATAAGGTCGCGACACAGCTTTCACGAGACCGGAATGCGCATTTTAAGGTAGGTGAGGGGTTCTTTCGTGGCTTGGGCGCCGCGCAGGATTATGGCCGCGCGGTAAAACATTATCTTATTGCGGCTGAACAGGGACATCCTGTCGCGCAGTATCTGATTGGCTCAATGTATGAAGCTGGATGGGGTATAACGCGAGATCTTATTGAGGCCTGGGTCTGGTATAACCGGGCACTGCCAAGGGCCGATCAGGTCTCCGCGCATGTCGAAGACTACAATGTCGCGCAGGCGATAAAACGTGTTGAAGCGAGCATGAATAGAAGCCAATTGGAGGCTGCCAGGAAACGCCTCGCAAATATGAAATAACCGCTGATATTCCCGTTGACGCGCGGGCATCTAGCTCGCAACATCTGCACCATGACTATAAAAGCCGTCACATTTGATTTGTGGGACACCGTGCTCGATGACGAGTCCGATGAACCAAAACGTATCGCAAGCGGGCTTAAAACCAAGCCCGAATCCCGCCACATCATGCTTCTTGAGGCTTTGCAGCGCCATCATGACGTAAGTCGTGCTGAGGTCGATCTCGCTTATGGGGTCGCAAATGCCGCGTTCTTCAAAGTCTGGCAGGAAGCCAGTATTACCTGGACCTGCCAGGAGCGTCTTGAAGTGTTGCTGAAAGGGCTAGGCAAACCATTGCCCGAGCCAGAACTGGTAGTGCTTGCGGATGCCATGGCGCGGCTTGAGGTGGATACGCCGCCGGATATTCTGCCCGGTGTAAAGGACGCGATTGAAGATATTAACGCCAGATACAAATTGTGTGTCATCTCTGACACGATTGTAACGACGGGCGCCGGTCTTCGAGAAATATTAGCGCATCATAAGCTGACGCAATACTTTGATGGATACGCTTTTTCAGATGAAGTTGGACGCTCCAAACCCCACCCGGACATGTTCACTTCTGCCAAAGATCAAATGGGCGTTGAATTTTCTGAGATGGTGCACATCGGGGATCGGGACAATAAAGACATCAAGGGTGCGCAGGCACTGGGAATGAAGGCTATTCTGTACACGGAAAAACGTGATGATGATCGGTATACCACGTCGGCGGACGCAGTTTGTACCTCGCACGCTGACCTGCCCGGCATCATCGATGCGTTGAGTGCTGGTGATTGACAATGCAAAAAGCGCCAAAAATTTTGATTGCGGACGGCAACACCGAAGCCAATAACAATCAAATGCAGGCTGTCGGCGGCCAGCTTGGCGCGGAAAGATATGCGAACGAAATTCGTCGTATGTATCCAGACGCTGAACTTGTGACTGTTTATCCCGCGGATCGTGATGGCTATCTGCCGACCGGTGTGTCGCTGACAGATTTTGATGGCATGGTCATGGGTGGATCAGGGCTTCATGCGTTTGATCAAGCCCCCGAAGTCACGCGGCAGGTTGAATTGATGCGTAGTGCGCTCGACAACGACATGCAGGTGCTTGGTAGTTGTTGGGGGCTACAGATCGCTGCGGCAGCAACGGGTGGCACAGTCGCGAAAAGCCCGCGTGGTCGTGAAGTCGGTATTGCCCGGAAGATTTCGCTCACCCAAGCAGGCATCGGGCACGCGCTCTATGCGGATAAGCCGCATGTGTTCGATAGTCCCTGCATCCATTATGACGAAGTCACGCACTTGCCAACGGGCTCGGTTATATTGTCAGAGAATGCACATTCCTCGGTTCAGGCTGCGGTGATTCGCGTGGGCGGCGGTGTCTTCTGGGGGGTGCAGTATCATCCGGAATTTGATGTCGCGCATTTGGTAAACCTTTATCGGCGTTATGCGGACGATATGGTCTCACAAGGATATTTTATCGATGATGACGCCCTGGAAACCTATTGCGGTGAGTTGCTGGCATTGCATCAGGATCCCTCTCGCCTTGATCTGAGATGGCGATTGGGGATCGATGATGACGTTCTGGATGAGGATTTACGGTGCCGTGAAATACGAAACTGGGTGGAGAGCCTTCAGGCGCGTTAAGTCAATCCTGTGATCACGAGATTTCCACGAATACCATCAAAAATGAATTGAACGGCAAGGGCGGTCAGGAGCACACCAACGACCCTGGAAATCACATTGAGACCCGTGACGCCGAGCAGTTTTTGAATTTGTGTCGCCATCAACAAGAATATTAGGGTCAGCCCCAGATTGGCGATTAACGCGACAATGACAGCTGTTGTACGCAAGGCATCGCCATCCGCATCTGCCATTAACAAAACCACGGCCCCCATCGTGCCAGCACCGGCAATCAGTGGTGTTGCGAGAGGGAACACGGAAATATCTTCTTTGTGCGATGCTTCTTCGGCTTCGTCTGTGGTCGTCGTACTGATCCCGCTTGATTTAGCCAAGACCATATTGATTCCGACCAACAGCAACAAAATACCACCTGCAGTCTTTAACGAGGCGAGCGTAATGCCGAGATAGCCCAGCAGCGGTTTCCCGAAAAATGCAAAAAGCAGCAGAATCGTCCCGGCAATCAATACGCCTTTAACGGCGGTGCGTTGCCTGTGCTTGGTGGGCATCCCTGCCGTTAGGCCTGCGTATACAGCCGCCACATCAATCGGGCCGACAACGGCGAAAAAAGTCGTAAAGGCTACCAGCCCGGTTTCAATAACTTTTGGTGTTAAAAAGTCCATATTGGTCTCCTAACCCCAATGAACACATTACCGGACCCTGGGTCAATCTTTGTGAAGTGTTGTTTGCACACGCAGTGATTTTCCCACTAGGTTTGGCAATGGCAGATTCTAAAACCGGTTTCATTTTTTTACATGGCTTTCTGGGGCGAGCGGAAACACGCATTGCAGGCCGCACGTTCGAGTATTTTCGTGGCCTCCGAGACGTTGCAGACACTTTTGATATTGAACTGGAAGTTCCTCAAATGCCCGGGCGCACCGGGGTTGCTGACCGTGCGGATGTAGCAGCTCAAACGATGGCGAAAATGAAGGCCTCGAGGATTGTTCTTGTTGGCAACAGTATGGGTGGCCTTGTCGCGCGGACATTGGCACATGAACTGGACCCGGAGCATCGCGTGCAAAGTGTGATTACGGTGGCGACCCCGCATCGGGGTTCGCCGCTGGCCGATATGGCGTTGGAGGGCGAAAGCGGGATGCCTGACTTTATTGTCGATTTGTTCAAGGCCGCTGTGCATGACCTCAGTGTCTTCAATGCAGATGCGTACAACGCGGCAACGCCAAACCGCCCCGATATCAATTATCTCTCCTGGGCATTTGCACGAGACGTTGATGAGATGCCCATGCTCTTGAAATCACGCGCGCAAAAAATATTTGATATTGAAGGGCCCAATGATGGGCTCGTTTCTGTACGCTCCGCGACCTGGGGGAACTGCGCCCCCTTTCAACGCGGCGATCATCTCGAGAGCATTGGCTGGTCGCCTGCACTATCAAATGCAAAAACCGCGCGGCCGTATGATCAAACAAACCTGTGGCGTGATGTCATTCAGGCAGGATTAAAGCAGACGGTTTAATTTATTAAAGTGACCCGCTCATTGACGCGTCATACATCTTTCTCATTTCGGCTTCACCAACGAAGACAGGGTTGCCGCCTGCGGTCGGGTCTTCTGCAGCCATTTTTGACAATTCATCCAGACGATTGCCATCGACGCCTAACTCAGCTGCCGTGTGTGGAATATCGAAGTCGGTTCGAAGCTCAAGTATCCAATTCTGCACATCATCAAAACTGTTACCAATGTCCAGCCAACGTGCAAGGCGCGCAAGTTTGTCATCAATCGCGGAACGATTATGTTTTAGCACATAAGGCATAAAGACAGCATTTGTCAGGCCATGGTGTGTATTAAACACGGACCCCACTGGATGTGACAGGGAATGAATGGCACCAAGCCCCTTTTGGAATGCAACGGCGCCCATGGCGGCCGCTGACATCATATGTGCCCGTGCCGTGAGGTCACTGCCATTGGCCACAGCGGTCGGAAGCCATTCTTTGACGAGGCGCAATCCTTCAACCGCGATCCCTTCGCCCATTGGATGGTAGAATGGTGAGCAATAGGCTTCGAGGCAATGCGCCAATGCATCCATGCCGGTCCAGGCTGTGATATTTGCGGGTAGTCCAGCCAGAAGCTCAGGATCACAAATCACCACGGCCGGCATCAACTTGGGATGAAAAATAATTTTCTTTGTATGTGTCTGTTCGTCAGTAATGACGCCCGCACGGCCGACCTCTGATCCTGTGCCTGACGTTGTCGGGACGGCAATGATGGTTGCGATGCCGTCAGGATTTGCCAGCTTCCAATTGCTACCAACATCTTCGAAATCCCACATCGGACGGTCCTGACCAATCATCAGAGCTATGACCTTAGCGCAATCCATGGCACTGCCGCCGCCCCAGGCAATAATGCCGTCGTGACCGCCTGTCCGATATACTTCAATGCCGGCCATAACGTTTGCGCTGATCGGGTTTCCCTGCACATCGGAAAATACAGCGCCAGAGATACCAGCTGCATCCAGGTTCGCTAAGGCTTCTGGTATCATCGGGAGATTGGCTAAACCCGGATCGGTCACAAGCAACGGATTCTTCATGCCCTCTGCGACGCATACCTTGCCAAGTTCTTTTATACGGCCAACGCCAAATCGAACATTTGTCGGATAGCTCCAATTCGCAGACAGCGTTTGGGTCTCATTTGCCATAGATGATTTCCTTCAAGAGGTGGATTTAGATGATTTCAAAGTACCGTTGCATTTCCCAATCAGAAATATGGCGGCGGAATTCACGTTCTTCCCATTCACGCGAGGCTGCGTAGTGATCAACAAACGTATCTCCAAACATATCCCGCGCGACTTTAGATGCTTTCAGGCGGCCAGCAGCTTCAAAGAGTGTGGTCGGGAGCGCGAGGCGCTTTGGAAATGACTGATCATAGGCATTTCCTTCAACCTTTGGTTCCGGCTTAAGGTCAGCCTCCATACCATGAAGACCAGAGGCTATGGCTGCAGCTAACGCGAGGTAAGGATTGCAATCGGCGGCAGCGACCCTGTATTCGACTCGCTGTGACTTCTCAGAGCCCTTCACGACGCGAAGGGCTGTGGTGCGGTTATCAACACCCCATGTGGAATCAGTTGGCGCCCAAAAGCCCGGAATGAGGCGTGTGTAACTATTCACTGTTGGTGCAATCATCGACAGGAACTCAGGCATTAGCTTTTGTTGGCCAGCAACAAACTGGATCATTTTCTTACTCATGCCATCAGGGTTTTTAGCATCGTAGAAAATACCCTTGCCGCCGCCGCGTGCTTTGGATTTTTTGGTCAGTGAAATGTGGATGTGTCCAGATTGGCCAGGCCAGTCTGGAGACCACTTGGCCATAAAGGTCGCCATCATGCCATGTTTTTGGGCCATGATTTTTGCGAAGGTTTTAAACAACGACGCCTTGTCCGCAGCTGCCAGCGCTTCATCGACGGTTATTGCAGCTTCGAGGACGCCGGGCCCGGTTTCTTCGTGTAAACCTTCAAGGGGCATATCCATTTGAATACAGCCGTCTAGGATATTGCGATAAATTTCGCTGTCGACAGTGTTTCGCAGTACTGAGTACCCAAAGTATCCGGGTTGAATAGGTTTTAAGTCCCGGTAGTTTTTCTCGCGAACACTATGGGGTGTTTCTTCGAACATGAAGAACTCGAACTCAAAGCCCGCTTTGACGCTGTAGCCCATCTTGTCGGCGCGTGCCAATACGCGGCGCAATGTGCCACGTGGGCAAACTTCCTGATACTTGCCGTCGAATTCACCCAGGAAGAACAGCATGTCGTCTTCCCAAGCGATTTCCCGGCAGGACTCCGGTAACACACGGACTTCAGCATCTGGATAGCCTGTGTGCCATCCTGTTACGGAGACGTTGTCATAAAGCTGATCTTGGGAATCCCAACCAACAACGACGTCGCAAAACCCAAACCCTTTCTCTAGCGAAGAAAAGAATTTCTCTTTGCTCATGTACTTGCCGCGCATGATACCGTCGATGTCAAAAACACCTACTTTGACATAGTCCAACCCACGTTTTTCAACGATGGCCTTCGCATCAGCTATGGATTTAACTTTGCGTGCATTCATCATTTGTCCCCCTGAATTATGCTATACTTTAGGGCTGTTACAGGGGCTACGCCAAGCGTAGGTTTGTGTTTTTAGGAATGTTTTTTAATTTTAAAAGTGTGCGCCCGAAATGATGGTCGATGTGACAGAAATACTCAGGAAAGGTATCGCAGCACACGAAGCGGGCGACTTGAAAATTGCCGTCGATTGCTATCAGGAAATATTGGACACTGTGCCTGATCATGCTGATGCGACACATTTGTTAGGACTGGTTCATTTCCAACAAGGTGATACTGACACGGCAACGGTAATGATTAAGGCGGCGATCGGATTTAATGCTAATGTGCCGTTGTATCATGCAAATCTTGGCCGCGTATTTACTTCTGCTAAGGATCATCCGGCTGCACTTATTGCCTTTCGCGAAGCTGTGCTGCAGGCGCCTAACGATGCGCACCTTCAGGCCGACTTGGCAGGTGCGTATTTGCGATGTGGCGATGCGAAGGAAGCTGCGGCGCGTGCCAGTCAGGCAGTGGAATTGTCACCCGACCTTGCCGAAGCCCACCTTAACCTTGGCTTGGCGCAGCAGGAAATTTTTGGTGCTGTTTATCCTCTGGCGATTCAGTCACTTCAAAAAGCTGTGGCGCTCAATCCTGCTCTGGCTGGCGCGTACCTTGGACTTGGTGTCGCGTTGCACGAGCAGGGTGCTCTTGACGATGCAGAACAGGCCTATACGCAGGCATTGCGCTTAAATTCAACTTTCCTTGAGGCACATTGCAATCTTGGAAATCTCAAACGAGATGCATGTTTGTTTGAAGAGGCTGCAACGCACTATCAAGCGGCCCTTGATCTTGATGAAAATCAAGCCGTTGTGTGGGGGAACTTGGGGGTCGCGCTACAGGAGGCAGGAAAACTTGATGAAGCCCTTGAGGCTTATAACAAAGCGGTTTTGCTCGATTTCGACAATGCAGACATACGGCGGAACCGGGGCATGGCATTGTTGGCGTCTGGTCAGTATGTAAAGGGATGGGCGGACTATGAATATCGTCTGAAAACGCCAAAATTTCGCTTGCTGGCACGTGATTGGCCTGCCCCGAAGTGGGATGGTGGTGACCCGGAAGGTTTACATATTCTGGTTCATGCAGAACAAGGGTATGGCGATACACTCCAGTTCTGCAGGTACATACCTGGGCTGATAGAATCAGGCGCTAAGGTCACATTTGAGTGTGCAGATGTTCTGATGCCATTGATGGAATTGCTGGACGGCGCGCCCAGTTTGATTTTACCCGGCGCAGATATTCCTGAAATCGATGCACACATTTCGTTGATGAGTTTGCCCGGCGTGCTGGGTACGGCGTTGGAGAGCGTTCCAAACGATGTACCGTATCTTAAGCCGCCAGAAACGGCTCAAAACAAATGGAACGCGATCGTCGATACCTGGCCCTCGAAGACAAAGGTCGGCATCGCCTGGCGCGGAAGTCCCGAACATCCTCGGGATGCGCTCAGGTCGCCGGGGTTGCAGCCTTTTCTGAGACTGCTGGATCGAGAGGACCTCGTGATTGTCTCACTACAAAAGGACGGCGGCGCGGAAGACCTGACATCTTATGCTGACACTGAAACGATCATTGATCCGACAGATTTGATTGAGGATTTCGCGGACACAGCTGCGCTAATTGAAAAGCTGGATGTCGTCGTGTCTTGTGACTCGGCCCCGCTGCATCTCGCTGGGGCCCTGGGCAAAGAAACAATTGCAGTTCTGCCCCATGTCGCGGAATGGCGATGGGGAGAAAAGGGTGATCATACACCCTGGTACCCATCGATGATGCTTTTACGTCAACCGAAACCAGGAGACTGGAGCAGCGTCATTGAACAGGTCAATAAATGCATCAACTGAATTTCAAATTCTTGTCCCGTAAAGAAAAATGCCGCCCCGGAACTAATCCGAGACGGCATCTGATCATTCTAATGGCGGGCTTACTGCCAAGGCATAGAGAACGTTTTGACGTTGGTGAAGCTCTTCATGGCTTCGATAACGCCCTCCTTGTAGCCAAGACCGGAGTCCTTGATGCCTCCAAATGGAGACATTTCGATCCGATATCCAGGCACTTCCCAAATGTTGACGGTGCCATGCTCCAACTCATTGATGAACCGGGTGATGTAATCCAGCCTGTTCGTTGCTACACCGGACGATAAGCCGAAGTTGGTGCCGTTGGCGACGCGAATGGCGTCATCGATGTCCTTAATCCGGATAATCGGAATGGCAGGGCCAAAGGTTTCTTCAACAACCAGTTCCATATCAGATTGAACGTGATCAACAACGGTGGGTGGGAATACCGCCCCTTCGCGATCATTGCCATAAAGCAGTGTCGCACCGGCAGCGACGGCATCAACAACGCGTCGCTGGAACGTTGTTGCGGCCTCTTCGGTGATGACGGTGCCGACATCAGTCTCAGGGTCAGAAGGATCGCCAGCTTTTAGCTTTTTAGCCTTCTCGACACAAAGCGCTGCAAATTCATCGGCAATGCTTTCATGTGCGAGGATACGTTTTACCGCTGTGCAACGCTGTCCGGAGTTTTTCGTCGCGCCTGCAACTGCCATCGTGGCGGCACGCTCCAGATCAGCATCTTCCATAATGATAAATGGTGCATTGCCGCCAAGCTCAAGCACAGTCCGGCGATAGCCAGCTTTTTCAGCAATCATTTTGCCGACGGGTACACCGCCTGTGAATGTGATCAGATCAATATTCGGGTCCGTGATCATGGCGTCGCCAATTTTCCCAGGCAGGCCGGTAACGACATTGAACATTTGCGGCGGCAGGCCTGCTTCATAAAGAACATCGGCAAGGATCAAGCAGGTCAACGGCGTAAGCTCGGTGGGCTTGCAAACCATTCTGTTGTTGGTTGCAATAGAGGGCGCAATTTTGTGCGCCACCATGTTCAGCGGATGGTTAAATGGTGTGATTGCACTGATGACACCAAGAAGAGGTTCGCGCTGAGAAAAGATCTTCCGGCGTTGGCCATGTGGCGTCAGGTCACATGAGAAAATCTCACCGTCGTCCTTAATGCACAATTGACCGGCCAGGTGGAACACATCGAACGCACGGCCGACTTCGTAAAGGCTGTCCTTTTTCGATATACCGCATTCTGCCGTGATGACGTCCGAGATTTCATCTTTCCGCTCAACAAGTAACTCTGCTGTCTTCATCAGAATTTGCTGTCGCTCGTATCTGGTGAGGTTTGGCTTATAGTCCTGCGAGTTTTGAAAAGCCTCGGCGATATGGCTTGGGTCAGCATTTGGAACGGTTCCGACCAGAGTGCCATCATAAGGATTGAACACCTCCACCCGGTCATCCGTATCAACTTTTTTGCCGTTAATCCGCATGGTTTCGTGTCGTGGAAATTTAACTGAGCTTGCGTGCGTGTCCATTGAGATTCTCCGGTCTTAAGCGACGTGGTTAAGGGCGATGTTAAAGATGTCGAAATTCCGCAATTGTCCGCCACTTGGCAGGTCCTTGACGGATTTAGTTACGACGAGAGGGACAGTTTGCTCGGAGACACCCCCATGCGAGCGCAATGGTTCTTTCAACTGCGATAGATCGTGCCTGTCGGAACTCGTGCCAATGACTTTGTTCTTTGTTGAAACAACAATCAGATCACCAAGGCGATCCTCAGGAAGTTCAAATACGCGGCACCCTTCAGCACGATCATAGACGGCTTCTACGCCTGGCATTGCGCGTAGCTTATCGGCGACGTTTTCAGCATCGGTGTCTTCAGACAGATAAGCTGTTGCAAATGATCCAAGCGCACCGTGATGGACAACATACGGATCAGTGATCGGCAGGATAACCCGTGCCTTTTCTGCGCCCAACATTTCATCAAGTACTTCTTGGAGGTAAATGACATCGGGCGCACCCTCGGCATTGAATTTTGAGTTCATACCGTGGTCGGCGGTCAGGGCAAGTGTTGCGCCCATCTCGTCCAATTGCGCAAAGTAACCATCCATCATCGCATAGAACTGATTGGCGACAGGCGTGCCCGGCGCGTGCTTATGCTGGATATAATCTGTTGTGGATAGATACATAATGTCGGGGCGCATGCTGGCCATAAGCTTAACGCCAGCATCGAAGATAAACTCGCTTAGCTCGGCAGAATATACTGATGGAATTTCACGCCCGACCATCGCTTGCGCATTGTCGATACCATTTGCCGCCATTGATGTCTGATCGGCTTTTTCTGAAGAAAAACACACCGCTCGGCCGCTCGAAAAGTCGAGGCCGTGGCCAAGAAGACTACGGAGCTTATCTTTGGCAGTGACAACGGCGATCTTTGCACCGGCATCATGAAATGCTTTGAAGATGGTATCGACACGCAGGAACTTGGGGTCGTTCATCATCACTTCATTGCCACTATCAGGATCCAGGAAAAAGTTTCCTGAAATGCCATGAACCGCAGGGGGGCGGCCCGTCACAATCGATAGATTGTTTGGATTGGTAAAGCTGGGGACGACGCAATGTGCACGCAAGTCGGCGCCACCTTTGATTGCCTTAGCAAGGTAAGGCATGTGCCCACCTTCAATGGCTTGCTCAATATAGTCGGGCTCAGACCCATCAATGCAGACAATGACAACTGGCGCCGTTGGCCAATTATAAGTGCGATCATTGACGGAAACTGTTTTTGGTGTCGTGCTCATACGTATAATTCCTTTTTACGCGGCTTCGGGTTGGCCGTCGCGAACGTTCATGTCTTCTAAAACGGATTTGATAACTGCTAAAGCGCCATGCATGTGCTCTTTATCCAGCGCGCCGATACAGCCAATCCTGAAGGATGGTGCAACGGTTAGTTTGCCTGGATAGATCACATATCCCTGATCTTTAAGGCGGTCATAGAATGTCTCGAATACAAAGTTTGGATCGGCTGGCATTTCAAATGTAATGATGATTGGTGCTTGCAGGTTGTCTGACAAAAGCGTCTTGAAGCCCAGCGCACGCATACCATCGATCAATATACGACCGTTTTCTGAGTAGCGCTTGAAGCGACCTTCGACGCCACCCGCGGCAAAGAATTGTTCAATTGCGGCGTCGAAGGCGACAATTACATGCGTCGGTGGCGTGAATCGCCATTGTGCATTCTTTTCCATCGCCACCCATTGATCATAAAGATCAAGACTAAGCGCGTGTGCATTTCCGGCACACCCCTCGAGAACAGATTGGCGGATCAGCGCAAACCCCATTCCGGGCACACCCTCAAGGCATTTATTAGATGAGGCCATGACAGCGTCAAAATGAACTTTGGCTGCGTCGAGTTCAATCGCGCCGAAGGCACTCATGGCATCGATAATTAGACTGCGATTGTGTTGCGCACACACGTCAGCAATAGCCTGTATCGGATTAAGAATTCCAGATGTCGTTTCACAATGAACAGCAAGTACATGTGTAATGTCTGGATCATTTGTGAGCATGCTGTCCAATCTGTCCGGATCAGGTGGAACATCTTCGGCTGTTTCATAAACCACGGAAGCGCGCCCAGCGTAGTCGAGAATTTTGACCATGCGCTGACCGTAGGCTCCGTTTATCAGGACAAGGGCCTTTCCGTCTTTTGGGATGAGAGTGCCGAGTGTCGCTTCGACGGCAAATGTTCCGCTGCCCTGCACAGGAACACAAACGTGGGTTTCAGTCGCATTCGCAATTTTCAAGAGGTTTTCGCGGACGCGTGCGTTCGTTGCAATGAACGTCGCATCGCGGGAGCCCCAATCGTGTAGCATTGCTTCTTTGGTTGCAGCGCTTGTCGTCAATGGGCCTGGTGTCAATAACCATGGGTCTTGCGGCTGTGTGCTCATCGGCTCTGTTCTCTCTTTTTGCATTAATCAATAATATCGGGCAAAAACGGGCATAAATCCACAAAAAAATGCAATATAAGCAAACTTTTTTAGCGTTTACGCCAAGCTTGTGTGCGCCGGGTGAGGCCGCGCGTCAGAAGCATATGGACTAATCTGACGGTTGCGGCTGTCATGACAATCATCATACCCATCGCCGCCGCAGGAGATTGGTCTCCTGCATCATCCATGTTGAGGACTGCCACAGAAGCAAGCGTCGTATCTGATGAATAGAGGAAGACAACGGCGGACACTGTGGTCATGGCATTCACGAACAAGTACATGGAAACATCAAGAATAGCAGGCGTACATACGGGCACGGTAACGCGCCAAAATGTCTTATAAAATGGCGCTTTCAGTGACTGCGATACGGCTTCAAATTCGGGGTCCATTTGTTTCAAAGCTGTGACCGAGGACAAATGCGCAACCGTATAGAAGTGCGTAATCGTACAAATCACCAAGATGGTCATCGAATGATAAAGGAATCCAAGTGGGTTATCTGGGTGATTGAAAAAGAAGACATAGGCGAGGCCAAGCACAAGCCCAGGCACAGCCATTGGGATCATGCATAGCGCTTGCATGGCTGAACGACCGCGATGAAATCCGCGGCTTTTCTCGACCAGATATGCACCTGAGAAGATGATGATTGTGCCAAATATTGCCGTATACGTCGCCATTTCTATGGAATTGAAATAGGACGCCCAGCCACCACCATCCATCAGATCAAAATTGTAGTGCTTTAGTGTTAGGGAAAGATTGTATGGCCAGAACGTGACGAGGGATGAATATGCAGCCATCGCCAAAACGGAAATGATGATAAAGGCGATCAGTGCACAAAACCCGAACATGATCATATCAAAGGTTTTTGCTGGCTTTGGCTCAAAAGGCACAGCTCGCGCCGAGAGCAAGGCAACCTGCTTTCGTTGCACAAGCCGGTCGGCGATAAACGCAAAAGCGGCAGGCAACAACAATGCCATCGCAACGACGGCACCCATTTGAAAATCGTGACGACCCACAACCTGTTTATAGACATCGGTTGCGAGCACATTGTATTGGCCACCCACGACCTTTGGCACGCCGAAGTCAGTAATCACTAATGTAAATGCAACAAAGAATGCAGACACGAGGCCATACCGCATACTGGGTAGCGTCACAGTGAAAAACGTCTTCATCTTGCTGGCACCCAGGACTTCAGACGCCTCGTAAAGACGCGCGTCACTGAGCGACATGCCGATCAATAGAATTGTCATCACATGTGGGAAAACAAAGAAGACTTCACCCATGACAATCCCGATCGGGCCATAGAGTTCATATCCAAAAAGCCAATCCTTAATGATGCCCTGGTTGCCAAAGAAGAATACCAATGAGATCGCGGGTAAAAGGGACGGCATGAGAATCGGTATAAGGGCCACGCCTTTAAAGAATTTCTTGAAGGGCATGCATGATCGGGTCAATGCATAGGAATACAAGAATGCGATAAACAAGACGATGATTGTCGCAACAAAAGTAACCTTGAAACTGTTTCCGATTGACCATGTCAGCGCTGGGGTCGACAGGTAGGTAATATAGTTCGTCAGGCCAATGAACATACCGTCCGGGTCCTGAAAACTTTTGGACAGGATGGCGTAAAGCGGCAATGCGATGGCCAGTAGCAAATAGATCGCAATCGCCAGCATGGTGGCGCGCATAATCCAGTCGTCAGAACTGGTCTTCGGCTTAATGGCTTTGCCAGAAATAATTGCGGCGTTGCTCATTTTCGTTCCTTAGCTCGTAAACGGATACACGTTCATATGAACGGCCGGGAGAGCAACTTTCAGATTTGCACCAACACTCAGATCGATCTCGCGCGCTCTGGCGACAGAGACATCAACGGTAAAGTCTGTGCCATCTCCGGCAATGGGCACCATGTGCACACGATGGAATGAGCCCAAAAACTCCACATGATCGATAGTCGTTTCAACGGTATTGTCTGCGTCATTTACGCGACCACCGGTCAAGACGTCTTCCGGGCGAATGCACAATAAGACTTCACTACCGCTGGATAGCCCTTGCGAGGTATCGGTGACGGTAATTGTAGTCTCGCCAACTTGAACCGTTCCGTTGTCCTTAAGTGTGCCCTTGATAAAATTCGTCGTGCCAATGAAATCTGCAACGAAAGGCGATGCCGGTTCGCTGTAAATTTCGATTGGTGTGCCGACTTGTTCAATCACACCATTGTTCATGACGACGATCCGGTCTGCCATCGTCAGTGCTTCTTCCTGATCGTGCGTAACCATAATGGTTGTGATGCCGAGCTTGTTTTGAAGCTCTTTGATTTCATGGCGAAGATGGGCGCGCACTTTGGCGTCCAATGCCGAAAGGGGTTCATCCAAAAGTAAAAGGCCGGGCTCCGTCGCCAACGCGCGGGCCAGTGCGACCCGCTGCTGTTGACCACCTGATAACTGAGCCGGGTATTTGTCACCCTGTTCGGGCATGCCGACGAGTTCAAGCAGTTCATCCACACGCTTTGTTATCTCGGCCTTTTCTTTCTTCATATTTTCAAGGCCGTAGGCAACGTTCTTGAGGATCGTCAAATTTGGAAAGAGGGCATATGACTGAAAGACAATGCCAAAGTCTCGCTCAGACGGCGGCAGGGCAGAAATATCCTGTCCTTTTTGGTGAATTTGTCCGGCAGACTGAATATCAAGTCCGGCAATGGCGCGGAGCAATGTGGTTTTGCCGCAGCCTGATGGGCCTAAAAAGCAGATGAACTCTTTCTCGTACACTTCAAGCGAGATATCGCGAAGTGCGGTAAAGTTACCGAAATTCTTTGTGAGATTTGAAATCTTTAAATAGAGATCGCCAGTTTCCGCGGGCATATTGCGGGCATCCTCTAATAATATTGCGAGATGGTAGGGTGGTCACCCCCAGCCACATCTGTGACTGGGGGAACCGATTTAAACAGAGTCAGATTACTTTGGATCAGACTTGCTGTCGTAGCGCTTACGCCATTCGTCCAGAATACGAATGCGGTTTGCGGCAGCCCAGGCAAAGTCGTTTTGGATCATTTTGCCTTCGATGCCAGCTGGGAAGTTCTCAACCGGCTTAGACTTACCTTTCATGGAAACAACGGCATAGGACTCGTTGTACATTGCCATTGCTTTCTCGGTGATCGACCAGTCAGCCAGCTTCTTCGCAGCTGCAAGCTTCTTGGTGTTGTGAACGATCGCAAATGCTTCAAGGTCCCAACCAACGCCAGGTGTCGGTGCAATCACCTCAAGAGGCGCACCTTCTGACTTTGATTTTGCACCACGATACGCGAAGGACACACCGATTGGTGTTTCACCACGTGCAGCAAGCTTGCAAGGGGCAGAGCCTGAATGGGTGTAGCGTGCAATGTTCTCATGCAGGCCATCCATATATTTCCATGCAGCGTCTTCGCCCATCATTTGCATCCAGCTGGACACGTCGAGGAAGCCTGTACCGGAAGAGTTCGGGTTCGGCATAATTACATGGCCTTTGTAGACAGGCTTCGTGAGGTCTTGCCAATCCGTTGGAATAGGTAAGCCGTGCTTCGCGCCTTCAACTGTGTTGAAGCATACGGACGCAATCCACGCACGCTGTCCAACCCACTGAGGTGCCTTATTGGCCTGGTCGTAGAATTTAGACTCGAGCTTATCCAAACCCTTCGGCGCGTAACCCTGGAAATACCCTTCGTTACCCAAGAGCATCAAACTGGTTGCTGCAAGACCCCAGACAACGTCTGCCTTTGGGTTGTTTTTCTCAGCCATCAGTTTTGATGTGACGATACCTGTTGAATCGCGAATCCAGTTGATCGTGATACCTGGGTTATCGGACTCAAAAGCTTTTTTGAAACCTGCGAGTTCGTCAGCTTCAACAGCTGTGTATACGGTTAGCTCTTCAGCGTTAACAGACGATGCCGCAAATAAGCCAATGGCTGCGACGCCCATTGAGATCCCTTTGAGGAATTTTGTCAGATTAGTATTCATCTTCTTTCTCCTAGCTCCCTGATTTGTAACCTAGTAAATAATAAAACAGTCAAAAAACAACTAATGTCAACAAAATCGGTCAAAATAATAAATTATATACTTTGAGGCTTATGGCGGGCCGTCCTTAATTCTTAAGGTGATTTTTGTCTACAACAGTCATTAGTCTTGAAGACTAACCAATGATTGGGCTACGGGGTAGGAGAAATTGGGTCTTACTTAAAAATTTAACACAGAGAATTTGAGGCTGGTTTGACGTTCATTTATAACCACGTCACATTCCACGAAGTCATAGCTCATAGAGACGATAGGCTGACGCATGCTTGCAGAAGAACGCCGCAGTAAAATTCTTGAAGTTGTGAATGCTCGGGGCTCTGTCTCTGTGAATGATCTGCATCGCAGTCTGGGCGTCTCGCAAGAGACTATTCGTCGCGATATCACCAAGCTATCGGCGGATGGTCGTTTGCGAAAGACCCACGGTGGGGCGTTGGCGCTGGATCATGCAGAGCCAGTCTTTGATGAAAGAATGGCCGTCAACATCGAGGGTAAGCGTGCCATTGGGAAGATTGCAGCTGAAATGGTGTCGGATGATTGTTCGATATTGATCGATTCTGGTACCACAACTCTATGCTTAGCAGAATACCTTGTAGAGCGTCGAAAGCTGACCATTTACACCAATGACATTCATATTGCCCAACGTTTGAGCGGCAAGAATGAGAACCGGGTCCTGCTAACAGGCGGAGAGGTTCTCGCCAGCGAAGGCGCACTTTTGGGGCGTGATGCGACGGCAATGCTGTCTAATTACTATCCGGATTTCGCATTCGTCGGGGCGACAGCAATGGCGTCGAACCCATGGCTTATGGATTATTCCCGCGAAGCTGCGGAACTCAGAACTCAGATGCTGTCTCAAGCCAGAACCAAGGTTCTATTGGCTGATCATACGAAATTTGAGCGCACTGCACCGGTTCAGGTCAATGGGTTGGAGACTGTTGATTTCTTGATTACGGATATTCCGCTATCAGACAAAATGAAGGCAGGCCTTTCAACATTGTCTGCAGAAATCAGAATCGCATCCGAGGAAATTTAATCAATTAGTTGATCAACTCAGCTTTGGCATCAATCATTTCACCATGAGATGTGCATTCTGGCATCGCCAGCTTGACGAACTCATGGGCAATACTCTCAGCCGTCTTTAGCGTTTCGGGGTCTTCACCGGGCATTGCAGCAGCCCGCATCCCGGTGCGCGTTGGGCCAGGATTGACAATATTCACGCGGATATTGGTTTTTTCGGTTTCTTCTGCATAAACCTTGGCCATCATATCAAGACCAGCCTTGGAGATCGCGTAAGCACCCCAGAATGCACGTGGCTGATGCCCGACTGTCGACGTCACATATATCGCACGACCATTGTCGGATGCACGCAAAAGCGGATCCATAGATCTGGTCAGTCGCCAGCATGCAGTCAGATTAACGGCCATGACTTCATCCCAGATTTTTGGGTCTGTTTGATGAATAGGGGTCAGCACGCCGAGCAATCCTGCATTCGCAACCATAATGTCGAGGTGACCAAATCGGTCGTACATGGCGGCGCCGACTTTATCGATGGCATCGAAATCCCGAAGATCAAGCGGGATCAAAGTGGACTCGACGCTGGTCTCGCTTCGAATTTCGTCATCCAGTTCTTCAAGTGCTGCCTGTGTGCGGGCGATCAGAATGGGATGGGCACCCTCATGCGCAAATCGCTTTGCCACGGCGCGGCCGATGCCCCGGGATGCACCCGTGATCAGGGCAATACGGCCCTCGAGACGTTTTTCCATGGATACCACCTGAATTAGTCGCGTTCTGTCAAAAGAGATAACTGTTTTGGCGCGCCGCCGCCATCGCGGTCAACCAGCGGGATTGGATATTCGCCGGTAAAGCATGCATCGCAATATTGAGGCATTTCGCTGTCACGTTTTGTTTCGCCAACAGCGCGGTAGAGGCCATCGATCGAGATGAACGCCAGGCTGTCGACACCAATAATGTCTGCCATTTGTTGTACGTCATGCTGTGACGCCATCAATTGTTCACGCTCCGGCGTGTCGATCCCGTAAAAACATGAGTGCGTCGTCGGCGGAGACGATATCCGCATGTGTACCTCGGTTGCACCCGCGGCACGGACCATCTCGACAATCTTTGTGGATGTTGTGCCCCGGACAATACTATCGTCGACAAGGACAACACGCTTGCCTTTGATCGCGCCAAGATTTGCATTGTGTTTAAGACGCACGCCCAAGTTTCTGATTTGAGCGGTCGGTTCGATGAAGGTACGACCGACGTAGTGGTTTCGAATAATGCCAAGCTCAAACGGCAGGCCCGCTTGTTGAGCGTATCCTAGTGCCGCCGGGACGCCACTGTCTGGAACCGGCACAATCACATCCGCATCAACATGGCTTTCCTTGGCAAGTTCCTCACCAATACTTTTACGCACAGCATAGACATGGCGGCCTTCAAGATTGCTGTCAGGACGGGCAAAGTAGATATATTCGAAAATACAAAACCGGTTTGGCTTCTTTGAGAACGGCTTTAACGATTGCAGGCCATTTTCGTCGATGATCACGATTTCACCCGGATCGATATCACGCACAAACTTCGCGCCGATAATATCAAGTGCACAAGTCTCGGACGTCAGGATGTACGCATCGCCAAGGCGACCGAGGACCAGAGGCCTTACGCCGTAGGGGTCACGTACACCAATGAGTTTTTTGCTGGTCATTGCAACGAGCGAAAAAGCGCCTTCAAGCTGCGAGATCGCATCTGTCAGACGGTCGACAACACGGCCGTACTCGCTGCGCGCAATAAGATGAATAATTGTCTCGGTGTCACTGGTGGACTGGAAGATACACCCCCGGTCAATCAGGGCGCGCCTGACGGCATATGAATTTGTGATGTTGCCATTGTGTGCAACGGCGAGACCGCCGAATTTAAACTCGGCAAATAACGGTTGAACGTTTCTGATCACCGTGTCGCCGGTTGTAGAATACCTAACATGTCCGATCGACATGTGACCTGGAAGCTGATCAATCACATCCTGCGACGAGAAATTATCCCCGACCAACCCCAAAGCACGATGGCTGTTAAACTGCTCGCCGTCGTATGAGACGATGCCCACGGCTTCCTGACCCCGGTGTTGCAAGGCATGCAGGCCAAGCGCCGTGTGGGCTGCCGCATCGATATGGCCATATGTACCGAACAATCCACACTCTTCGTGTGGATGGTCGTCGTCGAAAATGTCTGCTGCGGGATCATTCATGGCGGTTATCCTAGCGTTTTCGTTCACTGATTGGAACCAGTTCCGTCGATCAATCTTTCGAGATTTTTACGTTGATCGGCATTGTATCCATCTTTGGTTTTAGTCTCTTTGTGCTTTGGTACGGGCGACATCAATGTATCTGCGTCGATGTCTTTACCGGTGTCTGTCGTCGTACTACCCGATATGTGCTTCGGTACTAGGGTCTTAAGTAATGCGGCGCCTGGTTTTATCAACTGAATAGATCGCGATTCACGCACCATCGCTGGATGATCTTCTTCGGGAATGAATATTTGCAGCATAATATAAGCAATGCAGACCAGGACTGCGCCTCTGGCCAACCCAAAAAGAAATCCGAGTGAACGATCCAGTACATTCAGCGCACTTGCCTGAACGCTTTTGGAAATTGCACGCGTTATCAAGGATAGAAAAACCAGTGTTACGATGAAGATGATCGTGCCAGCAGCAAGGTCCGCAGCTAAATCCAGAGAAATATATTTTCGGGCAATCGGCTTCGCATAGGGAAAGCCATAGAACGTCGCGAAGATGGCACCAATCCACCCGCCAACGGACAAAACCTCATGCACAAAACCACGCGCGTAAGCCAAAATAGCAGAAATCAAGAGGACGAGTAGGACGCCGATATCCACGACATTAATGGGGAGGTCTTGCAGCGCGTCCATTTGCTCTCCTAGCCCAACGATTTATGGGTTCGGGCTTTGGGCAGGATTGCGTCTGGCAGTTCCCTCAAATGGGCGACCTCCGTCACGTCGATACCATGCTCAGAGAGCTTTGCGCTTTTGGCGCTGCGGTTGCGCGGAACGATGGCGCGGGTGAAACCTAATTTGGCGGCTTCCTTGAGGCGTGCGTCGACACGCGATACAGGTCGAATTTCCCCTGACAGACCGATTTCACCAAACACAACAGTCGCCCCTTCGATAGCCTCGCCAGTTTCAGACGAGAGCAATGCCGCAGCCACGGCAAGATCGGCGGCGGGCTCTGAAATTTTGAGGCCGCCAGCAACGTTGAGGTACACATCCAAAGGCCCTAATGCAAGCCCACAACGTGTGTCTAAAACAGCCATCACCATGGCTAATCTTCCGCTATCCCAGCCGATCACGGCGCGGCGTGGTGTTGCCAGCGCACTGGGCGCGACAAGGGCTTGTATTTCAACAAGAACCGGGCGTGTGCCTTCTATACCTGCAAATACGGCTGCGCCTGACACATCACCATCCCGGTCACCAAGAAAAAGTGCAGATGGATTATCGACTTCGACCAGACCGCCGTCTGACATCTCGAACACGCCAATTTCATCGGCTGGGCCGAAGCGGTTCTTGACTGATCGCAATATACGGAACTGGTGGGATCGTTCGCCCTCAAAGTGAAGCACGGTATCGACCATGTGCTCAAGAACACGGGGGCCGGCAATTGTGCCTTCTTTGGTGACATGACCGACGAGAAGAAGCGCAAAGCCACGCCGCTTTGCCAGCCGGATCAATTCCTGCGCCGACGCCCGTACCTGAGATACGGTTCCAGGTGCGCTCTCAAGGTTGTCCAGATACATGGTCTGAATAGAATCAATAACAACGACATCAACCATATCCGGCGTATCGAGTGTCGCCACGATATCACGGACATTGGTTGCTGCGGCCAGTGCAACGGGGGCTTTGTCAAGCTCAAGGCGGCGCGCACGCAGGCGTAATTGCGCGATGGCCTCCTCGCCGGAGATATAGACAGTCTTACCGCCGTTTGCGAGATTTGCTGTGACTTGCATCAAAAGTGTTGATTTGCCAATTCCCGGGTCACCACCGACCAGGACGGCGGAGCCAGGTACAAGACCACCGCCCAGCACGCGGTCAAACTCCGGCATATTCGCGACCCTGCGTGGCGGGTCTTTCTCAATGCCGTCGAGGCCGACGAAATCGATTTTTTTGCCGCGCTTTGATCCGAGACCCTTTGGTGCGGATTCTGCACCTGCTTCTTCGGTCAAGCTGTTCCATGCGCCGCACGCGTCACAACGTCCCATCCATTTCGAATGGGTCGCGCCACAATCTTGGCAGACATAACTTGATTTCGCTTTGGCCAAGCGCTGCTCCCTTAGCCGCTGTGGGATTAGAGGATTAAGCCAAACGGCGGATCGTCGCAAGTAGGCTCGTTTTTTGACTGCTGATTAGATAGTGTTGTTGCAGGCTAAATGAGGGGAATAAGCGCATGTACACACTTTACTGGTCTCCCAGAACGGGCGCATTCCCGCCAGATGCGGTGCTGAGCTTGGCAAATGTGACGTTTCAGCGTCAACGTGTGAAGCAAACGAATATGCGCGTTGATGACCAGGCGTTTGAGAAAGTTTCGCCGATGAACCAAATCCCGGCGATTGTGATGCCGGATGGCACCGTGATGTGCGAATCGGTGGCGATATCGCTGACCCTAGCGGAACGGCACCCCGAAGCAGATGTTCTGCCACCGAATGCAAGTCCAAAGCGTGCTTACGTGTATCGTTGGCTGATGCACATGTTATGTAATTTATACGAGACGGATCTGCGTCATTCATACCCGGATCGCTATACCTCGGACCCAGATGGGATTGAGGGGGTACGAGAAGCAGCAGCATCACGCTGGGCAAAAGGTTTTGATGTGATCGAAGCCGAGCTTGGTGATGGTCCCTGGTTCATGGGCGCGCAATTTACCCTGCTGGATATCTATCTGGCGGCGACTGTGTGCTGGCATTTTGATACGCCGTGGCTCTTACGCCGAGTCCCAAAAATTCGCGCGATCTGCGCCAATGTCAGGCGCAAGGAGGCATTGGTCCCGCTGTTTGAATTGTATGAGCTTGGCGACCTTGATCAATTGGACTGAAGTTAGACACCTCCTCACCTAACCTCTGCTCCTTGAAGGAGGAGAGGGACAAGTAAAACCCAGTGTGAATACGTGAGTCCCTCTCCCCTATGAAATGGGGGAGAGGACAGGTGAGGGGGTCAACGTCGGACGGCCATTTTGATAGGGCCATCTGTTCGGCCATGGATAAACTGATCTACGTATTCGTTGTCCGTATGGTCAATGGCATCAGTTGGTCCCGCCCAGATAATCCGACCGTCGTACAGCATGGCAATACGGTCACCAATCTTGCGCGCAGATTTCATGTCATGGGTAATGGTGACAGCAGTTGCGCCCACCGTCTGATTAACGTGGACAATCAGATTGTTGATGACGTCAGCCATGATTGGATCAAGGCCTGTTGTCGGCTCGTCAAAGAAAATGATTTCAGGGTTGGTGGCAATGGCGCGCGCCAGGCCAACACGTTTTTGCATGCCACCCGACAACTCCGCCGGGGAAAGATCAAGAACGTCTGGAGACAGGCCCACAAGTCTGAGCTTTTCTGCGGCGATATCACGGGCGTCGCGGCGCGCACATTGGTTGCGTGCAATCAGACCAAACGCAACATTCTCCCAAATGGGCAAAGAATCAAAAAGGGCGGCGGCTTGAAACAACATGCCGACCTGCCGATTGATATCTTCGCGTTCGCCAGCCGTCATTTGTGTGACGTCTTTGCCATCAATCGTAATCGAGCCGCCATCAGGCTTTAATAGTCCCAACATACATTTAATGGTGACAGATTTACCAGTTCCCGAGCCGCCGATGATGACGACGCTCTCGCCTTTGCCGATTTCAAGATCAACATGATCCAGAACAACTTTCTTGCCGCCCGCAAATGTTTTGCGAACGCCGGCAAGTTGGATTTTGGCGGCGTTATCCTGCGACATCTTTGGTAAAGAACAGGAGGGTAAGGATGTAGTTCACACACAGGATCAGGATCGATGCTGATACCACTGCGTTTGTCGTGGCTTTACCAACACCTTGCGCGCCACCACCGGAATAGTATCCGTGATAGCATCCCATGAGTGTCGTGATGAACCCAAACGCGGAAGCTTTGACGAGGCCCGAGATAATATCGAGCGCGGTCAGAAACTCCCAAGTGTTTTGAAGATAATTTGATGGGTTGAAGCCAAGCTTATAAACCGCAACCAGATAGCCACCAAAGACACCAATAACGTCGGCAATAAAGACCACAAACGGCAGCATTAATGTCCCGGCGATCAGCCGAGGCGCGACGAGGTATTTCATCGGATTGGTCGACAAGGTCGTCAGCGCGTCAACTTGCTCGGTCACACGCATGGTGCCGATTTCGGCGGCCATTGCTGCGCCAATACGCCCGGCGATCATCAAGCCACCAAGTACTGGGCCGAGTTCTCGGGTGATTGAAAGGACGACAACGTTGGCGATAGCACCTTCTGCAGAAAACCGCGCAAAGCCTGTATAGCTTTGTAGTGCCAGAACCATGCCCGCGAAAATTGCCGTCAGGCCAACGACAGGTAATGTCAAAAAGCCGATCTCGATGATCTGGCGCAACAACTGGCGACCATAGAAGGGTGGACGCACGCAATGCGACACGCCATCGACCGTAAACATTGCGAGTCGCCCTGTGGTTCCTAGAAATGCGAGGAACGCACTTCCTATCGGGCGTAACGGATTGATCATGCACCAGTCCCTTTGTACGTGCGGGCATAACGTTGCCCGAGACCGGTTAATACTTCATAGGGAATGGTCTGCCAATCCCGCGCGAGATCATCAGGTGTTCGGTGCGTTCCCATAAACTCTGCAATCGCACCCGGTTTTGCCAGATGGTCCGGAACATCAGTGACATCCAGCGTGATCAAATCCATGGAAACACGGCCCGCAATAGGGGCGGGATGACCGCTAATATGGGCCATTCCTTTGCCAGAGCCAGCCCGTAGAAATCCATCAGCATATCCGATAGGCACCGTCGCGATCCGGCTGGGGCGCTCGACGATATGGTGGGCGCCATATCCAACTGTTTCAGGAGGCGCGACCTGTCGAACTTGTAAAATTCGCGCTTCCATTGTGACGGGATTGCGCATTGGATTCTGAGAGTGGGGTGTCGGATTGCCGCCGTACAGGGCAACGCCCGGGCGCGCGACCTCAAAATGATAATCGGGTCCCAGAAAAATACCTGACGAGTTTGCAAACGACGCCGTCCCGCGGCCAAGCTTTGCAAATGCGGTCTTGAACAAACCCAACTGCTGCGCACTTTGCCCGCTTTCGATGTCATCGGCTGAGGCGAGATGGCTCATGATTAAGCCGACATCAATGCCGTCCAGCAAGGTGTCTGGATCCTCAAGCAGCGTTTGTGTCTCCGCAAGATCGAGCCCAAGGCGACACATTCCTGTATCGAGATGCACATCTGCTTCGAGGGATTGGCCACGTAATCTGGCGGCATCGCGCCACAACGCAATATCCCCTAGGGAGTTCAGGACAGGCCTCAAGCCCGCATTGATATAATCGTCAACAGCATCAGGCAAAGGGCCGTTGAGAACATGTATCGTCGCGTCCGGCAGTTCATCGCGAACAATGACACCTTCATGCGGGTGCGCGACGAAAAAATCTCTGCAGCCTGCCGCCCAAAGCCCACGGACAACGTATTTGGACCCCAGGCCATATCCGTCGGCTTTAACCGCAGCGCCGGCCTTGGCCGACCCGAGCTTGGTCTGTAAAAGGCGATAGTTATCGCTGACGACATCTAAGTCGATGGTCAGGCGTGTCGCATAAAGATCGGTTGAGATCGTCATGCGTGACACTATCAATAATCATCGTGATGCGGGTCAAGGTTTCCGAAGCGGGTAAACTCGCCGATGAAGGCAAGTTTCACCGATCCAACAGGGCCGTGTCGTTGCTTGGCAACAATCACTTCGGCCTTGCCGCGCGCGCGTTCAACGCGTTCTTCCCATCCGGATTGGCGCAGTGCGAACTTGTCAGGACTCTCGTCCGGGCGCTGCATCGGTTCGGCTTTTTCCAGATAATATTCATCACGATAGATGAACATAACAACGTCTGCATCCTGCTCGATTGATCCCGATTCGCGCAGGTCAGCCAGTTGCGGCCGTTTGTCTTCGCGGTTTTCAACCTGACGTGACAACTGCGAGAGCGCCAATACAGGAACATCAAGTTCCTTGGCCAACGTCTTCAGCCCTCGGGTGATTTCCGAGACTTCCTGGACACGTCCGTCAGATCGGGATTTAGCACTTCCAGAAATGAGCTGAAGATAGTCGACGACGATCATGCCGAGATTGCTTTGGCGCTTGAGGCGGCGGGCTCGAGTTCGAAGCGCACTCACCGTCAACGCAGGCGTGTCATCGATAAAGATTGGTACTTCGTGAAGCGCGTTCGAGGCTTGCGCCAAACGCGAAAATTCTTCGTTGCTCAACTCGCCTTTACGCATTCGGTCCGATGGCACGTTTGATTGCTCGGACAAAATACGTGCGGCAAGCTGTTCTGCGGACATCTCCAACGAGAAGAAACCGACGACAGCGCCTTCGTTGCCTTTGGTATCGGCGAAGTTCTTTGCCGCATTGTAAGCGATGTTGGTCGCAAGCGCGGTTTTACCCATCGCAGGACGACCAGCCAGGATCAACAAGTCAGACCGATGCAAGCCGCCCAGGAGCTTGTCGAGCTCGGTCATATCCGTGCCGACACCGGCCAGTCCACCTTGGCGTGCGTGTGCCGCATCAGCGACTTTGATGGCTTCCATGACAGCCGTCTTGAAAGGCTGGAATCCACCTTCAAAATCGCCGTTGGTCGCGAGGTCGTAAAGCGCCTGTTCTGCGCCTTCGATCTGGGATGTCGCCTCAAGATCAATGTCATTGTCATAGGCGTCATTGACGACCTGCTCGCCCAGCGAGATCAACTCGCGACGCAGATGCATGTCGTAAATGATCCGCCCGTACTCGCGTGCATTAATAACGTTGATTGCGCTGGCGGCCAAATGCGCCAGATACTGAGCCCCGCCAATGTCTTCTAGTGAATTATCAGCCTCGAAATATGGGCGTAACGTTGTCGGATCGGCGATTTGCCCGCGATCAATGAGCTTCATCATGGCTTCATAGATGCGTGCATGGGCGGTCAGCGCAAAATGTTCGGCAAACAGGAATTCAGCAACATTCTCAAGGGCCCGATTATCAACGAAAATCGCGCCTAGTAGCCCTCGCTCGGCTTCGATGTTGCGAGGTAATTGACGGTACGACGGGGTGTCCTCGTCGTAAGTATCCTCGCCGGAACCGAAATCCAGATCATCTGCTGCTGTATTTGTAACCATGGCCCGGACAATACGCGGCCTACCCAAACCTGTGTAAAAAACCTGTTGTGGATAGCTGTGGATAACGGGGAAAATTTGCGAATAAGCCCGGTTGACTTTGCGGCCAGTGCCCAATCACTTCGAGAAACGACAAAAGAAAAGGGTGCGCATCGTAATGCACACCCTAAATCTTTTGTGCCAAGCGGCGATTTTTAAGAAGCTGGCTCTTCTTTAGCTTCTTCTTCGTCACCAGCAGCTTTTGCAGCTTCTGCGGCCTCTATAGATGCAGCGTGCGCTTCAGCAGTTGCAGCGGCTTCTGCTTCGGCATCGGCAACAGCAACGACTTCTGCTTCTGCGTCAGCAACAGCTTCTTCAGCAGCGCCATCTTCGAAGACCTCTTCAGCTTGTGCAGCAACAGCCGCAGCAGCTTCAGCAGCGGCAGCCGCTTCTGCCTGCATGTCGGCCTGCTCTTGCTGAGCCATTGAAAGAACGGCTGCACCGGTCTTCTCCTGGGTGTCAGCTTCGTCCTGTGAACGGGCGATGTTTGCTGTCACGGTTACAGATACTTCAGCGTGCAAGTCCACCTGGACCTTATGAAGACCAATTGTCTTGATTGGCTTGTTCAGGACAACCTGGCCGCGACGAATTGTCACGCCACTAGCGGTAACGGCATCAGCAATATCACGGCCTGTAACAGAACCGTAGAGTTGACCCGCATCACCGGCCTGACGAATAAGCACAACCTTGAGGTCGTCCATTTTCGCGGCTACAGCTTCGGCTTCGCCTTTGCGCTTCAGGTTCTCAGCTTCGAGCTGCGCACGTTGCGCTTCGAAATGAGCCTTGTTGCCATCAGTGGCGCGCAGGGCTTTGCCAGTTGGAAGTAGAAAGTTACGCGCAAAACCAGGCTTTACGGAGACGATGTCTCCCATTTGGCCAAGTTTCTCAATACGCTCTAATAGAATGACGTCCATCACTCTTTCTCCTGGTCATTGACTGGCTGCATTCTATTTCGCAAACCAATCCATTGTTCAACAACACCAGCACAGGCAACTGCAAAGGCAGCCCACCATAGCACTAGCAGAAGTATGTAAAACGAGATGATCATTAATGTGCCGAAGGACGATCTGCGGACATATGTATGTACCACAGCCAGCCCCAACAAAAAGAACGGCACCAATGCCACAATCACTAAGTTACGCCCCAGATAACTCCAGTCTCCCGGACCTATCAAAGCGCATAAGCCTGCGCCTACCAAAACCCATGAGCACCAGTCAGGCAGCGTAATATTCGCATATGAAATGCGCGGACGCAGGTTCCGGTCAGACTTGACCAGCGCCTTTTGTCCCAAAGCTGCGTTAACCAGATGCATCACAATCCAGCTTGCCACGGCCATGCCGGGAAAGAAGGGTGCAAGGCCCATGGTCAGCATGTCACGAGCATCGGCAGGAATTTCTGGTCCTGCGCGATCAAGGGCATGGCTGATGATACCAGCAACGGTATCCTGCAAGGGTGCCGATCTTTCATCCATGATCGTCATCATTGCAAAGAACACTAATGAGAACCCGCCGACGACCGTCAGCGTTCCTATAAGTTGTCCTGCGGGATACCATGATGGTTTTCCATCCGCATCCGGCTCTGTCCGAAGTGCCAGTTGGCACATCATGATTGCCGGAACGGCGTAAGCAAAAGCATATGGAAGTGCAGTATAGGCGTTGCCAATTAGCCCCGCTGTAAACACAGCTGTTAACCCAGCCATAATGACGCCTTTGCTGCCTAGCCCGAGCCCTGCCAGATAAAGCGGCAGCGGCGCGAGATAAAACAGCGGGAACGCCAGCACAGTTCCGAACACGATGGAAAACACTGCCACCGCGCTACAGATACCGGCGCTTATCGCCATAATGGGGTTCATGGGCATGACTATACTAGCCGAGACGGCACGCAATGCGCGCCGTGTCTCACTTCACGACGTACGGAAGCAGCGCAAGGAAGCGGGCACGTTTGATAGCGCGAGCCAATTCCCGTTGCTTTTTCGCGGATACCGCAGTGATACGGCTAGGAACAATCTTGCCGCGTTCGGATACATACCGACCGAGCAATCTTAGATCCTTATGATCGATCTTTGGTGCGTTGGCACCAGAGAACGGGCACGTTTTACGACGGCGAAAGAAACCACGTTTCATTATTCTTCTCCTTCGCTAGCAACGGCAGCGACAGGTGCTGAACCTTCGTCACGATCTGGACGAGGACCACGATCACCTCGGTCACTGCGACGCGGACGATCTTCACGATCTTTGTTTCGAACCATTGCTGATGGACCTTCTTCGAAGGCATCAAGGCGCAATGTCATGAAACGAAGCACATCTTCATTGATGCGCATTTGACGTTCCATCTCGTGAACAGCTGGCGCAGGCGCTTCGATGTTCATCAGAACGTAGTGGCCTTTCCGGTTCTTTTTGATCCGGTAAGTTAGAGTCCGCAAACCCCAGCTCTCGACATTTGCAATCGAGCCGCCGTTTTCAGTAATGACTTGCGAAAAAGTCTCTGTCAGACCCTCAGTTTGGGCAGCAGAGATGTCTTGGCGTGCAATAAACACGCATTCGTAACAGGGCATATTATGCTCCCTTCGGCTTTTCTCAACCCAGCCTTTCGGCCAAGCATAGCCAGGACCATCCCGGCAAGGAGTAACGAGCGGCGCAATATACAGAGTTTCCGGCTGTCTGCAAGGGGTTCAACATATCATTTTAATAGCCATTTTAGCATTGGGTATCGGTTGGAAAGCCGCTAATTATTATAAATGGAAAACAAACCTGATTTAACGGCATTCGATTTGACGGGGCGCCACGCTTTGATCACCGGCGGCGTCCGTGGCTTGGGGTTCGAAATTGCGCGAGGATTGGCGCAAGCAGGGGCTTCGGTCGTTATTACAGGGCGTGTGGCGGAAACGGTGGAAGAAGCGGCTGCGCGGCTTGGAAATGAAGGCTTTGAGGCTGTTGGCGTCGCCTTAGATATGACCGACGAGGCCGCAACGAATGCCTGGTTTGGTGCCTATCCGCGCGAGTTTGATGTCCTTGTGAATAATGTCGGTATGAGAGACCGACGAGGAACCCCGGATCTGCCACCAGCAGATTTCGCCCGATTATTGGATTTTGGCATTACCTCTGCCTATCGTATGACCCGCTTGATCTATCCTTCGATGGAGAAAGCAAAAAAGGGATCAATCATCAATATTTCATCTGTTGCGGGGCCAATGGCACGACCAGGTGATCCAGGCTATACGGCTGCCAAAGCGGGGATTGATGCGCTGACACGCTCGCATGCAATGGAATTTGCCACGATGGGTATCCGCGTCAATGCCATTGCGCCCGGGTTCTTTGCGACAGAAGCGAATGAAGAATGGGTGCGTGACGACACCGTAAATGACTATGTTATGCGCAGAATCCCCATGCAGCGCTGGGGGCAGCCGAACGAGGTTGCCGGTGCAGCCATTTTTCTGGCGTCAGATGCCTCAAGTTATATTACGGGGCACACGTTGTTCGTGGATGCAGGCCTGTCAGCCAGAATGTGACGAATTAATCATCCACAAAATTTACAAGATCACGACGATGGATCACACCGACTATTCGACCGTGCTCGGATACGCCGATCCTATCCCAGCCATCGTTCCGCATCATATTTAAGACAACAAACGGACTATCTGTGATACTGCAAATTGGACGATTTCGTTGAATAGCCTCGACAATAGGATAGTCAAAGGCGCGGACGCCATCTCGCTTAATCAAGGCCATTGCATCTTCATCGACGGCAATTCCCAGGAATTTGTCGTCAGCGTCATACACGGCGATGCTGGCGCTGGAGCTTGATGACAAGCAATCCGCCACATAGCCGATGGTGGTAGACGCATCAACATCAAGTGTCTCGGCATCATGAATGCGCAGGAAATCTCGGATCATAACCGGCGGCCAAGGTCGCGTTGTCGTATTGCTATCGGGCGACAGAGCGCCGGAACCGACAAGGTTAGTGACATTTTCGGAGATTTGTTCGTCGCGCAACGTCATTATCATGACCGCCTCATCACTAGAAATTCACTTTGGATCATGAACCGTAGGCGGCGAACGTAATCAGCGTGTGTCCGCAATGTAATAAATTGTTACGTAGAAAAGATCATTCAGACTCGGCTAACCTTGACACACAAAGGGCCTGCGGCCACCTTGCCTATAGATAAATTGATAAGAAATTCGACTTTTGAGGGGAGGATACTGAATGTCACGTGCTTTTGTTTTTCCAGGGCAGGGTTCGCAAGCCGTTGGTATGGGCAAAGACCTGTCAGATGCATTTCCTGCAGCGCGAGAAGTCTTTCAAGAGGTTGATGAAGCTCTAAAGCAAAATTTGAGCAAGCTCATGTTTGAGGGGCCAGAAGACGAGTTAACGCTCACGGAAAACGCACAACCGGCTCTTATGGCAGTCAGTATGGCGGCTATGGCCGTGCTGAGGAAAGAAGGCGGCATGGAAATATCAAATGTGGCTGCTTTTGTTGCCGGACACTCTTTGGGAGAGTATTCGGCTCTGGCGGCTGCGGGCACATTTTCCCTCGGTGATGCGGCAAGGTTGCTGAAAACCCGCGGGCAAGCGATGCAACAGGCCGTCCCTGTCGGCGAAGGTGCGATGGCGGCGCTACTCGGGCTGG
>Ga0189287_100167_pt1 | contig 34189 bp, 32 predicted proteins | sample UW86minimetaG_FD_130319 | JGI IMG/M metagenome (GOLD analysis project Ga0189287, IMG submission 130319) | Marine microbial communities from the Costa Rica Dome - UW86 mini metaG | ecosystem: Environmental > Aquatic > Marine > Oceanic > Photic zone | place: Costa Rica: the Eastern Pacific... | reverse complement strand
TGTGATTGCCGTTGAACATGGAATAGCCGACATGGCCGCCCACGGCGGCGGCATGCATGGCGTCGATGATCTTGCGGTCGGTGCCGATATCGTGCTCGCCGATGGTGAGCTGCACCACCGGCTGGCCCGCGGTCAGCATGTCCTTGGCGCGGTAATACACATCCCACCCGTCCGAGCCGCCGGCGGTCAGCCCGGTGATCCTGCGCGACAGTTGCATGGCCTGCCTCCCATTGTCTGAAGTCCCGTTCGCGGCGCCAGATGGCCCGGCGGAGAGGGGCAAGTCAAGCAGGTCGCCGGGGCGGGTGCCGGTCAGATCTCGTCGGACCGGTCGCCCATCACGTAGCGGGGGCCCTGGCCGCGGGTACGGGCCTTGTCTTTCGGGTTGTAGAGCGAGCAGGTCTTCAGCGACAGGCAGCCGCAGCCGATGCAGCCGTCGAGCCGGGCGCGCAGGGCCTGCATCTGTTCGATGCGGTCATCCAGCACCTTGCCGAAGCGGCGGGAGATGCGAGCCCAGTCACCCTTGTTGGGGGTGCGGTTCTCGGGCAGGTCGGTGAGCGCCTCGCGGATCTCGGAGATGGTGAAGCCCAGCCCTTGCGAGATCATCACGAAGGAGAGCCGCCTGATGTCGGATCGGTCATAGCGGCGGTGGCCGCTCTCGTTGCGGTCGGGGGTGACCAGCCCCTCGTCCTCGTAATAGCGGATGGCCGAGGGGGCGAGGCCCGTGCGGTCGGCGATATAGCCAATGGTCAGGCCGCGTTGTCGCAAGGCACTGGACGGCATGGAGATTTTCCCTATTGGCTTCAAGCTTACTTGAAGAATTACGTTGAATTCAGAACGGAATCAACACTGGAAGGAACGACACATGCAGATCGAACACGTGAACATCACCGTCCCGGACCCCAAGGCGAGCGCCGCGAAGCTGTGCGAGCTCTTCGGCTGGCACATCCGCTGGCAGGGCGATGCCCTTAACGGAGGGTTTACGGTGCATGTCGGCGACGACGACAGCTATCTCGCGCTTTATGCCCCGAAACCGCCGCTGGAACCCATGGGCGTGACCTATGGCCGGGTGGGCGGCCTTAACCACGTCGGCGTGGTGGTCGATGACCTGCGCGGGACCGAGGCGAAGGTGAAGGCGGCCGGGTATAAGCCGCATAACCATGCAGATTATGAACCCGGCGAACGGTTCTATTTCGACGGGCCCGACGGGATCGAATTCGAGGTGGTGCATTATGACTGAGGCAGGGAATAACGGGCGGGCTATCGGCCTTTTGCTCTATACAGGGGCGCTGCTGGGGGTGAACCTCCCCCTCGGCAAGCTGGCCGCGCAGGGGGGTGTGCCGCCGCTACTGTGGGCAATGGTGGTCTCGGCCGGGGCGGCGGGGCTGATGATCCCCGCGCTGGTGGTGCAGAAACGGTTCACCGTGCCGAGGGGCCGGATGCTGCGCTACACGGTCATTTCCGGCCTGCTGAGCTTTGCGGCGATCAATGCGCTGCTGTACCTGCTGATCCCCCGCGTGGGGGCGGGGTATGCCGGGCTGATGTTCGCGCTGTCGCCCGTCGCCACGCTGGGGGTGACGGCGCTGGCGGGGCTGAAGACGCCGCCGCGGCTGGGTGTGATCGGCATCGGGTTCGGGCTGGCGGGCGCCGCGGTGGTGGCGTTGACGCGCAGCGGAAGTGGCGGGGCCGAGGGGCTGATCTGGCCGCTGGTGGCCTTTGCCCTGCCGGTGATCCTGGCGCTGGGCAACGTCTACCGCACGATCGACTGGCCCGAGGGCGGGCATCCGGCGGCGCTGGCGGTGTGGAGCCACGTCTTCGCGCTGATGGGGCTGGCCGGGTTGCAGGTGGCCACGACCGGTGAACTGCCGCTGCATCACCTGCGCGAGGTGCCCGGGTTGGTGCTGGCGCAGGCGGTGGTGGCGGGGCTGACCTTCCCGGCCTATTTCGCCCTGCAGAAAGCCGGCGGGCCGGTGTTGCTGAGCCAGATCGGCTATGTCGCGGCGGCGGTGGGGCTGGCGACCGGGACGCTGTTCCTGGGCGAGGTCTATGCGCCGCTCACATGGGCCGGGGCGGCGGTGATCGCGGTGGGCATCGCGCTGACCATCCGGGCGCAGGTGACGCCGCGCCGGGAGGTGGCCCCCGAGGCGATGGCCGCACGGGGCTGCACCGCCTGAAACAAGGCGTCGCCGTCCGATCCGGGCGGCGGCGTTTTACGTGGCAGGACGAGGAGGAGAGGCCCATGCAGGTCGAGACGTTCGGCATCATACTGAACACCGAGCATTACGCGGCCTGCGTGGGGTTCTATCGCGACGCGCTGGGCCTGAAGGTGATGTTCGAGAAGGCCACCGAAGAGGAGCGGCTGACCTGTTTCGACATGGGCGGGGCCTATTTGATGGTCGAGCCGGGCGGGCGGGCGTCGACGGGGGGCAAACCACCGGGCGACTGCCCCTCCAAGCTGCGGTTCAACGTGGCGGATGTGGAGGCGGCGGTGGCGGAGCTGGCCCGCCGGGGTGTGCAGGCGGAGGTTCGGCGCAGGCCCTGGGGTGTCACGGCGGAGTTCTTCGATCCCGACGGCAACCGCTGCGCACTGCGCGGGGTGGCGGGGTTCGGTGAATGAGACGGCTTGACCAAGCCGGGGCACGCCCATATGGTCGCCGCCATGAAGATCGCAACCATCATCATTTGCTGCATTACCCGCTGACATAGTCAGGCGGGCCGGTCTTCTATTCCAAATTCGAAACCGAGTTGATAAGCCCGCCGCGGGGAACGCATGCCTGCGCAAGAGGGGCCTATGACCGAGATCACGCTCTACAATACGAAGTCGCGGAAGAAGGAGCGGTTCGCGCCGCTCGATCCTGACAATGTGCGCATGTATGTCTGTGGGCCCACGGTTTATGACCGGGCGCACCTGGGCAATGCGCGGCCCGTGGTGGTGTTCGACGTGCTCTACCGGCTGCTGCGGCATGTCTACGGGCCGGAGCACGTGACCTATGTGCGCAACTTCACCGACGTGGATGACAAGATCAACGCGCGGGCGAAGGAGAACGTGGGCGAGGGCGGCGACGTGAATGCCGAGATCGGCCGGCTGACGGCGCAGACGACGCAGTGGTTCCTGGATGACATGGGGGCGCTGGGGGCGTTGGAGCCTGACCAGATGCCAAGGGCGACGCAGTTTATCCCGCAGATGGTGGCGATGATCGAGGGTTTGATCGAGAAGGGGCACGCCTACGAGGCCGAGGGGCATGTGCTGTTCGCGGTCGATAGCTGGAAGGAGCGTTACGGCAACCTGTCAGGCCGGTCGGTGGATGACATGATCGCCGGGGCAAGGGTGGAGGTGGCGCCCTACAAGCGGAACCCGATGGATTTCGTGCTGTGGAAGCCGTCGAGCGATGACCTGCCGGGGTGGGAGAGCCCCTGGGGCCGGGGTCGGCCGGGCTGGCATATCGAATGCTCGGCCATGTCGTATGAGTTGCTGGGCGACAGCTTCGATATCCACGGGGGCGGGAACGACCTGATGTTCCCGCACCACGAGAACGAGATCGCCCAGTCCTGCTGTGCCCATCCCGAGGGGGACTTCGCCCGCGTCTGGTTGCATAACGAGATGCTGCAGGTGGAAGGCAAGAAGATGTCCAAGTCGCTGGGCAACTTCTTTACGGTGCATGATCTGCTGGAGAAGGGCTATCCGGGGGAGGTGATCCGGTTCGTGTTCCTGAGCACGCATTACCGGAAGCCGATGGATTGGACGGAGGCGAAGGCGAAGGAAGCGGAAGCGACCTTGCGGAAGTGGTACAAGCAGGCGGATACGGCGCTCGATAACGAAGTGGCTTACATTGGTGTCATTAATGCGCTTGCTGATGATCTGAACACGCCCAAGGCAATGAGTGAGTTGCACCAGCTTTCTCACGCTGATGATGCACCGACGCTGCGTGCGAGCCTGAGGATGCTCGGGCTGATGGGTGAGAGCACGCCGGATTGGACCGCTGCGCCGCAGATTGATCTTTCGGGATGGGAAGCGCGGCTTAGCGAAGAACGGATCGCCGCAATGGACAGCAAGGACTTTACCGAGGTCGACAGGCTCAAAGCGGCGATGATCGACGCCGGTATAGAAGTACGGATGAGCAAGGCAGGCGTGGAACTTGTGCCTGCTTCCAACTTCGACCCTGCAAAGCTGGAGGCCCTGAAATGAGCCGGTCAGCCCCCAATCACCATCCCGTCCCGGGCCTGACCCGGGACCTTTGCGCCAACGCCGAGAGGCCCCGGCTCGGGGGCCGGGGCGGGGAGGTGTGTCGATGACCCGCGAGCGCCTCTACCTCTACGACACCACGCTGCGGGACGGGCAGCAGACTCAGGGGGTGCAGTTCTCCACCCCCGAGAAGCAGGCCATTGCCGAAACGCTCGACAAGCTGGGGCTCGATTATATCGAGGGGGGCTGGCCCGGGGCGAACCCGACCGACAGCGCGTTCTTCGATGCCGCGCCGGAGACGCGGGCCACGATGACCGCCTTCGGCATGACCAAGCGGGCGGGGCGGAGTGCGGAGAATGACGACGTTCTCGCCGCGGTGCTGAACGCGGGGACGAAGGCGGTTTGCCTTGTCGGCAAGACCCATGATTTCCACGTCGAGACCGCGCTGGGCGTGACGCTGTCGGAGAATGCCGAGAATATCGCCCGGTCGGTCGAGCATATCGTGAAACAGGGCCGCGAGGCGCTGTTCGATGCGGAACATTTCTTCGACGGGTACAAGGCGAACCCGGACTATGCGCTGGAGGCGCTGAAGGTGGCGTTCGAGGCCGGCGCGCGGTGGATCGTGCTGTGCGACACCAATGGGGGCACGCTGCCGACCGAGATATTCACCATCACCAGCGCGGTGATCGCCGCCGGTATTCCCGGCGAGCGGCTGGGCATTCACACCCATAACGACACCGAGAACGCGGTGGCGGGCAGCCTGGCCGCCGTCGATGCCGGGGCGCGGCAGATTCAAGGGACGCTCAACGGGCTGGGGGAGCGGTGCGGGAATGCCAACCTGACCTCGCTCATCCCGACGCTTTTGTTGAAGGAGCCCTATGCCTCGCTCTACGAGACGGGGATCACCCGCGAAGCGCTGACGACGCTGACCATGGCGAGCCGGCAGCTGGACGAGATCCTCAACCGGGTGCCGATGAAGCAGGCGTCTTACGTGGGTGCCTCGGCCTTTGCGCACAAGGCGGGGCTGCATGCCTCGGCGATCCTGAAGGATCCCACGACATACGAGCATATCGACCCGGCGGCGGTGGGCAATGCCCGCGTCATCCCGATGTCGAACCAGGCCGGGCAGTCGAATCTGCGCCGCAGGCTGGCCGAGGCGGGGCTGGAGGTGGAGCCGGGTGACCCGGCGCTGGCGCGCATCCTCGACGAGATCAAGGAGCGCGAGGATCGCGGCTATACCTATGACAGCGCGCAGGCGAGTTTCGAGCTGCTGGCGCGGCGGGAGCTGGGGCGGCTGCCCGAGTTCTTCGAGGTGAAGCGCTACAAGGTCACGGTGGAGCGGCGGAAGAACAAGTATGACCAGATGGTCTCGCTCTCCGAGGCGGTGGTGGTGGTGAAGATCGACGGGGAAAAGACGCTGTCGGTCTCGGAATCGATGGACGAGCTGGGCTCGGACCGGGGGCCGGTGAACGCGCTGGCGAAGGCGCTGGCAAAGGACCTGGGCAAGTACCAGTCGGCGATCGACGACATGCGGCTGGTGGACTTCAAGGTGCGGATCACGCAAGGGGGCACCGAGGCCGTGACGCGGGTGATCATCGACAGCGAGGACGGCACGGGCCGGCGCTGGGCGACCGTGGGGGTGAGCCCGAACATAGTGGATGCCTCTTTCGAGGCGCTGCTGGACGCGATCGCGTGGAAACTGCTGCGCGATGCATGAGGACGTCATTGCCTGTGCCGACCTGGTGCGCCGGGGCGATCCGGACCGTTTCCGGGCGGTGATGGCCGCGCCGGTGGCGGCGCGGGAGGTGCTGTTTCCGGTCTATGCCTTCAATCTCGAGGTGTCGCGTGCGCCGTGGGTGACGGAGGAGCCGATGATCGCCGAGATGCGTCTTCAGTGGTGGCGCGATGCGCTGGGCGAGATCAGGGATGGCGGGCCGGTCAGGCGGCACGAGGTGGCGACGCCGCTGAGCGGGGTGGTGGACGCCAAGGGGACGGAGCTGCTCGACCAGTTGGTCGCGGCGCGGCGATGGGATGTCTACCGCGAGCCCTTCGAGGACATGGCGCATTTCCGGGAGTATATCGGCAAGACGTCATCGAACCTGCTGCTGGCGGCGGCGCGGTCGCTGGCGGATGTGCCGGAGGACACGGTGCAGGATACGGTGCGCGAGGCGGGCTATGCGCTGGGGCTGGCCAACTGGCTGCGGGCGGTGCCGGCGCTGGAAAAGGCGGGGCGGATCCCGCTGGTGGAGGGCACGCACCAGGCGATCAGGGCGCTGGCGGAGGAAGGGCTCGACCACCTGGCGAGCGCGCGGGCGGCGCGGCGGACCGTGCCCGGGGCCGCCCGGCCGGCGATGTTGGTGGTTTGGGAGGCGGGGCCGGTGCTGAAGGCGGCGCGGGACAGGCCCGGGCGGGTGGGCGACGGCACGCTCGATACGGCGCCCTTCCGCAGCCGACTGACGCTGATGGCGCGGGCGGCGACGGGGCTTTGGTGACGGCCGGTCAGCTCTCCTTGTGGCTGGTCCAGCCTTGCGGGCGAATCACGAAGCGGCGGGTCTGGGCCATGGCGAAGCGGTCGTCGCCCTCGGCGGTGGCGTAGCGGGTGACGTCGATCAGCCCGTCCTCGATTTCCAGCAGGTTGAAATCATTGTCCTGCCCGCGCAGCCGGGTCGAGAGGCCGGTGCCGGCATGGACCTGCAGCACCGCGTTGCGCCCCGGTTTCTCGGCAAAGGGGTCGGCGCGCCAGCTGTGCAGGTGGCCCGAGAGGACGACATCGGCGTTGAGGCGGGCCAGCTCCTCCATCGCTTCGTCGGCGCCGCGCATGCGCTTCTTCTTCTCGCCCGGCAGGTGTTCGAGCGGGTGATGCGCCACGACGATGCGGGTGCGGCGGCCGCGGGTGTTGCCGAAGGCGTTGCGGACGCGGTCGAGGGCGTGGGGCGTGAACCAGCCGCTCTGATGCGCCATCGGGTTGACGGTGTTGACGCCCAGCACGATCATCTCGCCATCGTGGAACTCGGGCTCGAGATCGGGGGAGATCCACTTGCGGTATTGCCGCCAGGGCCAGAGCAGGCGCAGGAACAGGTTGTGCAGGGGCACGTCGTGATTGCCCGGCACCGCCAGCACGGGCGCCTCGAGCCGGTCGATGAAGTCGCGCGCGGCGCGGAACTGGGCGGGGCGGGCGCGCTGGGTCAGGTCGCCGGAGATTGCCGCGAGGTCGGGCGACAGGTCGTTCACCGCCTCGACGAGCGGGTCGAGCAGTTCGGGGCGGTCGCGCCCGAAATGCAGGTCGGACAGGTGAGCGATGCGCCTCACCGGGTGTCGCTCTGCCGGGTCAGGGGGGCCACGACCTTCAGCTCGTTCTCGATGACCCGCAGGTCATAGGGGGCCTTCATCCGGTCGCGTTCGCCGTCGCAGGCGATGTCGTGCTTGCGCTCGTTGTTGATGATCCGGATGCGGTCGGCGGCGATGAAGTCGAACTCCTTCTCGCGCTCGGCAAGGCCAAGGGCCAGCATCAGCGCGTTGCGCAGCATACCCCAGCGGTTGGTATCGGGCGCGATGAAAAGGGCGAGACGGCCCTCGGCGATGTCCTCCTGGCCCTGCAGGCCGATCTGGTTCAGCTGGAAGGCGTTGTTGACCGCGAAGATCAGGGGCGTGCGGCGGTCGAGCACCTGGTCGCCCGCCTCGATGCGCACGCGGAGGGGGCGGCGCAGCGTCACGAGCGTCAGCAGGACGGACCAGTAGGCGGCGATGCGGCGGCGGCCCCAGCGGCGGTAGACATCCTCGCGCGTTTTGAGGATGGCCGGGTAAGCGCCGAGGCTGGCGTTGTTGAGGAAGACGCGGTCGTTGATCCGGGCGATGCGGACGGGGCGGGCCGCGCCGTCGCAGAGCAGGTCGATGGCGGCGGGGATTTCCGTGGGAATGTCGAGCGACCGGGCGAAGTAGTTGAACGTGCCCAGCGGCAGGATGCCCATCGTGACCCCGGAGCCGCGGAGCACGCTGGCGACACCCGAAACGGTGCCGTCACCGCCGGCGGCAACGATCATGTCGAAGCCGTCCTCGACGGCCTTGCGCGTGGCGGGCAGAAGCTCGGACCCGCTGTCCAGGATGCGCAGTTCGGCGTTGGGGGCCCGATTGCTTAACGACGTGCGAATCTGCGCCGGTATATCCTGGGTATCCCGCCGGCCCGATTTGCCGTTCATGATGACGCAAATCCGCCCCAGCTCGGTCGGCGTAGGCTCGATTGATTGCATTTTCATTCTGTCCCCGCGCGTTGCGCACACGTTACGGGGCGAAAACGCGGTGGAGGCGCGCGGGTTCCCGGACTTCACGAAAAGCTGATACCCGATCGGGGCGGTCAGCGGACGCGTTTGCGGGAGGCCAGCGCCTTGCGGAGCCAGCTTGCGGGGCGCCTGGAGAGATAGGGGAAGGCGTCGTCGGGCGCGATGGCCTTGCGGTGCAGGAATTCTGTGAGCGCGACCGCGCGCGAGGCCTGTGACATGTACCCCGCCCAGCCGGCCTGTTCGGCCGCTTCCAGCTGGATCACGCCATACCCCGCGATGATGGCATGCAGGTCGGTTGCCAGCTCGTGGGCGGGTGCGCCGCCCGGCAGGTCGTCGACCACCGGAGCCAACCTTGCGTGGATAAGCTCATGTGCGAGGGTGTTGATGAACATGACCGGTCGACGCATCAGCTTGGGGTTGTAGGTGATCAGCGGTGTCTCGGCGTCATCCCAGTATTGACCGGCGGTGTCGCTCATCCGGGTGTAGTCGTGCAGCAACTCGTCGGGCAGGTCGGGCAGCGGCTCCAGCGCGACGGGCTGCGTGGTTCCGAGCTGGCGTTTTATGTCCTCGAACACCAGCAGCGCGGTTTCGTGGTCATGCCCGCCCGGGGCGTGAAAGTACTCTCTCGTCGGACGAATGAGCTCGGCCATGGCCCACCAGGCGGGACGCTCGCTTTCGACCCAGTCGAAATTGTCGATGATCCAGTCGTGCAGGTCCTCGCCGATCAGGGGCGTCTTCCTGAAAAGGCGCATCTCACGCCTCTTTCGGTCGCAGCATCAGCCAGATCAGGGCGCCGCCCGCCAGGGTGAGGCAGGGGATCATCGCGAGGTTGACCGAGGCCCAGCCGGCCTCGGGCGTGCCTCCCGAGCAGTTCATCAGCCCGCCGGAGGACAACGAGGCCAGCGTCACGCCGCCGAAGACGATCAGGTCGTTTAGGCCCTGCATACGCCCGCGTTCATGGGGTTCATGCGAGGCGGCGAGCATGGTCGTCGCGCCGATGAAGCCGAAATTCCAGCCGAGCCCGAGGAGAATGAGGGCCACGAAGAAATTCTCGAGCGCGACGCCCTGAAGCGCCACGGCGCCCGCCCCGGCCAGGATCAGCAGGCCCAGGCCCATGATCCGTTCCGCCCCGAACCGCGCGATCAGGTGGCCGGTGAAGAAGGACGGCGCGAACATTGCCAGCACGTGGCCGGTGACCACGTCGGCGGCGTTGCTCGTCTCGAATCCGCAGCCCACCACGGCCAGCGGCGTCGAGGTCATCACGAGGTTCATCAGCGCATAGGATACTGTAGCGCAGATCACCGCTACGGCGATGCGTGGGGTGGTCAGCAGCTCCATCCGCGAGCGCCCACGCGGCGCGTCATCCCCCGGCACCGGCGGTTTGGGAATGTCGAGGAAGAGGAACAGGAAGGCGCCCACGAGGTTCACGCCGATCACCGCGAGGTAGGTGCCGAGGAACGGGATCACCATCGCCTCGGCCGTCATCTTGACCAGCTGCGGCCCGATCACCGCGCTGATCAACCCGCCGGCCAGCACGTAGGAAATGGCCCGCGGGCGGAATTCGTCGCTGGCCGTGTCGGCCGCGGCGAAGCGGTAGAAGCCCTGTGCCGACATGTACATGCCGGTGAAAAGGCTGCCCAGCAGGTAGACCGGGAAAGAGCCCAGGTAGAGGCCGTAAGCCCCGATCGTGGCCCCGATGGCCCCGCCGGCGGTGCCGATCACGAAGCCCGCGCGCCGGCCCCAGCGCTGCATCGCCCAGCTGAGCGGCGTGGCCGACAGCATCGAACCCAGCACGATCAGCGAGATCGGCAGGGTGGCGAAACAGATATTGCTGGCCAGCGACTGCCCGGCCAGCCCGCCGACCACGAAGATCATCGGCATCTGCGAACCAAGCACCGCTTGCGCCAGCACAAGGACGGCGACGTTGCGCTTGGCGCGGGTATCGGAGTGGGGCAGAACGGCATCGGTCATGCCGCTCTGCTAGCCCCGTTCCCCGGGGGCCGCAAGTGGGTGCTAGCGCACAGTCGGACCTGCGTCGATGACATGGGCGAAGCTGCCGCTGACCCGGCCGCGGCGCAGGCCCATGTCTGGCAGGCATGTGCCCTCGGCATCGGTGGCGCGAAAGAGCGGGTCGCCGACTTCCCGCAGGGTCGTGGCATAATGGAATTCGTGGCCGCTGAGCGGCCCGGTGAAGGGGCCGCCGAGGGGCGCGAGGTGGCGATACCCGAGGTGGAGGCGGCGCGATTCGAACGAGGTCTCGACGCTTAGCAGGCCGGCCATCGCGTGGCGGGTGCCACCGGCATCGACCAGCCCGTCGCCCAACACCATGTAGCCACCGCATTCTCCATAGATGGCGGTGGTTTGTGCCGCTCTCCTCAGGCTTTGAAGGAAGCGTTCCGCCGACGCAATGCGGCCCGCATGCAGTTCCGGATATCCGCCGGGGAGAAATACGAGGCCGGCCTCCGGGACAGGGTCGTCGGCCAGTGGTGAAAAGGGGCGAATCTCGGCCCCCCTGGCGCGCCAGTCGGCCAGCATGTGCGGGTAGGAGAAGGCAAAGGCCTCGTCGCGGGCCAGGGCGATCACCTGGGCGGGCGGGTCGAGCCTTGGGGAGGGGGGCGCCTCGGGCAGTGGGCGCGCGAGAGCGCACAAGCCCGCCCGGTCGAGCGTACGGGCCAGCGCGTCGGCCGCCCGGTCGAGAAACGCCTCGAGGTCGGGGCGCTCCTCTGCCTGGACGAGACCGAGGTGCCGCGACGGCTGGGTGAGGTCTGTATCCCGCCGCAGCGCTGCCAGAATGGGCAGGTTGAGTGATGACAGGGCCCTGCGCAGCATCGCCTCGTGCCGGGCGCTGCCCACGCGGTTCAGGATCACGCCGGCCACCCGCACCGCGGGGTCGAACGCGGCAAAGCCTGCCACCAGCGGTGCGACCGATCCGGCCATTCGGCCCGCATCCACCACCAGCACGACCGGCAGGTTCAGTTCACGCGCCAGATCGGCCACGGCGCCGCGCCCGTCCGGCGGCGCGCCGTCGAAGAGGCCCATCGCCCCTTCGATCAGCAGCAGACCATCGCCCGCCGCCAGCGCCTGCAGGCGTTCGGGGCCCATCGCCCAGGCGTCGAGGTTCACGCAGACCTGCCCGCAGGCGGCCTCGTGAAACTTCGGGTCGATGTAATCGGGCCCCGACTTCGCGCCGTGCACGGCCACGCCCTCGCGCGTCAGAAGCCGCAACAGCGCCAGCGTGACGGTCGTCTTGCCCGCGCCGGAAGAGGGGGCCGCAAGGATCAGGCCCTTTCCCACGCCAAGCCTTTCATCTTTCCGGAAATACTCCGGGGGAGGCGTTGAAATTCCAAGGGAATTTCAACGTCGGGGGCAGCGCCCCCTGACCGCTGTCCGCCCTTCAAGACGCCTCGGCGGGGCGGCCGCGGCCCAGCGGGTCGAGGTTGCGCGGGCGCTCGCCCGCCAGCATGCCCTGCCAGTCGAGCACCTGCCGCATCAGTACCGAGCGGCCGACACAGAGGATGGCGGGCGGCTCCAGCGTGCTGGCGGCGATGTCTTCGGCCATGCGGCCCAGCGTGGTTTCAAGCACCTGCTGTTCGCCCGTGGTGGCGGCGCAGACCACGGCGCAGGGTTCGCTGGCCGGGCGGCCTGCATCCATCAGCGCGCCGGTGATCTGTTCCACGTGTTTCATGCCCATGTAGATCACGATCACCTGGCTGCCCTCGGCGATGGCTTTCCAGTTGAGCGAGGAGGGGGTCATGCCGGACTGGTCATGGCCGGTGACGAAGGTCACCGACTGGTTCACGTCGCGGTGGGTGACGGGGATGCCGGCATAGGCCAGGCCGCCGATCCCGGCGCTGATGCCGGGGATGATGCGGATGGGCACGCCATGCTGCACAAGGGTTTGCGCCTCTTCCCCGCCGCGGCCGAAGACGAACGGGTCACCGCCCTTGAGGCGCAGGACGCGCTTGCCTTCGGAGGCCAGGTCGACCAGCCGGAGGGAGATGTCGCGCTGGACCGCCGAGGGTTTGCCGCCGCGCTTGCCGGCGTAGATATGCTCGGCCTGCGGGGCCCAGTCGAGGATGCGGGGCTCGACCAGCGCGTCGTAGATCACCACGTCGGCCTGCCGCAGCGCGTTGACCGCGTGCAGGGTCAGGAGCCCCGGGTCGCCGGGGCCGGCGCCGCAGAGCCAGACCCAGCCGGGTTCGAGCGTGGGCCAGGGGCCGCCGGGAAGGGGGAGCGAGTCGGTCATGGTCCTTGTATGCCCCGAGTTGGGCCGTCGGGAAAGGGTGGGAGCGACCTGTGGCGGGGTCGTAGGCGACATGCGAATTGCCGATTGGCCTCGATTTGCCGCTTGCCTATAGTCCGGCCCGAGATGGGCGGACGAGATGAGAATTCCCTGCGCGGTTCGACCGCCGGAGGCGGCGCCGCCGGGGCGGCGGGCCGGGGTATGAAGCTGTTGCTGCTGGCCGGCACCGGGGAGGCGCAGGCGGTGGCCAGGGCGCTCGCGGAAAAGGGCATTCCGGCCGTGGCATCGCTGGCCGGGGCGACGAGGGCGCCGAAGCCCACGGGGTTGCCGACGCGGATCGGCGGGTTCGGCGGGGACGAAGGGTTCGCGCGCTATCTCGAGGCCGAGGGGATCACCGCCGTGGTGGATGCGACGCATCCCTACGCGTATCGGATATCGATCCGGACCGCGAAGATTTGTAAAGAAAAATCAATATCTTACGTTCAAATCCTCAGGCCGGGATGGGTGCCGGAAGCGGGCGATCTCTGGACGGAGGTTGCCTGCGAGGAGGATGTCGCGGCGCTGGTGCCAGAAGGGGCGGTGGTGTTCCTGGCGACGGGGCGGCAGACGCTGGACCGGTTTTCCAACTTGGGCCATGCGGAGTTGATCTGTCGCCAGATCGACCCACCGGACCGCCCGTTCCCGTTCGTTAACGGAAGGTTCCTGGTGGGGCGTCCGCCGTTCTCGGTGGAGGAGGAGCGGGAATTGTTTCAAAGGCTCGGTGTCGACTGGCTGGTTGTCAAGAATGCGGGCGGGGCGGCGGCGATGTCAAAGCTGGTGGCGGCGCGGGAGTTGGGGGTGCGGGTGGCGATGATCGTACGGCCGCCGCAGCCCGATGCGCTTAAGGTGGCGAGCGTTGCGGAGGCGCTGGCGTGGGTGGACGGGCTGTGACCGGGCGGATCATCGAGACACTGGCGGACGTCGAGGAGGGGGCGGATTACCTCGAGCGTGTCTGCCCGCGGTTGGCGGAGGCGCGGCGGTTGACCGGGCCGCTGCCGCTGCGGCGCAAGCCGGAGGGGTTTGCCGAGCTGCTGAGCGCCATCGTCAGCCAGCAGGTGAGCACCGCGTCGGCCGCGGCCATCTGGGGGCGGATGAAGGCGGCCGGGCTGACCGGGCCGCGCAAGATCACGTGGGCGAGCGACGACGATTTGCGGGCGGTCGGGTTGAGCCGGCAGAAGATCCGCTATGCAAGGGCGCTGGCGGAGGCGCGGATCGATTTCAAAGGGTTGCGGGAGAGGCCCGATGCGGAGGTCGTGGCCACGCTGACGGAGGTGCCGGGGATCGGCGTCTGGACCGCGGAGATCTACGCGATGTTCAGCCTTGGCCGGGCGGACGTGTTCGCGCCGGGGGACCTTGCCCTGCAGGAGGCGGCGCGGGTGCTCTACGCGTTGCCGCAGCGGCCGAAAGACCGGGAATTCCGGGCGATGGCCGAGTCGTGGCGGCCGTGGAGATCGGTTGCGGCGCGGCTTTTGTGGGCCTACTACCGTGTGGACAAACAGAGGGAAGGGATCAGATGACGCGCGTATTGAAGGCGGGCCGCATGGAGCCGCAATCCGGTGAGACACGGTCGATCGTGGTGTTCCTGCACGGCTATGGCGCGAACGGCGCCGACCTGCTGGGGCTGGCCGACGTGCTGGGCGAGCATCTGCCCGATACGCTGTTCGTGGCGCCGGATGCGCCGGAAGTGATCCCGATGATGCCGACGGGGCTGCAATGGTTCCCGATCCCGTGGATCGACGGCTCGTCCGAGGAAGAGGCCGAGCGCGGGCTGATGGCGGCGGCGGAGGATCTGAATGCCTTTCTCGATGCGCTGATGGTGGACGAGGATGTTCTGCCGGAACAGGTGGTCCTGTTCGGCTTTTCGCAAGGCACGATGATGGCGCTGCACGTGGCGCCGCGGCGCGAGGATGCGGTCGCCGGTGTCGTGGCCTTCTCGGGGCGGCTGTTGTCGCCGGACCTGCTGAAGGACGACGCGGTGAGCCGGCCGCCGGTGCTTCTGGTACATGGCGACCAGGACGACGTGGTGCCGCCGCAATCGCTGCCCGAGGCGGCGGAGGCGCTGCAGGCGGCGGGGTGGAAGGACGTCTATGCCCACGTGATGAAGGGCACGGCGCATGGCATCGCGCCCGACGGGCTGTCGGTGGCGCTGGCCTTCATGCGGGACAAGCTGGGTCTTTAAGGGCCGGTTAATTCCGGGGCTTCGGATCGGTCCACGGGCTGTCAGCGTTAACATGCGTAAATGGCTGGATTTGCTGGAATTCCGACGTCGGTATTACGTCGGTATCTTGTCGGTATCGCGTCGGTGCGGTCGCCACCGCCCGGAAAGGTTACGCAGGCCGAATTCGGGGGAATGCCCGGAAAACCGGCAAACGGGCTGACCGGGTCCGCCATGTGTTCCGGATAGGCGAAGACTTGCCGGTACGGGCGCGGCGCGTGGCGCGAAATTGCTTGCGACAGGGCATGGCGGCACGGCAGGGCTGGACCGGGGGCGCCGAAGACTAGATGTAATTGCAACGTGCAACCATGAGGCCCCAAGTGCTTTCTTTCACCAAGACATCCCGCCACGCCGCCGTGATCGCGGTGGCCGCAGTTTTCGCTCCTGCCGCCGCGCAGGCCTATGTCGGACCGGGGGCCGGGCTGACGGCCATCGGCACGATGATCGCGCTTTTCGCCGGTATCGCGCTCGCGATCGTCGGGTTCGTCTGGTACCCGCTGAAGCGGATGATGAAAAACCGGTCGAAACCGGCGGAGCCTGCGGAGCCCTCTGCGGAGCGTAGCAAGTGATCGTTGCAGCGCTGCTGCTCGGGCTTGTCGCCTTCATTGCCGTACTGCGTATCCTGAGGGCCGAGAGGGTGGCCCGGCGCGTGGCGTCGACCGCGCAGACCGCGTTGCGGGTGATGAGCGATCCCGACAAGTCGGATGACGAGAAGGAGCGCGAGGTGCGGCGCGCCTCGGTGACGCTTCTGGGCCTGTTCCTTGCGATTGCCGGGATCGGCGTGGCCGCGCTTGGCGCGACGGCGGCGGTGGTCTGGGGCGGGGCGCAGGCCGGGCTCTATTCCCTCGACGCGGCGATTGCGGTGGCCTCGAGCTGGCCCTTCCTGATCGGTTCGACCGTCGGAGCGGTGGTGCTTTGGCTGGCGCTTGACCGGCTGGGGCGGGGCAAGCCCGCGCCGGAGGCCGGCAAGGCGGACAGGGACACCTCGGACAGGGACGAGGTGCCTTATGGCCCGATGGAGCAGGCGCTGCACAATTTCGCCTTCGCCTCGCCCGCGCGGCAGAAGCGGCTGGGGGCGCTGGAGACGCGGCTTTACCGCGGCCGGATCGACCCGGCGCGGGCGCATCGCCCGGTCTTCGTGACCTCGCTGCCCCGGGCGGGGACGACGATCATGCTGAACGCGCTGGCCGGGCTGCCGGAGTTTGCCTCGGCCACCTACCGGCACATGCCGTTCACGCTGTCGCCGCTTCTGTGGAGCCGGATCGGGCCGATCTTCCAGCAAAGCGCCACGACCGCCGAGCGGGCCCATGGCGACGGGCTGGAAGTGTCGGGAGACAGCCCCGAGGCGTTCGAGGAAATGCTGTGGATGGCGTTCTTTCCCCGTCATTACCGGGAAGACCGGATCCTAACCTGGGATGCGGGCGAGCTGGAGCCGGAGTTCGCCGAGTATTTCCGCACGCACATGGCCAAGGTGGTGGCGACGAAGCCGGGCGCGCGGCGGTACCTGTCGAAGAACAACGCCAATATCGCGCGGCTGCCGCTGATCGAGGCGATCTGCCCGGATGCGGCGGTGTTGATCCCGGTACGCGATCCGCGGGCGCATGTGGCCTCGCTCATGCGGCAGCATGCGCGGTTCCTCGACCTGCATGCGCGCGAGCCGTTCGGGCGGCGCTACATGGAAGGGGTCGGGCATTTCGAGTTCGGCGCGGCGCTTCGGCCGATCGCGTTCCGCGAGGGCGCGCCGGGGCCGCAGGCGGCGACGGGGCCGGATTTCTGGCTGCGCTACTGGATCGACGCCTACGAGCACGTGCTGGCGACGGCGGGCCGTGGGGCGGTGTTCCTTGACCATGACGCGTTCTGTGCCGCCCCGCAGGCGCACCTGCCACAGCTGGCGCGGGCGATCGGGGCGGAGGACCCTGCCGAGCTGGCCGCGCTGGCGCCGATGTTTCGCGCGCCGCGCCCGGCGCCTGTGCTGGACGGCGCCGATCCGCAACTCCTGGCGCGGGCCGACGCGCTTCATGACACGCTTTGCCGCCGGGCCCTCGGGGCCGAGGCGGCACCCATTGCAAAGGAAGCCACCGCATGAGCAAGCGGCCATTTTCGGAACGGGCAGCCCCGGTTGTCTTCGCGGCGTCTATTGCCGCGCTGGGGGTGCTTTACGGCACCGTCTCGTCGTGGTGGGGCTGGTTCCCGGCGCCGCAGATCGGGCTGGCGCACCGGACCTACCTGGATCTCAAGAACAACTGGCGCAACGATATCGGGCTGGAGCCGACACGGCATATCGTGGCGCCCGACGACAGCGGCGAGACGCCGGACCCGGAGCGCGGCTTCGTGGCGCATCAGCCAGACCGGGCGGAGGGCGGCTATACGCTGGTGGCGGGGCTGAACACCGACCCGGAGGGCACGTTCCACGTGGTACGGCTTTACGATGCCGAGGGCGAGGAGGTGCACCACTGGCCCGTCGCCTATGGCGAGATCGACAGCCAGAACAAGCCGCAGAACACCATGCTGCACGGGATGGAGGTGTTCGAGGACGGTTCGATCGCGGTGACGTTCGATTCAGGCCAGGTGCTGGCGCGGCTGGATACCTGTGGCGAGCTGATCTGGAGCAACATCGCCTCGTACCACCATTCGCTGACGCGGGACGGGGAGGGGCACGTTTTGTCATGGCGCGAGGAGCTGATTTCCTGGGTCGACGAGGAGAGCGGCGAGGAGGTCAAGACGCTGGATTTGCGCGAGACCATCGTGCTGGGCAACGACAAGGCGCAGCAGGGCTATCTCGACATCCGCACGGTCACGCCGGAGAACCCGGACCAGGAACTGCGCTACCAGGACGACCCGTTCCACCCCAACGACGCCGAGCCGCTTCTGGCGGAGATGGCCGATGCCTTTCCGATGTTCGAGGCGGGCGACGTGCTGATCAGCCTGCGGGAGCTGAACCTCGTTGCGGTGGTCGACCCGCACACGGGCGAGATGAAATGGTGGCAGCACGGGCCGTGGTTCAAGCAGCACGATCCGGATTTCCAGCCCGACGGCACGATCACGGTGTTCGACAACGGCACCGGCACGATGCGCTCGCGGATCATGCGGGTCGATCCGAAGACCGACGAGGTGACCGAGGTATTCGCGGGGAGCGAGGAGGTGCCGTTCTACACCTGGCGGCGCGGCAAGCACCAGGTGCTGCCGAACGGCAACCTGCTTTTGACCGAAGCCGAGCACGGGCGGCTGCTGGAGGTCGATCCGGACGGCAATCTGGTCTGGGAGCGGCACATGAAATGGGATGACGAGAGCAACGTCATCGTCACCGAGGCGCGCCACGTGCCGGAGGATTTCTTCACCGACGGCGTGCCGAGCTGTGCAGCCGAGGTGGCCGAGGCAGGGACCACGGAGCAGGGGTAGAGTTCCGGCGCCCGGATTGGCCGGGCGGCGCTGCGTAACCGGGCCAGCTGGCGCGGGTGATGAGGGGCGTCCGGGGTCCTGGGCGGGGTTGCCGCTGTTGGCGGGTGCTTCGCTTTCTTCGAAGAAAGCGGGCCGGGAAATTGGAATTTCCCGGGGCCGGGGTGGATGTCATTGGGGTTCGGGTATGCACCACTGAACCGGGGGAATCTTCGTGATTTTGGCGTATGCGTTATGATCCGCTTTCATCGAAGAAAGCGGCTCGGAATATTGGAATATTCCGTGAGTCGCGTTGGTGGCCGCGCTTCATTGGGGCTCAGGGTGATCCGAGACGAGTTTCCGGGCGTGTGGCCCGTGGCCGGCGCTTCGCTTTCTTCGAAGAAAGCGGGCCGGAAAATTGGAATTTTCCGGGCGGTGACCGAGGGGCCGTTTTCCATTGAGAGCTCGTGGAAGGCCAATGTCGGTGGGTTGTCGCGGCCTTTGGCAATTCCGGCCGCGTTCCGGGAGGGTGGCGTGATGGAGCGGGCCGGGAGCGGGGATCCCTCCGGCTGACCGATCGGGCCGGCCTGCGGAAGACTTACCGGGGCACCAGCGTCGTCACGCCCACGGCGGCGGCCCGGGCGAGGGCGGGGTCGAGGGACATCGGGATGTATTCCCCGCGCCGCCAGAGCTGGGCCAAGTCGTCGTAGTGGCGGCTGAGGAAGTGGCCCGACTGGCCGGTCGAGATGATGAAGACGCTGCTGTCGGGGTCGGCGAAGTCGTAGACGCCGCGGAAGCCCGCACCGTGGACGTTCTCGTAGGGGTCCGGTCCCTCGCCGCTGGTGCGGCCGCGCAGGAGGGTGTTGTCGCCGCCCGAGGTGGATTGGCGGATGTTCACGAAATAGCGCAGCAGCGGCACGTCGCCCAGCACCTGGTGGTCATGCGTCGCCTGGTGCGCATCGCCCCAGCGGAGGCTTTCGAGCGCCGTGCCGTAGCGCTCGCCGATCCAGACCAGCGCGTCGTTGAGCGCGAGGCGGGCGATGTCGGTGCAGGTTTCCGTCTGCGTCGACTGGCGGATGTCGCACCAGGCCGAGGCGCCCTCGATGTCGCGGTAGACCCGCTCGATGAAGACCGGGTCGGGGTGGGTGAACTCGGTCGAGAGGGGGCCGAGGTCGTCCTGGATCAGGCGGGTCATCAGGGCGCGCAGCCAGGCCGCGTAGATCAGCGGTTCGGGCAGGTGCTCGTTCATCTCGCCGTTCCAGTTCGACAGGAGGTCGAGCGCCCGCTGGCGCTGGCGTTCGGGGGTGCCGTCGGGCGCGGCCTCGCCGGTGAACCACAGGTTGCGGCCGATCAGGGGCAGGAGCGAGCGGGCGGTGAAGCTGACGGTGTCGAGCTGCGCCTCGATGAAGCTGTCTCGGGTATGCACCTCGCGCGATTGCATCAGCCGCTGCCAGCGGTGGATGCGCTGCGTGTCGCCCCACTTGAAGCTGACATGGGAGGGGAAGGGCCGGTTGACGGTTTTGTTGTTGGTATTGCCGAGCACGCCGCCCACCGGTGCCACGAATTCGGGGTTGGCGGAATAGGGGGTCATGGCGGGCCAGCGGTTCTCGGCGATCCAGCCACGCGAGGGCATGCGGCCCCGTGTCTCGTGCCCGGCATCGCGGCGGGGCATGGCGCCGATCATCTTCATGGCGATGGTCTCGTCATCCGCCAGCATCAGGTTCTGGGAGGGGGCGACGTAGAAGCGCCCGGCCTCGAGCGCGTCGTCGACATTCTGCGACTGCATGAGCCGCATCGCCGCCGTCATGGTGGTGTCGGCGCCCGAGAGCGCCGTCCAGGCGACGGAGGCGACGTGCCCCGGCGGCGTGACCTCGGCCAGGTCGTAATGGGTGCCGGGCATGACCGGGCCGTTATCCGTCCACCGGAGCGTCAGGGTGATCGGGTCGAGATCCTTGATCTCGATGATGGTGCTTTCGGTGCGGAACGGCTTGTAGCCGTTCGGTGTCAGGTATTCGCCCGGGTTCTCGGGGTTGAGGCGTTCGATGTAGACGTCCTGGTCGTCCATGTAGGAGGAGGTGACGCCCCAGCCGAGTTTTTCGCTGCGGCCGGTCAACACCACCGGCACGCCGGGGATGGTGCCGCCGATCACGCCGCCGGTCGACAGCTCGATCCGGGCGAGGTACCAGATCGAGGGCGCGGTGAAGCCCAGGTGCGGGTCGTTGGCCAGAAGCGTGCCGCCCGAGGCCGAGCGCGACGGTGCCGCCGCCCAGGCGTTCGAGGCGCCGGCGAAGGCGCGGTGGTTGAAGGGCGAGAGGCGGTTCCTGGTGATATCCGACTTGGCGTAGCGCGGGGCGTGGTCCTTCAGGGCCGGGAAGAGCGCGGCGTAGTCGGGCAGGGCGGCGATGCCGCTGCCCGGGGCGAGCGGCATGATATCCTTCATCCGGTCGTCGTCGTTCAGGGCCATGGAGGTGCGGGCGATGAGCACCTCTTCCTCGAGATGGGCGGAGAGCTGCACCGAGAGGAGCTTCACGATGGCGATCGAATCGGCGGGCTGCCACGGGGCGATGGGGAAATCGAAGAGGAACATCTCGGGCGCGCCGCGGCCGCGGGCATCCTGGTTGATCTCGTTCAGGCGGGCGTTGACGCCACGGGAATAGGCGCGCAGGGCCTCCTGTGTCCAGGCGTCCTGGACGTTCACCGAATCCCGGGCCTGGCCGTAGAGGTCGAAGCGGCGCAGCACCTTGTCGACATCCACGGTCTGGGTGCCGAACACTTCTGAGAGCCGCCCCTGCACCGTGCGGCGCAGCATCACCATCTGCCACAGCCTGTCCTGCGCATGGGCGTAGCCTAGCCCGTAGAACGTATCGAGGTCGGTGCCGCCGAAGACATGCGGCACGTTGGAATGGTCGCGCACGATCTCGACCTGCGAGGACAGGCCGTCGACCGCCAGGGTCTTGTCATACTCGGGCAGGGAGCGGGACAGCAGGAAATAGACGACCGTGATCGCCAGCACGGCCAGCACGACCATCGCCCCGGCGATCCGAAAAAGCCATTTGAAGACCTGCGCCATCCTGCCCGGTTTCTCCTTGCATCTCGGGTCGGGATAGTCAGAAATTCGGGGCGAGACAATGGGAGGCGACGAGACGATGACAAAACTGGCATTCCTGGGCCTTGGCGTGATGGGCTACCCGATGGCGGGGCATCTGCAGGCAACGGGCCACGAGGTCTGTGTCTACAACCGCACCACGTCGAAGGCGGAGAAATGGGTGGGCCAGCATGGCGGCACCCATGCGCCCACGCCGCGGGAGGCCGCGGAAGGCGCGGATTTCGTCATGTCCTGCGTGGGCAATGACGATGACCTGCGCAGTGTGTGCCTGGGCGAGGACGGGGCGTTTGCCGGCATGAAGGCGGGCGCGACCTTCGTCGATCACACGACGGTGTCGGCCAAGGTGACGGAAGAATTGTACGCCGCCGCGAAGGAGGCGGGGCTCGGCTATGTCGACGCGCCGATTTCGGGCGGGCAGGCGGGGGCCGAGAACGGCCAGCTCTCGATCATGTGCGGCGGCGACGAGGATGTCTATGCCGCCGCCGAGCCGGTGATGAACACCTATGCCAAGCTCTGCCGCCGAATCGGCGGGTCGGGCGCCGGGCAGATGACCAAGATGGCCAACCAGATCGCCATTGCCGGGCTGGTGCAGGGGCTGTCGGAGGCGCTGCATTTCGCCGAGAAGGCAGGGCTCGACGGTCGTTCGGTGGTCGAGGTGATCAGCCAGGGTGCGGCCGGCTCGTGGCAGATGGCGAACCGCTACGAGACCATGCTGGACGACAAGTTCGAGCATGGTTTCGCCGTCGACTGGATGCGCAAGGACCTTGGTATCTGCCTTGATACCGCCAACGAGAACGGCGCCTCGCTGCCGGTGACGGCGCTGGTGGACCAGTATTACAAGGACGTCCAGAAGATGGGCGGCGGCCGGTGGGACACGTCGAGCCTGTTCAAGCGGCTGCGCAAGCTGGGGTGAGGCTGGGGTGACCGAGCGGAATTTTTGAAAATTCCGGCCCGGAAAATTGGAATTTTCCGGGCCGTTTTCTTAGAAGAAAACGGGGTCGGCGAGGTCTGCTTTGCCGAGGAGATGGGCAGGGCGACATCGCTTTGCGCCGCCTGGCAGTTCAGGGCAACCGCCGACCGAGGGGGCGTTGTACAGACCGGCCTTTCGTCAGAATTGCGGCATCCGGGCAAGGCAACTCTTTGCGAGCGTTCGGACTTTTTGCCAGTCTTCCGAGTGCCGAAGCGCATCTGATGTCCAGACATGCGCGTTGTCAGTGGCGCTCATCATTGCGAACAAATCGTCGAGTTTGCGAAGCTGTTCGAACAGGGCGGCGTGATCCGGTTCGAGACCGTCGACCGCCCTGTACATGTCATCGAATTCGAGTGCGAGCTCGTCAGGACCGACGCCGCATTGGTCGGGATCGATGTTAAAGAGATAGGCGACTTGAGTTTCGAACGGGCTTGCCAGGATGAGCAAGGTGTCCTTCAGCATGGAAAGCCGTTTGTCCATGACGCCCTTTTCCTGTCCTGCCGGCCCGACGCCAGATCGGCCGCGACGTCACCGTACCGGGTAATCTGCCCAGGAGACCACCCTCTATCGCTTCACGTTTGACCTTGTGCCGAACCGCCACTAGCCTCGATCCTGTCGCTTCCGAACAGGAGACCCCATGCTCGACCGCCCCGTCGGCACGCCCGTTGCCCGCATCGAGAACTTGCGGGTCGAGTTCCAGACGCGTGATGGACCGGTCACCGGTGTCGAGGACGTGTCGTTCGAGGTATTCCCCGGCGAGACGGTCTGCGTGGTGGGCGAATCCGGCTCGGGCAAGTCGGTGTCGTCGCTGTCGCTGATGCGGCTGGTGGAGTTCGGGGGCGGCGAGATTGCCGGGGGACGGCTGATCTTCGACGAGGGCAAGGGACACGAGATCGACCTGGCCAAGACGCCGCAGAACCTGATGCGGACGATCCGGGGCAACCAGATCGGGATGATCTTCCAGGAGCCGATGACGGCGCTGAACCCGGTCTTCACCATCGGGCGGCAGTTGACCGAGGGTCTGCGGCTGCACCGGAAGATGGACCGGAAGGCCGCGAAGGCGCGGGCGCTGGAGCTGTTGCGGGAGGTTCGGATACCGGAGCCGGAGCGGCGGCTGGGGCAGTATCCGCACGAGCTGTCGGGCGGCATGCGGCAGCGGGTGGTGATTGCCATGGCGCTGGCCTGTGAGCCGCGCCTGCTGATCGCCGACGAGCCGACGACGGCACTGGACGTGACGATCCAGGCGGAGATCCTTGCGCTGATGAACCGGCTGAAGAGGGAGACCGGGACGGCGGTGATGTTCATCACGCACGATATGGCCGTGGTGGCGCAGATGGCCGACCGGGTGGTGGTGATGTTCCGGGGGCGGAAGGTCGAGGAAGGGCCGGTGGAGGAGATCTTCGCCAACCCGCAGCATGACTATACCAAGGCGTTGCTGGCGGCCGTGCCGCGGCTGGGCGAGATGCGCGGGAAGGCGGCGCCGGAGCCGATGAAGCTTCTGGGTGTCGAAGGGCAGAAGATCGCGCCCATCCCCGGGAGCGACGAGCGGCTTTTGTCGGTGAAGGGGCTGGTGACGCGGTTCCCGGTGCGGGGCGGGCTGTTGCGGCGGACGGTGGCCAATGTGCATGCGGTCGAGGATGTGTCCTTCGAACTGGACCGGGGCAAGACGCTGTCTCTGGTGGGCGAGTCGGGCTGCGGGAAGTCGACCGCGGGGCGGTCTATCCTGCGGCTGATCGAGCCTCTGCGGGGCGAGATCACGCTGGATGGCACGGATATCATGGCGCTGGGGGATGGCGCGTTGCGCCGCGCGCGGATGGATATGCAGATGGTGTTCCAGGACCCGTTCGCGAGCCTCAACCCGCAGATGAAGTTGTCCGACCAAGTGGCGGAACCGATGAGGAATTTCGGGATCGGCAGCGGGTCGGAGCGGGAGGACCGGGTGGCGATGCTGTTCGACCGGGTGGAGCTGCCTCGCAGTTTCCTGCGGCGCTATCCGCACGAGTTGTCGGGCGGGCAGCGGCAAAGGGTGGCGATTGCCAGGGCGCTGGCGCTGAACCCCAAGCTGATCGTGGCGGACGAGGCGGTGAGCGCGCTGGATGTCAGCGTGCAGGCGCAGGTGCTCAACCTGATGATGGAATTGCAGGCGGAGCTTGGCCTGTCGTTCCTGTTCATCAGCCATGACATGGCGGTTGTGGAACGGGTAAGCCATGATGTGGGCGTGATGTATCTGGGCCGGATCGTGGAGCGCGGGCCGAGGGCGCGGGTGTTCGAGAACCCGCAGCACCCCTATACCAAGGCGCTGCTCAAGGCGGTGCCGGTGGCCGACCCCGCAAGGCGCCACAAGGAAGACGATTTGCAGTTCAAGCCGATCCCGTCACCCATTCACGATGTGGGATACGAACCGGGCCCGTCTGTTTACGAAGAGGTGGAGCCGGGGCATGTCGTGCTGGTGTCCGACAGCGGCTATTGAGGAAAAAGGAGCGAGAACGATGCCTGTGAAGAACCGGTTTGCAGAGATGCATGACGAAATCACCGCCTGGCGGCGGGATATCCATGAGCACCCGGAGATATTGTTCGAGACGCACCGGACGAGTGCGCTGGTGGCCGAAAAGCTGGAGGCGTTCGGCTGTGACGAGGTGGTGACGGGGCTGGGGCGGACCGGCGTCGTGGGCATCATCAAGGGGCAGAAGGCCGACAGCGGCAAGGTGATCGGGCTGCGGGCCGACATGGATGCGCTGCCGATTCACGAGCAGACGGGGGTGGACTATGCCTCGAAGACGCCGGGGGCGATGCATGCCTGTGGGCATGACGGGCATACGGCGATGTTGCTTGGCGCGGCGAAATACCTGGCCGAGACGCGGAATTTCAACGGCACGGTGGCGGTGATTTTCCAGCCCGCCGAGGAAGGTGGCGGCGGCGGCAAGGAGATGTGCGACGACGGCATGATGGAGCGGTTCGGCATCCAGGAAGTGTACGGGATGCATAACTGGCCCGGCGTGCCGCAGGGGCAGTTCGCGATCCGGCCGGGGGCGTTCTTTGCCGCGACTGACAAGATCGAGATATTGGTCGAGGGCAAGGGCGGGCATGCCGCCAAGCCGCACGAGACGGTCGACCCCTCGGTGATGGCGGCGCATCTGCTGACGGCGGTGCAGTCGATTGCCAGCCGGAACGCGGACCCCACGGAGCAGCTGGTGGTGTCGGTCACGTCGATGGAGACCTCGTCGCATACGTTCAACGTGATCCCCTCGTCGGTGAAGATGATCGGGACGGTCCGGACGCTGAGCGCGGAGATGCGGGACTTGGCCGAAGAGCGGCTGCAGCAGCTTTGCGAGAGTTTCGGGCCCGCGTTTGGCGGGAAGATCACGCTGACCTACGAGCGGAACTACCCGGTGATGGTGAACCATCCCGACCAGACGGAATTCGCGGCCGAGGTGGCGCGATCGGTCAGTGGGCAGTGCGAGGACGCGCCGCTGGTGATGGGGGGCGAGGATTTCGCCTTCATGCTGGAGGCGCGGCCGGGGGCTTATATCCTGGTCGGCAACGGCGATACGGCGGCGGTGCATCACCCGGAGTACAATTTCAACGACGAGGCGATTCCCGCCGGGTGCAGCTGGTGGGCCGGTGTGGCCGAGCAGCGGATGCCTTTGTGATGCGGGTGTAGGAGTGGGGGCTCTGCCCCCACGCCCCCGGGAGTATTTGTGCCAAGAAGAAGCTGGGGCGGGGTGCTGACCTGCCAACGGTGCGTTGGTGTTGAGGGAGGAGTGGGGGCCAGCCCCCACACCCCCGGGATATTGTTGGCCAGAAGAAGCGGGGGGTCAGGAGTCCGACCAGAGCTGGTCGTAGACGGCGGCGATGGCGGTGGCTTCCTGTTCGATGCTGTAGTGGGTTTCCGCGGCGGCGCGGGCGGCGGTGGACATTTCGGCGTGGCGCTCGGGGTCGGAGAGCAGGGTGGCGAGGGTTTCGGCGGCGCTGTCTGGTTCGGTGATGAGGCCGCAGGTGCCCTGGCCCGAGAAGCTGCGGTAATAGCCCTGGTCGGTGGCGACGAAGGGGGTGCCGGAGGCCATGCCTTCGAGGGGCGCCATGCCGTAGCCTTCGTAGCGGGGGAGCTGGACGACCGCCGAGAGGGCGCGCATGAGCGGGGGCAGGTCGTCGGGGGGGATTTCGCCGGGGAAGAGGATGCGACCCGTGAGGCCGGCGGCGGCGATGCGTTGTTCGAGGCCGGCGAGGAAGGCGACGTCGGATTTGGCGGCGCGGCCGATGACAAGGGCGGTGAGGCCGGGGTGGTGCGGCAGCAGCTCGATCATGGCATCGACGAAGCGGTCGGTGCCCTTCTCGGGGCGGATGCGGCCGATGGTGGCAATACCGGCGGCGCCCGGGTGGCCGGTGGCGGCCCAGGCGGCGGCGCGGTCGGTTGCGGGGGTGAAGCGGGTCGTGTCGACACCGTGGGGGATCACGGCGCGGACATGGGGGACGAAGCTGGCCGCCTTTTCGGTGGTGGCGATGACCGCGTCCATGCGGGAGATGAGCCAGCGGGGGAAGGCCGAGTGGCGGCGGATGGCGGCGGAGGTGAAAACGATTTTCACCGGCAGGCGGAGCACGTCGCGGGCCCAGAGAGCGGCGCGCATTTCCGGGTTGCGGCGGACATGCCAGATGGTGAATGGGCGGTTTTCGGGTTTGGTCTTCGAGAGGCGGAGGGCGTCCTTGCGGGTGACCGGTGTGGGGCAGCCCGGCAGGGGGTGGCCGGCGAGGAGCATGTCGAACCGCGTGGCCTGCTGGCGGATGACGCCCGCGGCGGTGGCGGAGACGCCGGTGAAATTCGGGTTGAAATTGGTGACGATGAGCTCGGGCAAGGGAGGCGCCTTGGTTTGGGTGGCGCCTGACTAGCGCAGGGCGAGGGCCTTGCAAAGGGTTTCGGCGAAGGCGTCGAGTTCGTCGGTCTGGGCGGCGGCGAAGGTTCGGGCAGCGGTGCGCATGGTATCGAGGGCGGCGGGGTCGGCGAGAAGCGTGTCGAGCGCGGTGGCGAGGGTGTCGGCGTCTTCGACTTCGCGGGCGGCGCCCGAGGCGCCGAGCTCGGGGTAGATGGTGGCGAAGTTGGCGTAGAGCGGGCCGTGGAGGATGGCGGAGCCCGCATGGGCGGGTTCATATGGATTGTGGCCGCCCACGGGCGTGAAGGAGCCGCAGAGGCAGGTGATGGGCGAGAGGGCGTACCAGAGGCCGGTCTCGCCCAGCGTGTCGGCGAGGTAGACCTGGGTTTCCGGGGTGATCGTGTCGCCGGCGCTGCGGCGGGCCGGGGTGAGGCCGGCGTCGGTGACCTGTTTGGCGATGGTGTCGGCGCGCTCGGGGTGGCGGGGGACGAGGATGAGCAGGGCGTCGGGGTGGGTTTCCAGGAGGGACTGGTGGGCGGCGAGCATGATCTCGTCTTCGCCGGGATGGGTGGAACTGGCGAGCCATAGGGGGCGGTTGGCGATCGTCTCTTGCAGGTTGGTGAGCGTGGCGGCGTCGTAGGGGGCGGGGCCGGCGAGGGATTTGAGGTTCTGGCCGGCTTCCGCCTGGGTGAGGCCGAGGTCGTGGAGGTGATCGGCGGTGCGCTGGTCCTGGCAGTGGATCATGACGAAATGGTTCATCAGGTAGCGGGCGGTTTGCGGGAAGCGCTTCCAGTTGCGGGCCGAGCCGTCGGAGATGCGGGCGTTGATGAGGGCGAGCGGAATGCCGGCATCATGGGTGCGCGAGAGCATCTGGGGCCAGAGCTCGCTTTCGACGAAAACCGCGGCGTCGGGGTGCCAGTTGCGGAGGAACCGGCGCAGCGGGCGGGAGGCGTCGAGGGGGGCGAACTGGTGCTGGGTGCGGGGCGGCAGGCGCTTTGCCACGACCTGGGCCGAGGTGGCGGTGCCGGAGGTGAGCAGGAAGGAGGCGTCGGGCAGGGCCTGGCCGAGGTGCTCGATGAGGCGGAGGACCGAGAGGCTTTCGCCGACGGAGGCCGCGTGGAACCAGACGAGGCGGCCCTTGGGGCGCGCGGCCGTGGCGCGGCCCCGGCGTTCCTTCTGGCGGGCGGGGGAGATCCCCTGGGCGGCAAGCTTGGCCGCGACGCGGCGATAGGCCAGCGGGGCCACCAGGTTGGCGGCGACGCGGTAGAGCCAGACGGGCAGGGGCGCGCCCTGCATCACCCGCCGGTGTGGCTCATGTGGCGGGACATCTTGCCGTCGACCGCTTGGCGCGAATAGTCGAAATCGTGGCCCTTGGGCTTATGCGCGATGGCATTGCGGATGGCCTGTTCGAGCGGCGCGTCGTCGGACGGGTTGTTGCGGAGCGGCGCGCGCAGGTCGGCCATGTCTTCCTGGCCGAGGCACATGTAGAGCTCGCCCGTGCAGGTGAGGCGGACGCGGTTGCAGCTTTCGCAGAAATTATGGGTGAGCGGCGTGATGAAGCCGATCTTCTGGCCGGTTTCTTCCAGTTGCACGTAGCGGGCGGGGCCGCCGGTGCGTTCGGCGAGGTCGGTGAGGGTGTATTCCTGTGCCAGACGGGCGCGGAGGTCGGTCAGTTTCCAGTACTGGTCGAGCCGGTCCTCGTTACCGATATCGCCCATCGGCATGACCTCGATGAAGGTGAGGTCCATGTCCCGCTCGGCGCACCACTGGACGAGGGTGAAAAGCTCGTCCTCGTTGAAGCCCTTGAGCGCGACGGTGTTGATCTTGACCCGGAGGCCGGCCTTCTGGGCGGCGTCGATGCCCTTGAGCACCTGCGGCAGGCGGCCCCAGCGGGTGATGTCGGCGAATTTCTTCTCGTCGAGCGTGTCGAGCGAGATGTTCACGCGGCGGATGCCCGCGGCGTATAGGTCGTCGGCGAAGCGGGCGAGTTGCGAGCCGTTGGTGGTGAGCGTGAGTTCGCGCAGATCGCCGCTTTCGAGGTGGCGGGTCATCGAGTGGAAGAACGTCATGATATCGCGGCGGACCAGCGGCTCGCCCCCCGTGATGCGCAGCTTTTCCACGCCGAGGCGGACGAAGGTGGAGCACATGCGGTCAAGCTCTTCCAGCGTCAGGAGTTCCTTCTTTGGCAGGAAGGTCATGTTCTCGGACATGCAGTAGACGCAGCGGAAATCGCACCGGTCGGTGACGGAGACGCGCAGGTAGGAAATGGCGCGCTGGAAGGGGTCTATGAGCGGGGCGGTCATGGGGAAGAACCTATGCCGTGGGGGAACGGGGCACAAGGGTTGTTCTTTGGATTGATGGGGGCGGGCGAGCGCCCTAGATTGGGGGGATGAAACAGGTTTTCTTGATCATGGGCTGCGTGGCGCTGACCGGGTGCGGGGCGTTCGAGGGCGGGCTTTTCAAGCCGAAGGAGCGTGCCGCGGAGGCGCCGCAGACGGCGGAGGCGCGGGCCACCACGACGGCCGCGGCGCCGCCGGCGGGGGCGAACACGGCGGATACGCTGGATACCACGAGCGACGAGGAACGGCAGAAGGCGGTGGCCGATGCCGGGAGCGCCGGGGGCGAGACCGATCTTGGCGTGACGATCGCCTCGCTGGGCGCGGTGTCGGAGCCGGGGATCTGGATGAAGACGCCGCTCGTGAAAGCGCAGGCGCGGGGCCGGGTGGAGTTTCCGGAGAAGGGCACGAAGGTGGCGGTGGACCTGCTGCCGCTCGACGCCGAGCCGGGGGCCGGGAGCCGGTTGTCGCTGGCGGCGATGCGGCTTCTGGAGGCGGATTTGACCTCGCTGCCCGAGGTGCGGGTGTACCGGACCGAGTAGGCGCTTAGCCGAAGCTTTCGTCGAGGTATTTCGACGCCTCGCGGCGGGCGAAGCGTTTCATGTGGCTGGCGTTGGCCTTGAGGAAGGCGCGGACGCGCTCGGGGTCGTGTTTCGAGAGCTCGCGGAGCCACCATGCCACGGATTTCTGGATGAACCAGTCGGGGTCTTGCACATAGGCCTCGGCCCAGCCGAGGACGCGGGTGCGGATTTCCTCTTCCTGCGGCTTGGGGTTGTTCTGGTGGGCGAAGGGCAGGGTGATGACCATCGCGGCGCGGCGGATCCAGTGGGATTGCGCTTCGGTCCAAGTCGCCACCTCCTCGATGCGGGAAGGGTCGGCGGTGAGGCGTTTCTGGCCGGCCATCATGGCGTGATCGGCGATGGCCCAGCTGTCGAGATCGGGCAGCCAGCTTTTGATCAGGTCCCAGACGGCATCGTCGGGGCGGATGCGGGCCTGGGTCAGCAGCTTGGCGGCGGCAAGGCGGGCCTCGAAGATGTCGGTCGTCCAGAGGTCGCGGGCGAGGGTGACGCGCTCTTCGACCGTGAGGGTCTGGCGCCATTGCTTTGTCAGGTCGTTGATTGCCGGGTTGGCGATGCCGAGGTAGCGGCGGGGCACCTTGTGGTAGTTCGCCATCCCCTCGGCGCGGCCGGGTTCGATGTAGGCTTCTAGCCGGGCCAGGGCGTCGTCGAGGGTCATGCCGGGCCGTCGATGCCGGTGGGGGCGCCGTCGAGGGTTCTGGAATTTCGCTCGGTCCAGTAGGTGCGGATGCCGTCTTCGCCCTTGTCGTCGGTCCAGTGTTTGAGCGTGTCGCGGTCGCCTGCGTGCTCGAAGAAGGGCACGGCGTAGCCGCAGGATTTCTGCACCATGTCGATGGACATGTCGTAGATCTGGCGCATGCCGGGTTGGGGCGGGAAATGCTCGGCCAGCTCGGCCCAGTCGGTATCATGCGGATGGATGGTGCGGGCGGTGCCGTAGGCGCGCAGGATGATCGGCTGCCGGGTGAAGGAGCACCACATCAGCGTCATGCGATTGGATTGCGCGAGGTGGCCGGCGGTTTCGTTGCCGCTGCCGGTGAAGTTGCGCCAGAGGATGCGGTTGGGCGACAGGACGCGGAGGCTGTCCATCCCCTTGGGTGAGACGTTGACGAGCCCGGTGGGTGCGGCGGTGGCGCAGAAGAAGAGGTGCTGCTTGCCGATGAGCTTGATATGGGCGTCGGAGAGGGCGTCGTACTGGGTTCCCATGGGATTTACTCCACCGTGACGGATTTGGCGAGGTTGCGAGGCTGGTCGACATCGGTGCCCTTGGCCACCGCCGTGTGATAGGCGAGGAGCTGGGCCGGCAGGGCGTAGAGGATCGGCGCGACGAGCGGGTCGCAATCGGGGACGATGAGCTGCCACCAGACGCCGTCATCGGCCTCGGCCGCGCCGCCGCGATCGGTCACGAGGAGGACCTTGCCGCCGCGGGCCATCACCTCCTGCATGTTGGAGACGGTCTTGTCGAAGAGTGCGTCGCGGGGGGCCATGACGACGACCGGCATGGTCTTGTCGATGAGCGCGATGGGGCCGTGCTTGAGCTCGCCAGATGCATAACCTTCGGCGTGTATATAGCTGATTTCCTTGAGTTTCAGCGCACCTTCGAGGGCGAGCGGGTAGAGCATGCCGCGCCCGAGGAAGAGGGCGTGGTCGGCCTCGGCCAGCTGGTTGGAGGCGCGGCGGAACTCGTCGCCGCGTTCCAGCGTGAGGTTCATGAGGGCCGGAAGGGCGCGGATGGAGGAAAGCTTGTCGGCGACCTGGTCGGCGGTGAGCGTGCCGCGGTCCTTCGCGGCCTTGAGCGCCAGAAGGAGGAGGACGACAAGCTGGCAGGTGAAGGCCTTGGTGGAGGCGACGCCGATCTCGGCGCCGGCATAGATCGGCAGGGCGAGGTCGCTTTCGCGGGCGATGGAACTTTCGGTGACGTTGACCACGGAGAGGATGCGTTCGGCCCGGCCTTCGCAGTAGCGGAGGGCTGCGAGGGTGTCCGCGGTTTCGCCGGACTGGCTGACGAAAAGGGCGCCGGTGCGGGCGGGGATCGGCGGCTCGCGGTAGCGGAACTCGGAGGCGATATCGACGTCGACGGGCAGGCCCGCCACCTGTTCAAACCAGTATTTCGCCGTGAGGCAGGCGTAATAGGCGGTGCCGCAGGCAACGAGGGAGAGCCGGTCGAGCGAGGAGAAGTCGAGCTTGGCGTCGTCGAGCGCGATGTCGCGGCCATCGTCAGAAAGGTAGTGGCGCAGGGCGTCGCCGAGAACGACGGGCTGTTCGGCGATTTCCTTGGCCATGAAGTGCTTGTGCCCGGCCTTGTCGACGCGGGCGTTGTCGATGTTGACGGTGCGGATTTCGCGGTTGGCCAGTTCGCCGTTGGCGTCGGTGATGGTGACGCCCGCGCGGGTGACGACGGCGCAGTCGCCCTCCTCGAGATAGGTGATGCGGTCGGTGAGTGGCGCGAGGGCGATGGCGTCACTGCCCACGAACATTTCGCCGTCGCCGTGGCCGATGGCCAGCGGGCTGCCCTTGCGGGCGGCGACCAGCAGGTCGGGCTCGTCATCGAAGAGGAAGCAGAGGGCGTAGGCGCCTTCGAGCTCGTTCAGGGTGAGCTTGGCGGCCTCTGCGGGCCCGTGGCCTTCCTCCATGAATTGCCGGGCGAGGAGGGCGACGGTTTCGGTGTCGGTTTCGGTGTCGAAGGTGTGGCCCTTCTCGGCGAGCCTTGTGCGCAGGTCGCGGTAGTTCTCGATGATGCCGTTATGGACGACGGCCACGGGCCCGGCCTTGTGCGGGTGGGCGTTGGAGACATTGGGCGCGCCGTGGGTGGCCCAGCGGGTGTGACCGATGCCGGCCTTGCCGGCGAGCGGCTGGTGCACGAGCAGGTCGGAGAGGTTGACCAGCTTGCCCACCGCGCGGCGGCGGTCGAGTTTGCCTTCGTTGATGGTGGCGATGCCGGCGCTGTCATAGCCCCGGTATTCGAGCCGTCTCAGCGCCTCGACCAGTGTGGGGGCGACCTCGTGGGTGCCCAGAATGCCTACGATGCCGCACATGTCAGCCTGCCTCCGTCCTGGTTTTTTGCGCCTTCTTTTTCTTCAGAAGGTCGAAGAGTTTCCGGGCCATGCCAGGCTTGTTCACCTGTTCCGCGCGGGCGATGGCGAGCGCGTCGGCGGGCACGTCTTTCGTGATGACGGAGCCGGAGCCGGTGAGGGCGCCGTCGCCCACGGTGACGGGGGCCACGAGCATGGTGTTCGAGCCGATGAAGACGTTTTCGCCGATCTTGGTATGGTGCTTGCCGACGCCGTCGTAGTTGCAGGTGATGGTGCCGGCGCCGATGTTGGAGCCGCTGCCTACATGGGCATCGCCGATATAGGAGAGGTGGTTGACCTTGGCGCCCTCGTCGATGGTGGCGTTTTTAACTTCGACGAAATTGCCGATGCGGGTGTCTTCGGCCAGTTCCGCGCCGGGGCGGAGGCGGGCGTAGGGCCCGACGACCGCGCCGCGCGAGACGTGGCAGCCCTCGAGATGCGAGAAGGCGCGGATATGGGCGCCGGTTTCCACGGTGACGCCGGGGCCGAAGACGACGTTCTGTTCGACGGTGGTGTCGCGGCCGATGGCGGTGTCGAAGGCGAAATGCACGGTTTCGGGGGCGGGCAGGGTGACGCCGTTCTCCATCGCCTCGGCGCGGGCGCGGGCCTGGAAGGCGGCCTCGGCGGCGGCGAGGTCGGTACGGGAGTTTATGCCGAGGGTTTCCGCCTCGTCGCAGGCGATGGCTGTGGCGGAGAGGCCGCGGGCATTGGCGATGGCGACGATGTCGGTGAGGTAGTATTCGCCGGAGGCGTTGTCGTTGCCGACGGCTTCGATCAGGTCGAAGAGGGTCGCGGCGCCGGCGCAGATAACGCCGGAATTGCAGAAGGTTATGGCGCGTTCCTCATCCGACGCGTCCTTGAACTCGACGATCCGGTCGAGGCGGTCGCCGGACATCACGAGGCGACCGTAGCGGGCCGGGTCGGCGGGTTCGAACCC